>VFSW01007111.1_pt1 | contig 16318 bp, 12 predicted proteins | sample 5358111 | NCBI WGS metagenome assembly VFSW01 (sample SAMN11554181, study PRJNA540505) | mine drainage metagenome | isolation source: sediment from site ElyBrook_90M | place: USA: Ely Copper Mine, Vershire, VT | collected 2017 | reverse complement strand
CAAAGTGGATGATCGTACACGCGACTTTTATCGCACAATCGTCCAATGAAGGAAGTAAGAAGCGGTTGCGACACTGATTGCTATATGTCTGGCGACGTTTGACCTTGCCACAATCTTTGGACCACTTCGCTGAAATCTTTGGGGCTGATAAAGCAAGCCTGTCCACGTAACAATTCACCCAACAAATGTGTCCGAGAGCGTAACATTCAGTTTCACGGAGTCTCAATGGTCTTTAGATTGTAAAGCTAGTAACTGCAATTATGCGACACTATGACTACCAGCTCGGACACTTCCAATCCATCTCATAATTTCTTGGTCCCGGGTTCGAGTCCCGGTGGGCCTACGGCAAGTTGCTATTCAGTAATGAGTTATCAGTGGATAGTTAGTAATACGGGCGTTGAAAACGCAACATCGGCGTGTTCCTAGGCAGCGTTCTTAGCAAGCATCCCATGGAAGTTTAAAAAAACCTCGCAAAACCAATCCAACGTTCTGCGAACCTCCAGGTTCGATGAACCATCGGATATCTTGCAGTACCAATCACAGAATGCTCACCAAAGGCCCGGTAGTGCGAAGGATCAACTTGGAAGGACGAGCCCGTACTCTTCTCCTTCTAAAGCGCAACGCTTAAAGATACAGCGCACGCTTGTTTGCAATTATGGGGTTTTGCCAATACTGCGTCGAACAATCCAGAGGCGGCTCGCTTCGGAGTTCGATTGGCTGGAGGTTATATAGAACTTCGCATTACCGTGGACGATTGTGCCTACAACACCCTGGGGTTTTTGTAGACACTCTTTACAAAAACCCTGGGGTTTTTATAGACGCTCTTTACAAAAACGCTGGGGTTTAAGCTATAGTTTTTTTATGGTTGTAAATGAGGGACAGGTTGCTGAGGCGGTACGTCGAGATAGTCCCTGGTGGCGAAGTCCTCATTGGGCAGCGACTGACCGAGATATGCTCGAGGCCGCCGGATCTCAGATTGACTACTATCCCTTGTCTTTGGCGAACATACGGTCCGGAGGCCTCTATATGCTCTACGGTCCCCGACGAGTTGGCAAAACTGTGCTAGTAAAGCGATCTATTCAGGCGCTTCTTGCCCAGGGGGTAAATCCGCTGCAGATCATACGTGTGACCGTGGATGGGTGGCAGGCCAATCGGCTCGGGACGCTGTACGAATATGTGGTGAGAGTTTTAACGAGTTCTGTGGGTGATGGGCCGAGGTACTGGTTTATCGATGAGGTCACGGCCTGCCGCGGGCAGTGGTGGTCGGTGGTGAAGAACCTCAGAGATAACACCCATTTCGGTGATGATTGTGTCGTACTCACCGGTTCAACGAACCAAGATCTCGACGAGGCAATTAAAGCTTTTGCAGGTCGCAGAGGTCCCGTAGACGACCCCGACAGGTGCCTACTGCCAATGAATTTTGGGGAGTTCTGTCATAGCTTGTCAATTGACTTGCCATCCGTTGCGGGACTTCGTGCAGATGAGTTGATGTCTGCTCGGGCTCGTGAAACTTGGATGGCGCTCGCTCCGTATACCGATGACTTGGTAGCCGCTTGGCAGACATACCTTGAGGTTGGTGGGTACCCCAAGGCTGTCGGTGAATGGCGTCGGACTAATCAGGTGGCGGTGCCAACGTGGCAGGCCTTGTGGGATGTAGTGAGAGGTGACGCAATCACTAGTGGAATGAACGAGGTCATCCTAGGTGCGGTGATCAATGGTATCGGGGTCCGATTGTCGAGTCCCACTGCCATAAGTGGCTTCGCCGAAGAGGTCGGGGTGGCTCGAGAGACTCTAATGAAGCGTATCGATGCTCTCGCGAGTGCATTTCTCGTCTGGAGAAACCCGAGAGCTGATAACAGCGGTAACGCGGATCTTCGCAAGCAGGGAAAGCTCTATTTTCTTGATCCGCTCGTAGCCAAACTGCCACAGCTCGTCAACGGTCGAAGCCAAGTCGACGTCACCCGCTTGAACGAGCAACAGCTTGGCGTCGCCCTTCTGCAGTGGAATGAGAGAGTGCGCCCTGGCTCGGTTCGTTCCGGGGACTGGATCACTCATTATCGAAACGATAGCAGTGAGGTTGATTTTGTAGGTAAGTGTGCGGATTTGGGGACACGTATGACACCGATCGAGGGCAAATACGTCTCAGATTCGTGGAGACAGGAGGCCCTCGGCTTGCGCAATTCGGCTATTGGTACCGGAATCCTAGCGACTAGGGATATTCTCGACGCAACAGAGGGAGAAGCTGTTTGGGCGGTACCTTCATCTTTTCTGGCGTTTGCGCTTTCCTTCTCCGGGAAATAACCGAATTGTCCACTCAACAATCCACCCAAAAATGTGTCAGAGAACATCCCATTCAGTTCCACTGGGTTTCAATGTCCTTACTTCCCACGAGACTTTACCTCTTTTGAATGCAATTGAAAGCTCTGCATTCTCCTTCGGAATAGGGAGCGTCGTGTCGCGTATCGTGAGAAAGTTCACATCGTCTTTCTAGACGTAAATCTAATAATCACGTAGGGGTTACTTGCCAGTTATGGAGTCTTGGTGAACCACATGAGTGTTAGGAGAGCGCTATTACTCCTACGTTATAGATTTAACGTGCGCTAGGTTCCAAAGGTCAAGCGCAGATTCCCCAGAAATAACTCCTAATCCGTTAGACCCCGAAACGGCTTTTTGGTATTCACCCCGTTCTGGGATGGGAACGGCTGCTAGTCGGTAAAGCCCCCAACCTCGATGTTCGAGACGACCGACGACGGTAAGTTGACGAAGTAAGTACAGTAAATCGGCGGAGTAAGTACAGTAAATCGGCGGAGTAAGTACAGTAAATCGGCGAGTAGTTTCTAAAATCAAAACATGGTGCGAATCGCTAGAAATGCCAAGAGTCGGGTATTAGAGGCCCTTGGCGATACCAGAGTTGTTGTTATACAGGGCGCTAGGCAGGTGGGGAAGACGACACTCGTTAGGGAGATTGTCGATTCTAAGGGCGGACGGTTAGTTTCATTTGACGATCCAGTTGCGGCGAACGGCGCCCGTGAGGATCCAGTCGGGTTCCTCAACTCCGACCCAGGTCGTCTTTTGGCTATTGATGAAGTACAACGTGTCCCTGAATTAGTTTTAGCACTAAAGTTCGTAGTCGATGGCGATAATCGTCCGGGTAGGTTTCTTTTGACTGGATCGGCCAATCTCCTCAAATTACCCACTATCGAAGATAGTCTTGCTGGTAGGACAGAGAGTATCGAGTTATTCGGCCTAAGTCAGGGTGAGCTTATCGGGCATACGGAGCAATTCATCGATCGGGCTTTGTCCGGTGAAAGATTCATAAACCATACAAGTGATCTGAGCCGAAGTGACTATCTCGAACTAGCTGTAGCTGGCGGATATCCCGAGGTCTTGAATCGTGCTCCGGGACGGCGTCGTGACCTTTGGTTTGATAACTACGCTAACGCCATACTTCGTAGGGAGGCTGAGGATATCTCGAACCTTCAACGTATTACTGAGCTGCCAGTGATCCTGAGAATGTTGGCTGCAAGAAGTAGCGGAGAGTTGAACATTGCTGACTTGGCTCGCGACACCAACATTCCTCAACGCACTCTGACCCCTTATCTAGAGTTGCTACAGACCTTATATCTGACGCAGAACATACCAGCGTGGACAACCAACCTTTCAAAGCGCGTTGTTTCTCGTCCAAAGGTTTCACTTCTCGATGCAGGCTTGGCTGCGCGACTTATGAATGTTTCATCTAAGGGTGCCTCTTTAGATGCCAATCCGAATCTAGCCGGCGGCTTGCTTGAGACCTTTGTCGCCGGTGAAATCAGACGCCAATTGACTTGGAGTAATGAGACGGCTAGGTTGGCACACTTCCGAGACCAATACGTCGGTGAGGTCGATCTTGTACTCGAGACACCTGACGGACGGGTGGTAGGAGTAGAAGTTAAGTCCAATTCAAACCCAACGGTCAAGGATGCAAAGGGCCTTAGCTTCCTGCGTGAAAAACTCGGAAGTAGGTTTGTTGCAGGTTTCATCCTTCACACAGGCGTTAATTCAGCTTTTTTTGGTGATCGCGTTGCCGCGGTGCCAATGGACATACTTTGGAGGGCGTGAAAATTGAAAGTTATTTAGTATCTAGGGGTCGCGGATTAGCTGTTCTATAGTCCTTAAGACACGTCTAGTAAATGCAGCCGTTATCCAAAACCCCTCGGTTTACTGACGATTTGCCCTTTGCGTCCAAATCTACAATCGAAGGCAATTCTTTACTTCTTATTACATCCAGCTACTGCACTTCGATATCGATTTGATCAGCTGCTCAGATGTGGGTACCCTGATAGTAAACGATTGAAAACACGTTTTCAACTGGGTCATAACGACGCAACCTAATCAGCGCTTTAGAGAGCGGTGTAGCTGGGTGGCAAAGCCCTTCAGTGGCGAAGTGGTAACGCATTTACAGCTTCGACGGTATGAGCGCTGCCAACTTTTGAATTGATATTTGGGCTCTAATCAACCCTTAATTAATTGAAAGGTTTTACCGATGACTTATAACGTAAATATTATCTCGGAGTCTTTTTTGTAATTTGTCTTTTGCTACCAGATACCGTGGAGCGACATCTGCAAATTGTGACAGTAGTTCATCCGATCGAATGATTGGAGCATTTGGCATTGAAACAGCTATCGCTTCGTCGCGCCGATTGTTGCGCGCTTTGTGGAGTTCAGCTCGCTGTTGGCGATAGAGCTTGGTGGGATGTGGAGGCGCGCAAGGTGTTGTGCGTGAGATGCTTCGAGGGTGGGATTGCGAGCCCTCCCGTCGAGAAGCTTTATGAGAGCAGTGGCGTCTCTATCGCACCAGCACTACCTTTTATCGAAACTGGTGTGGCCGGGAAGACTGCAATGGAAGAGTACCAAAGACGTCACGAAAGACGCGAAGCTCAAATTGAAGCGAAATTTGGGATGTTTGCTGGAATCGTTAAGTTCTTGAGCGATGACCCCCAGTCCACGATCGCTTGGAAAAAGGGTTCGATAGGTGAGCAAAAATTAGCGTCTGTCTTGGTTGAAAACCTTGGAGATAGGGTCATCCTACTAAATGACCGCAAGGTTCCAAAGAGTCGGGCCAATATCGACCATATCGCGATTGCACCGTCTGGAGTGTGGGTCATCGATGCAAAAAACTACTCCGGTTTGGTCCAACAACGTGACGTAGGAGGATTTTTTAGTACCGATATTCGCCTATTCGTTGATGGCCGGGATAAGACCAAGCTTGCAGATGGTCTTGAATGGCAGTTGAAAGCGGTCAGGTCTGCGCTTGACTCTGATGAAATAGCTGTAAAAGGGGCTCTTTGCTTCACGGACGCTGAATGGGGATGGTTCGCCAAGCCTTTTTCAGTCAGGGGCGCCTTCGTGTCTGGACCGAATGCCTTGTCTCGGAAGATGGCCGAAATTGAAGCGCTCTCGAAAGATAGGATCTGGCAAATAGCTGAACGGCTAGCGAAAGCATTGCCGCCAAAGTAGATGAGTAGATTTACTTCTAAAGTTTGCTCGACTCATTTTTCGCTAAGTAACTGATTTAAATTTACCCCAGCATTCGGTTGGTTTAGTCGACGAGGGGACGCCGAATCTACGCTGTGTTTAAGGTTGTTGACTTTTAGCCTTCAGGGGCTACCCTTGCGCAGGTTTTGTGCAGTGCATTGATCCCTTGCCTTAGATACGTGGGATCTAAGGCGATGGATTTTGCGAGATTATCCCGTTTCTTAGTTGCCTTGAGGGTGTTGGTTCACCCTTTCAAAATCAAGCTTATGGCTACGCCAGTTCCAACTATAACGATTATTGCACGAAGGACTTTGGATGGTATATGGCGACCTACCTTCGCACCCACTTGAGCACCGATAACAGATGAAATAGCAATTAGAAGCACTGGTAAGTACGCTATATGGGTTACTGCAATGAAGAATATTGCGGCTATTCCGTTGACGAGTCCCGCGAGAACGTTCTTCAATCCGTTTAGTCGCTGAAGAGTATCATCAATTCCTATGGCCAGGAGGGCGATAAGAACCACGCCCTGAGCAGCGCCAAAATATCCTCCATAGATCGCGGTTAGAAAGACGCCACCGTAGAGTAGTCCCGAGGCCAAGCTGCTTTCGCTCCGCTTCGCAAGCGCCTTTGAAATTCGTGGCTGAAATGCCATCAAAATCACTGCTGCAAGGATAAGGTATGGAACTATCTGCTGGAAGGCGCCAGGATAGGTAACAAGCAGGAAGGCGCCGACGACTCCACCAAGTAGTGCAACGATGCCTAGTTTGATAGCCCTAGTTCGTTGCCCCTCCAACTCTTTGCGATATCCAATTGCACCACTTATGGAGCCCGGGACTAATCCGAGAGTATTGGATACATTCGCAAGTAGGGGCGAATAGCCAAGGGATAGAAGGGTGGGAAAGGTGATAAGGGATCCTGATCCAACGATGGTATTTACCATTCCGGCACCGAATCCGGCTAGGAGTATTTCGATATCTGCGGTAGTTGACATCTATATAACCTCAGAAATCAAAGCTTTTGCCCTGACCTTCGTAGAAACGAAGTAACTACGAGGCTTTGCGAATCTTTCTGACGTCGCCTCCGTGATTTGCAACGGTTCTATGGCTGAACGTCCGTAAGCTTTAAAAGTTGCAAGACGAGAACGAACTGCGAGCGATGTAGAGCGAATCGTATTCTCATAGTCTTCGTCTGGAAAATCGCCACAGAGTGTCTCTGCTTCGCAGTCGAAAGTTTTCTCAATTGTGTTATCTTTCCGCAACGGTGCCATGATGCGAGCCGACGATGGAATTATAATTCGTGATACCACGGGATGATTATTTTTGATGATCTACTCCTGATCTATAAGAGCTTGCAGCTTCGACACAACCCGGCAAGGTGAATGATTGGCTGATGAGGGGGTAAAAGCTAACTGTGGTCTTAGTGTTGCAAAACCTTTGTGGTGGCAAATTTCCCCTCCCGTAGGGACGCTTGGTTAACAGCAGTTAACGATATTGAAACAAAAATAACAACATTGAAATCATAATACTGTATACAATGACTTCTGATGGCACTGCGAATGGTGCCCATTAAGTCAGGAGGGTGGATTGCCGTTCATTTTTAGGCATAGAGATAAGAGCGCTAAAAAAGGACGCCTTGCGGGTGTCTTGATCGGCGCGTCTCTCGTACTTGCTAGCTGTTCTAGCGGTTCGAGTAGCTCCACAGCAGCAACGACTGCTTCTACTGCCGCTCCGGCGGCGAAGATTACTAACGGTGGCCAGATCATCGTCGGCCTTCCAGCTGCTCCAGAGGCGCTCGATCCGGCGACTGAAGCCACTTACTACGGACGAATTGTCTTTGCAAATATGTGCCTTGGCCTTTATGGGATAAGTTCTAGTGGTCTACCCGCTCCAGTACTTGCCTCTAAGGCTCCAGTAATTTCTGATGGTGGATTGACCTATACAATTACCTTGCGCTCTGGCGTAAAATTCAATGACGGAACGCCACTCGATGCAGCAGCGGTTGTCACCTCGTTGACGCGTGATCAGACTTTGCCGACCTCAGCACGCGCATCGGCGTTGAAGGATATCGTCTCGGTCACAGCCACCGGCACTGATACTGTTCAATTAAAGCTCGCTTCGCCAGATTCCGCTCTTACGACGATTCTTGCAGGCCGCTCCGGTATCGTAGCTTCACCAACGGCTCTAACCAAAGAGGGTGCTAATTTTGGGCAGCAACCAGTTTGCGTGGGTCCATTTATGTTCTCTTCGAGGCCATCATTGGATCAGATCAACCTGGTGAAGTCGCCATACTTCTACGACGCTTCCAAAGTTCATGCAGCTAGTCTGGACTTCACTGTAATTACAGATCCAAGTACCTGTTACTCAAACTTGTTGTCGGGTGCAATAAACGTGGCAGCCTGTCTGGCTCCTAACGACGTAGCACTCCTCAAGACAAACTCTGCCTACCAGACACAAACGGTTATTACGAATGCGTATTCGGGACTCGATATCAATGTTGGAAATGCCAATGGCTACAATAAGCCAAGTGCCGCGCCCAACAACCCCTTCGCTCAACACCCAAGTTTGATGAAGGCGTTTGAACTGAGTATCTCGCGGAAGACTATCAACAACGTCGTATACAGCGGCATCAACCAGCCCGGATGTACTCCGTTGGCACCTAACAGTGCGTACCATACATCGATCGGCTGTACTCACCGAAATATCGCCGAAGCTAAGGCAATCATTGCTGCAACTGGAGTTGCGACGCCAATTCCCGTAACTCTAATGGAGCCGACTGGTACCCTGAATACCCAAGAGGGCGAAGTTATCGCCTCCGAGGCTGCTCAAGCAGGATTCAATGTGACTGTTCAATCTACCGAATTCACAACTGCGCTAGCAGCTGCTGAAAGTGGCAACTACGAGATGTTCGCGATCGGTTGGTCGGGGCGTATTGATCCAGATCAAAATATCACGCCGTTTTATGCCGCCGGTAGTGCTCTGAACTACACCGGTGTTCAAGATCCGACCCTCCAATCGCTTCTCGTACAGGGTCGCACCGCAACAACGGTGAGTGCTCGTAAGGCAATCTATGCACAAGTAGAGCAGCGCCTCGTGAAGGATCTAGGAATCATCTACCTCTACCACGAGGCCTTCCAGTTGGCATCGTCGGCAAAGTTGCAAGGTGTCTCCTTTACTCCTGATGGAATTATTCACTTCGCTGATGCGGGATTCACGGCTTGAAGCTCCGCATCAAATATCTGACGAACTTAGTTTGAAAGGTTTCGTTTGAAAAGATACCTTTATCGAAGAGCTGGAGCCTCGTTTATAACTTTGGTTTTAGCATCGATGGTCGTCTTTGCAGGGGTCCGGGCTCTACCGGGCAATATGGCAGTAGCGCTCTCAGGTGAGAACGGGAGCGCCGCTGCTATTGCGGCTATCACAAAAGAGTATGGACTTGACAAGCCGATCGTAATTCAATACTTCGATTGGGTAAAACAGCTTCTCAGTGGAAATTTGGGGATCTCTCCCCAGACCGGTCAAAGTGTAGTCTCTGAGATTGCTCAGAGACTACCGGTGACACTCGAGGTCACGCTGCTGTCGATCCTCTTTGGGATCGTAATAGGAATACCGGCGGGAATATATGCTGCGTTAAGGCGAGGGAAGGCTGCAGATTACGCCAGTAACTCGCTTGCCATCTTCGGGTTGTCAATTCCGTCATTTTGGTTCGGCATATTGCTGATACTTCTCTTCTCGGTTCGAAGTCATATTCTGCCATCTTCGGGTTACGTATCATTCTTTTCAAGTCCGATTGGAAACTTGAAAGATATGGTTATGCCAGTCGTGGTGCTTGGTTCTGGCGTCGCTGCGATTTTGATGCGACAGATGCGGTCGGGAATGCTCGAGACGTTGAGGTCGGATTACGTTCGTACGGCTCGCGCTAAGGGTCTCCCCGAGAGAGCCGTTATTGGAAAGCACGCACTTCGTAACAGCGTCACTGCAGTTGTAACTATCATTGGCCTTCAATTCGGAGTACTCCTATCTGGAGTGGCAGTTACCGAGCAGGTATTTTTACTTCCCGGTATCGGCCAACTCACTATTGATTCGGTATTTCAACGGGACTATCCAACGCTGCAGGCGTTAGCGCTATTGATCGCGGTCTCTTACATAGTCATCAACTTTCTGGTAGACGTGGCGTACAGCTACTTGAATCCGCGCGTTCGTTTAGTGGGGGCATCAAAGTGACAGACATATCAGTTGTATCGCCCAAAGCGCGCCCTCAAAGGAGGCGCCTCAGGGTTTTTATGAAGCGGAAAGCGGCGGTAGTTGGAGGGTCCGGAATCGTCTTGATCCTTTTCATGGCGATATTTGCGCCCGTTTTAACTGCGTATTCCCCAACTGCTACCGACTTCACACACCTTCTGGTCGCGCCGTTTTCGTCCGGCCACTTTCTTGGTACCGATCAGCTTGGAAGGGATACCTTTTCGAGGCTCATATATGGAACGCAATCTACTCTTGAGGTTGGTGTAGTAGCGACTCTTTTAGGAACGGCCGTTGCGGTACCTATCGGAATTATCTCTGGTTATTACCGAGGTTGGGTCGATTCTGTAATAATGAGGATAACAGATGTCATTCTTTCCTTCCCGTTCTTAGTAATTGCTGTAGGGCTAGCGGCAATCCTAGGACCATCGCTCCGTAACGCTATTTTGGCTCTAGGTATTGCCCAAGTGCCAGGTGTTATTCGCATTGCACGTGCTGAAGCTCTGGGCCTTAGAGAGCAAGAATTTGTGCAGGCTGCAGTCGCGAGTGGGGCATCTGACCCTACGATTTTGGTGAGATATCTCTTTCCAAATATGCTCAGTCCACTCGTGGTACAAGTAAGCGTAGCGATACCAGGAGCCATCTTAGGATCGGCTTTGCTATCATTTCTCGGAGTGGGAGTCCAACCCCCGACTCCCGCTTGGGGAAGTATGTTAGCCACGGCGCAAACTTACCTTTACCAGGACTACTGGCTTGCAGTTCTTCCGGGTTTAGCGATTCTACTAACAACACTTTGTTTTAACTTTTTTGGCGATGGATTGCGTGATGCGCTCGATCCCTCAATCGGCTAGGAGGCGAGATTGGAAAAACTCCTCGAAGTTGAGGATCTCAACGTAAGCTTTGGTACTTCGACTGACGCGGTAAGAGCTGTTCGTGGTTTGAATCTTTCGGTGGCAGCCGGGGAGATTGTAGCTTTAGTAGGTGAGTCTGGTTGTGGGAAATCGCTGTCAGCACTTGCTGTAATGAAGCTGATACCACCGACGGCTAGAGCTACTGGAAGCATTCGCTACAACGGTATAGAGCTTCTGTCTTCGGCAGATTCTGTGGTGAGATCGATTCGCGGCAAAGAGATCGGGATGGTCTTTCAGGAGCCGATGACATCATTGAATCCAGCCTTCACGGTTGGTGATCAGATAGCAGAGACTCTTCGCTTCCACTTAAAGATCTCGAGAAGCGATGCCGCGCGACGGGCGATAGATCTTTTGGGAAAGGTGCGCATCGCTGCTCCGGAGCAGCGTGCTAAAGCGTATCCCCACCAGTTATCCGGCGGTATGAGGCAACGCGTCATGATTGCTATCGCCCTTAGCTGTAATCCGAAGTTTTTAATTCTCGACGAGCCAACGACGGCTCTAGACGTTACTACGCAGGCCCAAGTGCTTGAGATCGTAAGAGAGCTCCGTAGCGAAAGTGATACCGGGGTTTTACTTATAACCCACGATCTGGGCGTGGTAGCTGACTTGGCCGACCGCGTGGTAGTTATGTATGCAGGTTCACCAGTAGAACGGGCCGAGGTTGGTGACCTATTTGCAAATCCATCACACCCTTATACGAATGGTCTCTTGAATGCAGTGCCACGACGATCCGATGGTATCCGTCGGAAGTTGGCTGACATACCTGGAACCGTACCGGTGGTGCGAAGTCAGCCGGATCGTTGTGTTTTTTCTGATCGCTGTACATTTGCTGAATCCGACTGTTTGGAGGGAGAACCGGCTATGAGTGAATTGTCAAGTCGGCACCAGGTGGCATGTTTACATCCGCTCTACAAAGATGCAGGAGTACTAAATTGACCTCTCCACTGCTAGAAATCGATGGATTGAGCGTTAGCTTTTCCGTTCCGGGTGGCACCGTAAATGCCGTGAGGGATGTCAATTTAGAGTTGGCAAAGGGAGAGATTCTCGGTCTTGTTGGTGAGACCGGAAGCGGAAAGACGACTGTTGGGAAGGCTGTAGTCCGACTACTTGAGCCCACAGCTGGCAGGATTTTGATCGATGGCGTTGACATAACGCACCTTTCAAGGCGGGCTATGCGACCTTATCGCCGGCAGATTCAAATGGTCTTTCAAGATCCATACTCTTCTCTAAATCCCAGAATGAGTGTCGGACAATTGATTGGGCATCCGCTAGCGATTCACGGAATTGCGGGTCGTAATGAGCGGCGTAAGTTAGTTGAAGAGGTCGTAGACAAGGTAGGTCTATCTAGGAGTGTCCTCGAGCGGTACCCAGGTGAGATGTCTGGAGGGCAACGCCAAAGAGTTGGATTGGCGAGAGCGCTGGTCCTCTCGCCGGCTCTTTTGGTTGCTGATGAGCCGGTATCGGCTCTCGATGTCTCAGTCCAAGCGGGCATCCTCAATTTGCTAGTTGATCTGCAACAAGAGTTAGGATTTTCCTGCCTCTTTATCACGCACGATTTAGGAGTAGCTGAACATCTATGTGACCGCGTCGCTGTTATGTACCTAGGCGAGATAGTTGAAATTGGCCGTAGAGATACGGTTCTAGTCGATGGTAGCCATCCCTATACGAAGTCGCTTCTCGAAGCCGTTCCGGTGCCCGATCCGGTCCTCCAGCGTAGCCGCGAAAGGTCCACGCTCCCTGGCGATCCCCCCGATCCGCTCAGTCCTCCTATTGGTTGCGCCTTGAGCCCTCGGTGTCCTCTCGCAGATTCAAGGTGCCTGGAAGAACACCCTGCTCTGATGGTAATGCTTTCGGAAGACTCGAGTTCAAACACTTCGTTGGGTCTAGGTGAGCATATGGTGAGGTGTCACCGACTTCAGGAAGCGGGTCTTCTCGTTAGTAAGTAGTAATCGAACGCCGCTTCCCGGGGAACTGAATTAGGCGAGGAGTGCCAGTAAGCCTCTCGTGTTTTTAGCCTATTCTTTCCCTGGTGAAGCGGTAGCTAACCTTATGTAACATACCGCTAATCGGTATTTTCGGTGGCGCTTGGTAGGTCAAGTAGCCCTTTGCGACTTCTTTCGCAGTGGGCGGACATCAAAGAACGTGCTCGATCTGAATCTCCATGGAGTATCGCCTCTACGACGCCACCGTGTTCCTCCCATGAAGCAGGAGCCCTTTTTACGGCGATAGCTGAAAAGTACCATCTCACCCTAGCCTCGATAGCTGCTGTCATCTCGGAGAGGACGTGGTTTCCAGATAGGTTGATGATTGCAGAGTGCAATTGGGCGTTGTGATCGACGATCTCGGTGTCGACGCCATGGTTAGCTTCTGCCGATCCGACTTGAAGGATCGCCTTCAAGTCTTCTAGCTCTTCTTCGTTGGCTAATTGATTTTTTACCCGTTCGGCGGCTTGATAGGCAGCCTCTGACTCCAGGGCAGTTCTTACGCTAAAGACTTCATCGATCTCCCTAGCCGATGGCGTGTGGACGAATGCGCCGTAGCCGACCTTGAGGTCAACCCAGCCGTCCCGGGACAGATCCTGTAAAGCCTCACGAACGGGCAGTCGACTGACGCCAAGTTGCGCGGCGAGTTCAGATTCGATGAGATGCTGATTGAACTTATAACCACCTCTGACAATAAGTTCTTTGATAGCACTTGCTATCTCGACTCGTAGTGGCCCCGGCCTTGAAACTGCCCTTAGTTTTGTCATCGGTGGAATTCTAGTGACCGACCGAATAGGCCTGATCTTGTCGGGGATCAGAAGCGGCAATCAATTCGCCATCTGATTTGCCAACTGCGCAAATACGACCTAGACCCCATGGTTCAGCAACAGATACCTTGTGCCCCATATCTTTCAGTCGGTCTATTTCAACTTGGCCGAATCGTGACTCTACGTCGATGCGACCGATGTGTGCTTCGCGGGGATAGAAGGAGGATGGGAAGTGCGAGGTGTGAAAGGCGGGGGAGTCGATGGCCTGCTGGAGGTTCATGTCGAAGTGAACTTTGCGAAGGAAGAAGGTAAGTGTCCATTGATCCTGTTGGTCACCACCTGGGGTTCCAAAGGCTATGTCTCCTGCCTTCCCACCTAAGGCCATTGTTGGGCTAAGCGTAGTCCGTGGCCTACGCCCGCCTTTGTAGGCAGTCGGGGAATTTTCGTCAAGCCAAAACATCTGTCCTCTAGTGGAAAGTGAAAATCCTAACCCTGGCACGCACGGTCCACCGTGTAGCCAACCTCCCGATGGGGTCGCTGAGACCATATTGCCCTTGTTGTCTACGACATCGATTTGGCACGTGTCTTTGCCTATTGGATCCGGAGGTGCGCCGGTACCCGCCTTCAAGCTTCCAACTCCAATTAGGTCTTCGCCAGGATACCAAGGCGTCTTGCCGGCGATGCTTCCCGGGCGAAGTTCCATGGAAGCCTCATGCGAGATTAGCCCCCGTCTCATCTCTGCGTAACTTTCCGAAAGGAGAACTTCGAGAGGAACGTTTTCGTATTTTGGGTCGGCGTAGTAGGCATCGCGATCGGCAAAGGCTAGCTTCGCTGCTTCGACCACAAGGTGGACGAAGTCAGCTGAATTTGGGTTCATTGATGAAATATCGAAGCCCTTGAGAAGATTTAGCTGTTGGAGAAAGACGGGCCCTTGACCCCACGGACCAGTCTTGAATACCTCGTAGCCGTGGTAGTTCACGGATAATGGCTTCTCAATGGTAGGTAGCCACCCGGCCATATCTTGTCCACTTAGAAAGCCGGTATGGGCCGAGCCGCTATCATCCATCACTGAGTTATTGCCAACGTAGGCGTCGATTGCTTCAGCTACAAATCCTGTGTAGAAGACCTCCCTGGCTCGCGCTATCTGGCTCTCTCGGTTGCCACTTGATGACTTTGCCTCTGAGACGATCCTTTGATAGGTGTTAGCTAGGGTGGGGTTCTTCCAAATTCCTCCACCGGCTGGTGCGGCGCCAGAGGCTAAAAGGTATACCTCGGCTGAACTCTTCCAATGGTTAGTAAAGAGGTCTCGGTTCGCCTCGATAGTAGATGCTGCTCGATCGAGTAATCGAAATCCACCGGATGCATAGCCGATCGCAGGTGCCATGATCGTTTCAAGATCTAGCGTTCCGAACTCCTCCAGGAGAAGCATCCATGCTCCGAAGGCTCCCGGGACACATATTGGTAGGAGACCGGTGCCCGGTACTTGGATTAAGCCAGAGTCAGTGAGAGTCTTTATATTCGCTGCGCTCGGTAGTGGCCCCTGGCCGCAGATAACGGAGACGTTACCCTTTGCCGCTTCATAGATCATTATTGGGACTTCGCCTCCAGGTCCGTTTAGGTGGGGCTCTACTACTTGGAGAACGAGGGCACCGGCAACGGAAGCATCGAATGCATTACCGCCCTTTTCCAACATTGAAAGTGCGGCGCCTGCCGCCAGCCAATGTGTAGCGGAGACCATTCCGAAGTTTCCCGAAAGCTCTGGTCGTGTTGGTTGTTTCACGCGGTTCCAATCTGCATAAAAGTGTTACTGACAGCTAGAGACTTATTTCCCACTAGCTTCATTGGTAACTTTTACCTAAAGTGAGTTTTTCAGATAGTCCCGTGAGCTTCGAATTAGTTACAAATCGACTCATTGATTTGGAGTCTGGCTTTTGTATCGGGCTGCACGGATGGCAATCATTTCGTACTCACACTTCATTTTGTCTTTGTCGTTAGACCGGCCACGCTCGATATGAGTGGGCCTTTAAAACTTACTTTGATGCCCTCATGCGAGGTGAGAACGTGTAAACGACCGCATGGGAGCACTTTTGTATTCTGTATCCACGTTTGATTCTATAGCTGAATTTCGATATCTGTTTCTAACCGGCAAATTTTTTATTCATTCATAGCTGGATATTTTTTTGACTCTTCTGTTCGTTGGCAGTACTACAGGTAAATCCCATTATGTGGATCGACTCGAAGCATGGGTTTTTCCGAAGCAAGTTGGGAAGCAGTTTCAGCTGAGGCCCTTCTATACCTCATTTCGCAGTTTTGTTGTATCGGCCTATACCCCTCGTGCCAACGTAAATTGGATACGGGATGGGCGACACCTCTAAAGTTGCAAAATGTACTTGGTGGCTTTGAGGTCTTCGTTGAGGTAACTCTCATTTCGGTTATGCTTCCATGGCAAATGCGTTCCCTGGTAAAGAGGATATTGTGCTGCACTCTTTAAAGCAAGATTACGACTTGGGAAACGCCCTCTAGCAAAAGGGTGTCGTGCAGGCTGACGGCCATTTTGCGAAGCTTCTTTGGAATCCCGCTCCATGAATTGGTGAACTTGGGTTAGTCGCTCGAAGAAGCGAACCATTAAAAGGATGAAGTGGATTCCTAGATATCGCCATTTTAGATTTAGAAACGGCCGTTGGTTTGAATTTGACTATTGATAGTGGTTTGGAGATGTCGTTAGTTGACGTCGTGCTTGTAACCCATGAATTGACGGCGGATTAGACGTAGCACGAAAGATCTGACTTTCGCCCTTGGTAATCTCCTGGTCTTATCAATGTTTATTGCTTCGCGTTTTGGTAGTTAACCCCCTTCGCGTTTTGGTAGTTAACCCCCTTCGCGTTTTGGTAGTTAACCCCCTTCGC
>VFSW01007110.1_pt1 | contig 16320 bp, 33 predicted proteins | sample 5358111 | NCBI WGS metagenome assembly VFSW01 (sample SAMN11554181, study PRJNA540505) | mine drainage metagenome | isolation source: sediment from site ElyBrook_90M | place: USA: Ely Copper Mine, Vershire, VT | collected 2017 | reverse complement strand
CTTTGTTCATTGCTGGTATGGTCATAGATAGTAACTCTTACTTTAGCAAGAGCACCTGTAACAGCTACAACCGTAGAGCCTTGCCCCGCTGGCCCCAACGCAACAAACAGAACGCTAATTTGCGTAGCAGCATATTCTAGGTTATGCGAAAAACCGACAATATATGGAGGGACAAACGTATTGTCAGTAGTAATGAGCAACCAGCTACCAGTAGGATTATCAATCAATACTGACTGAATATAGATACTGCCCGGTAGCGCGGCTGCCCTCAAACTAGCTGCATCAAGCGTAGCTTGTGCTTGATTAGCTGGCGCCGTTAGGTTAAATACTGACTCCACAGAGTCTCCTAGTCGATAATCCAGCCGGTTAGAATGATGTTAGTCCGCGCGGCATAAGGCGAAGCACCCTGACTTACTGCTTGGATATCAGCACCGCTGTCAATAATGAAGTAACAAGGGAGAGCGCCAATAGCAGTAATTCCGATGCCGTTAAGTGCAGAAGCCGACCCAACGTTGATATTAAACGGGACGGTAGGGCTCTGCAAAATCGTAATAGTATCAACGAGCATCCTAACGTGGCTAGAAATAGTATCGCTAGCAGCAACAGCGCCAGCGAATGTAAGTAGTACCTGAACCCTAGGACGAACCGTAGGAGCCTTTAGCTCATGGAGAATTTGATTAAGGACTCCCGACATACCATCAGCGGCTTCACCGGGACTACCATAATCTCCCTCATATTCCAAGGGCTGTAATGCGGTAGCGCGTTCTGGATAGCCAGAACCATGTGAGATATCGTCTGTCATGCTAACCCTTCACAATAATAGGAGTAACGTCTAGCATTCCGCCACCAGTACCGTCACTAGAGTAAGTATCCTTGGCTACTACAACAGCACCAAAGATGATAAGACCACCACCTAAGAGAACAGCCCCAAGACCAAGAGCCTTACCAGCCAAAGCACCAAATATCTGAAAACCACTGATAGCATTGGCTAGACCAGTAATAGGGTCTGTAGCGCCAATACCAATAGAGCTACCGGAGTCAGAGGCAGTCATAATATCCTGCACCTTCATACCAGTAAACTTAGCAATGGTTTGTGTCTTTAAGTCTCCACTCAAAGTAGGGTACCAAGCTTCTACTAGTTTCTTGGCTTCCTCTGGAGTGATTTGGTGATTTGGGTCAGTAGAAATTCCGATTTTAGCTAGCTGTGATTGCGTATCAGTAAGAGAGGTATCCGTAAGGTCGTGATTACCAAGACCGTTGTAGGTACTAAGCAACCCGTTGATTAACTTTCCATCCTTACGATAGATATAGCTATGCCCACCAGTCTTACCAGTAACCCAACCGCTGTTATTGATAGCCTTGATAATAGTCAGCGGGTCAGCGCCACTCTTAAAGGCATTTTGGATTTTGTCGTAACCATGATTGCCACGAGCTAATTGTGCTCCAAATGTTTGGATACTACTAGCTTCACTAGGATAAATGATGATTTTGTGAGAGCCGCCACCAGCTAGCCAATAGTTGGTGCAGTTAGAGAAACACGCCATATTCAGGGGATTATTACCAATGACATAAATATCAGTGGCACTACCCGGAACACGAGGCGACTCTCGCATAAACCAAGCAGCTAGAACACGTCTACTAGTAGGAGTAGACGGCCAACCCAATGCCTTTAGGTATCTATCAGCGAGGTTAAGCGCGTTGACTCTTACACCAGCAGGTTTGTTTTGTGCTGCCATATTACACCGCTAGAGTGGTTGACCTAACTTGGCTCCTGTCAATAACGTCTGCCCGACTAGCAGAAACAGGAACGATAACGTCTGATTTAAGTGCCTGATTGCCGATTGTAGTGCTAGGTGCCGGAGAAATGTTGCTAACAATTTCGGGAATAGCAATCTGATTAGGAAGTCTAGCAGCAGCGGTAGCGGGATTGCTAACGCCCTCTGCCGTATTCGTAGTATAAGGCGCGGTAATTTTAACGTAACTACCGACCTTAGTACCGCTAAGGATAACGTATTCCCAAACTCCCCTGACCTTAAGTCTAACTACCGTAAGTCCCGTTCCCGCCTTAAACGTTCCCAAGAGCTTTCCAGTAGCAGAGTCATAGTAAGGAGTAGCTTTACTAAGAGTAATTCTAAGATGGTTAGTAGTATTAGTTACAGTAGTAGTACCGGGAGGTCCGGGCGGTCCGGGCTCTCCTTGTGGCCCCTGCACAATATTACTTCCAGTAGAACCATCAGAGTTAGTACCTCCAACGACAGTACCACCGCCGCTAGAGACACCACCACTACTCCCACCACCCTTAAGGAAATGATAAGCAACATAGCCGCCACCAACGACTAGTCCCCACTGCCATACAGCAAGTGGGCCTAGCGGTCTAGTCAGCTGTTCCGTTATCATTATTCCTCCGCCTTAGCCTCTGTAATAGCATTAGCCCTAGCGTTAAGAAGATAACGAATGGGGCCAGCAAGAGTGTTATCAGGGTTACTGTTGGCTTCTTCATTTAGAGCCAAAATTTCCTTGTCTGACGCTGTTTCCAAAAGAGACAGATCGTGATTAAGGTCATCAAGCGTTAGCTTATTCGCCGTCATCTTCATCCTCGTTGTCGGAGTCTCCGGTCGGAACCGTCTCCATATTCTCCTCAGCAACTCGCCTAACCCTCATCGGGATAACGTCCGAAGGCTTAAGGCCCTGCAAATAGCCACGGAAGTCATCATTAGCCTTGTAACTAGCAAGGATATTAAGCATGATAACGGACGCAAAACCACCAACGGCAATAGCGGCCAACTGGAACGGAGTAAGCTTCATTTATCGCCTCGTAGCATCTGCGACGAATACACCGGGGATAGGTGCATAATCATCAACAGTACGGAGATATGGACGAGCAACAGTAATTCCGCGCGGAGTAGGAGTATGAGGAACATACTTCATATCAGCAATACCACCAGCAGACTCCCCGCTAGTAGTATCCGCGAAGAAGTTATCACCACTAGGATTGCCAGTAATACCACGTCCAGTCTTGCCTGATTTACGGTCATTCCAACCACGAGGAATACGCCCCGGATTAGGACCAGCCTCGCTGATATGGCTATTAGCAAAATCCTGTAGACGGTCGCCGTTTACCGTACCGACACGAAATAGACCGCGAGGGTTATCGGGATAAGGGTAGTCGTTACCCTCACGTCCGTTAACGTCTCCGAGAGGTCCGTCATTAGGATTTGTTTCGACATTGTATTCCTGCTTAGGCGTAGTACCACTAAGTCTAATAGGAAGTGTAGCGCCAGCAGCAGCCCCATTGTTGGTGGCCTTATTCTTATCTGACTTACGCTTTAGAATACTATTAAGTATCGCGCCCATTTACTTACCCGGATGAGTAGCTGCCTTGATAGCATCGCTAAACGCGGTGCCAGACTTGCCGATAATCTTTGCAGTCTTATCACCGTTGACAATAGCAACAGCGATAATAGCAAGCACCACAATGCTGCTCATGACACCAAAGATTTGGCTCATATCCATGTACATTAAGAAACTCCTAAGGCTTTTTAGCAGTACCACCGCCACCACTACCACCAGCATTAGTGCTAGGAGTAGGGACAGCGCCGGTAATCATTGTAGAGATATTGTCAAAAGCTTGCGGGCCATTAGCCAGCAATACGGCTACAAAAATCAACCATGCAAATGCAGCCGATAGCTTTTCCGTTGATTGGAATTGCACCATAGCAGCTAGGGCAAGAGTAATAGCTACCCAAGCAATGGCTGGCGGAAAGTCTGTAAGAACATTTGTCTTAATAGGCTCACTTGCCACCAATCACCGCCTTGGGCCCAAGAGCAGCAACACGGATAAGGATTGCAAGTCCAATAGCCGTAATTACATGCACCTTGTAATTAGCTGGTTTATCTCGCCTACGCTGTAAAGCAGTATTAGCAATATGCTGGTTAGTGGGCGGGGGGGCATCACTCCCTCCGCCACTCTTGTTACTAGGTTCCCTAAGACCCCACGGTCCAAAATTAGATGGACGTTCTTCCTCGGTAGGACCGGGTTCTACGTTCCGACTAACTTCTTTCTGTGGAGTATCAGCATCCTTAAGACGCTGCCTAATTCTAGCTTTACGTTGCGCTGCTGTTTCAGGCATTGCTACTACCAAAGCTATTTTTCCAGCCCCAATAGACAGCAAAAACGCCCACTAGCAGTAGCAATAACCCTATAAGCATTAGCTTCCTTCACCAGAGCCGGGTTTAATCCCAGCGTTGTCAAGTCTAACATGCAGACTAGCTACAGCCTTTGTTAGAGCATCGACTTTCTCTCCATTGACCTGCTTATTAGCACGTCCGGTAAAGTAAACCGACACAACAGCAGTAGCCATAACTAGCAGCGCAGGTTCGACGAGACCTTTAGTAACAGACTCATAGACTGCACCAGCAATAAGGATTAGTCCAAGTAGTCCAGTAATAACCCCGTCGATAATCGGCTGATAGTTAGACACGTTATGCGAGCTTTCCCACGAGCATTCCGCCGAGCCAGAATGCGACAAGAAAGAACAAAATAGCAAACAGCATTAGTTACTTCCCCTTCTGCATATAAGCGTAAGCGGCGCCGACAATAAGACCAACGATAATAGCGGTACCGTGTGCCTTGATGTTCATTTAACCACCACCCTGAATTGAGTTAGTCCACCAATAGAACGCAACCGCGCCGATAACGAAAGCGGCAATAATGCTAAGAGAAATTCTCCCAACAAGAATGTCGCTTTCGCTATCTCCACTATCACCACCTTGGGGATAAACACCGCCACCCATTGACATGATAGCGGTAGTCTGAATAGCTGGCGCGGGAAAACGTCCACTAGTATCAACGTACCCACTAGTACGCCGAAGAATATCGTTGACGTTACCCATTAGTAACTACCTTCCCTTTAGCTGTAAAGGTCGATATTCTGGGGAACCAGCATATCGCCAGTAACAACCGTAAGGCTGTTGTTCACAGCACCGAAACCGGCAGGATAGGTAATAGCGTACTGTGCGTTAACGAGCCCGCTAGTCCAGAAGTAGTCATCGCCAAGTTCGTAGCCAGCCTGGCCAGCAAAGTCAGTGATAGCGTCATAGGTGTAAACACCCTGCGGCGCATCAAAGCCGTAACGCTCAAACATAAGGTGACGACGATAGCTCGGAGTCTCCACGAAAATCGGAGTATCACCGAGGTTAAGCTGAATTTGCGTAGGCTGGTTAGCAGCGGTTTCAGCAGCAAGCCGAGTACCGTTGGACCGGAGAATAAGACTCATAAAGCGGATGGTATTACCAAGCCGCGGCAGGAAGTGGTTAATAGTAGCGCCACCGACCGGTACGCTCGGGTTAACGGACTGAGTAACAAAGTTGACAATACCAAACTTGTCAGGAATTTGCTGCTGCTGATTCCCGTTAGCATCCGACGAAGACGGGACCGCGTAGTTCTCGTACATACGAGTAAGAACGCCAGTACCCTGAGTCGTAGGAGCGGTCGTATAGATAGGTCCAGTAGCAGCGGCTGCGGCAGAACCAAGGTCAGTACGAAGGCTATACTTCTGTGCGCGGTCCTGATTACCCAACAGGCCCCACAGCGAACGACGGTTAAGACCAACCGGGACATACAGATGGAAGTTAAAAGAACCACCAGTAGCACCAGCGCCAGAAACAAGAGAGGCAACCTGCCCGTCCTTGCTCAAAGCACTAGCAGTAACCGGAGGAAGGGTAAAGTTATCCCACGGAGAGAATTGCTGCCACCCACCATAGAGGTTAGCAACACGGAGGCTAAATCCCGGAACGTTAACAAGTTCGCCGTTAACATCACGGAACACAACAGCCGTGTAGTTAGACCACGGAGCATCTTCGAAATAAGCAACAGCAGCAGCGTTACCAGCAGTAGTAACCTGCAACTGGAGGTCGATAGCGTAAATAAAGCCGCTACCTTCGATAATAACGTCAAAAGAGTTAGTAGGAGTAGCAACGTTAGTATAAGCGGAGCTAGTAACCTTCGCAGTACGGAAAGTCGTAGCACGGCGGAACGGGATATACTTTTCGCCACGGTTGGCATTAGGCGGTGCAACAGCAGGGCCGCCAACCTGTGAGAGAGTATTCTTAGCCATTAGTAATTATGTCTCCCTTAAGAGCCGAAATGGACAACAGCACCAATACCCTTACCAAGTGTTTCGGTAGCAGGGTAGGTGACAAGCTTTGCAGCAGCAAGACGCATGAGCCAAATAAAGACTACAGCGTAAATGCCGATAGTAACGAAAGCGACAAATCCTGTGTGGATATGCTCGTCATTCATTCTATTGGAATATCTCCTTTAGGTTGTTAGCATTACCGATAACAACAGTACGGGTAGCGCGGTTAAAGTAGACGAAATCGTGCTCTCTCAAACCCTCCACTGGCTTAATGATAGCTGGCGATAGACTATCGGCTAGGGCCTTAAGGTCGCGCCCTTCACACCGAAAGATAAAAGCGTGGGTAGCTTGGCTCATAGCAAATCGACTAATCCAAGCAGGTCGTTGCATACCACAGATAACAGAGATATGCTTACTACGACCCTGAGTTAGAAGCTTGTTAATTTGCCGCTCTAGCTTTAGGATTTGGGTAGCGTAGTAAGTCTCGTCGATAGCAATACACCACCCACCTTCCTTCCAGACTTTCTCAAATACTCTAGCAGCCTCAATTTGCTGCTCGTCATATTTCGGCGTAAGAAGGAACTTCGTAATACGCTTACCAAGACCGCTAAAGCGTTGGCTTCCAATCTTAGTAATAGTAGGTACTTTGTGAAATCCATCAAACTTGATATCATCGGGTTTGGTCCTTACGACGATAACATGAGTGCGTAATTGCAAAATCTTTGACTCAAGGTAAGTCTTACCGCTCCCGGTATCTCCGATGATAACAACGTGCTCACCTTGCTTCCACTTAACAGGAGGCATTGGCTACCTCTTATTCGACGACTACAGGTTCAGTAACCTTAAAGATAGAGATATTAGAAGTAGCCGCAATAGCCTGCCCGATTAGCAAATCGACACCAGCAGCACCGCCGATAGCCTCTGGAATTTCGATAGGAATAAGGTCATGACGGATAACACGACGAGCCGCAATCATTCCAACAACAGCGATAAGGCTAGTACCACCTTGTGCCTTAAGGGCCTGCTCAACATACTTACGAAATGTTGGGCTAGTCTGGCACTGTTGGTCAAGAGCCCTAGCAAGAGCAGTGATTTCTACTTGCTCTAGAGCATCTTTCTGTAGAGCCGGTATCATCATAAGAGGAAGGTTAACTACAACCAGTAGCCCACCAATCTCTTTTTCTAGACTACCCTTTCGATTGACCCTAGAGGTACTAGTACCAGCCCGCCAACCGGGTTGCCTACCTCGACGTTTAGCAGGAGTCCCGTCCTTTTTATATCCATAGGGAGCCTGCCCTGTTGCGTCCAATGCCGCATTTTGTGGTGCATCATCAAGAGGCGCAATATCGTCGATACTAGGAGCGTCTACCATTATTCATCGTCTTTCTTTAGTGGCTTACGGAAAAGACCGTGAGAGCGCTTAGGCCTAACGTCCTCGGTAGCTTCTTCGGTCTTATCCTCAACTTCGGTAGTAGCTTCTTCCGCAGGAGCCGCGACCGTAGACTCAACATCGTCAGCAGCACCAGCCGCAATTTCTAGTGCATCCTCTTGGACATCAACAAGAGTCTCTACAAATTTCTTGACCTTATCATAGACCTTATCGGCAATCTTGTCGATATCGGCGTCGCTAAGACCAGTAGCAGCATCCTCGATAGCTGCCTCGATTTCGGTAGTAGCTTCTTCGATAGCATCTTCTACCGCGTCTTTAACTTCCTCGATAGGAGAGGGCGGCATACTAATCGCCATTACTATCCTCGTTTCTATTCATCGTGTCTCGATGCTTCTCTAACAGAGGATGGTTGTAATTGCGGTACTGTTCTTTTCCTTTGTAATACCCAACCAAATCCTCGTCCCCGCCGGACCAATCGGACGATACTAAATCAGTACCATCAGCACTAGTCCTAACGTGTTGCACACCTTCGTGGCTACCTTGTCTTGCCTTACGAAAGATAGGGTGGCTATCACTCACTAGATTTAGCCTCTTTAATAACTACAGTAGACTTAGCGCCCGGATATTTCGCCTTCTCTTGCTTTGCCATATTAGAGGCTTCCTCGTGAGAGCCAGCTCTACCTTCCCACACTTTCCGACGTGCTACATAAAGCTGCGCAACAAATCTAGTTTGTTCTGCCGCCCTTTCGCCGGGAGTAGCGCCAACAAGCCTAGGCATTTTCCAGCCCTAACAGAATTTTCATAGTTTCGTAATATTCGCACCACGGAATAGGAGGATAGACTCCACCAGCCTTACGGGTACGGTTAAGTCGTCGCCACTTACTACGAAGATATTTCTCATTCATTCGTAGACCACTTTCGCTTTAGCACGGTCCGCAGTGATAGCATCAGCGATTTCTGTAGAGCAATCAGCAGCAGGAATAGGGCGGATAGCGCTAGGCACGATAAGGCCCATAGAACGGACGCCCGCGTGCGTGTACGCAATCACTCTTTTGGAGCCCTGTACACCATACGGGCTAAAGTAGTCCGTAGCACCATTTACGGTTTTGACAACCTTGGTAGTACCATTCAGGTCATAAATCTGTGATTGCGGAGTCCAGTCAATAAGACATTCGATTTCACTAGTAATAGGAGCTTGTCCCATAATCAACTCTCCATGACCCATCGTAGCAAAGATGCTTAACATATTAGCCGTATTACCGGGGCACGGCTTGGTATCCGTTTGGTCGGCATGGCCGAAGATACCTGTAAGGGTAGGGAACATATCCATCATGTCTTGTATCCAAGCGATAATGGATGCTGTTTGTATATCGGTAGGTCCGTCTACGGCCTTTCCGCCAATCTCCATAGAAATAACATAGGCGTTCGGGTCTAGCCATTCGTCATTCGGCAAAGCCTCTAACAAATAGCGTTTACCGTAATGCAGTTTATCTGTAGAACGGTTAAGCGGATTAAGACTACCACTCGCATTAAAGAGCGGTAGCATTTGGTAGATAGTACCGTCTCTTAGTGAAACGAAGTTAGCTGAAACTCCTCTAGCAGGATTGCCCATAAGGTAGTGAACATCACCAATGTCCCCATTACCTTCGGTCATATGAAGTACGATAGCAACGGTGCCCTTACGAGGGCCGTAGTCGTATTTCGCCTGCTTATAAGGATACGTCATAATTAGCACCCTTATGTCAAAAATGGTTGTTGCAAATAGCCTCTACTATGGTACGCTTGGCACGGTGGGAGCGCAACTTTTTACGGGGTTTTGGCTTACGATTTTTGACTTAAAGGGAGATAGCATAGCAGTCATGCCTTATGACGTTACTACTGTCTATGCTCTCGTAGCCGCTATTGTTGAGCGAGCTAGGTTAGACATAGTTAATATGAACCGAGAATGGGGAGTCAGTCGTACCTGCGAGGAAACGTATACTAAGCATCCTGCTAGAAAATGCGCGAGAGAATTTCTAGACAGAGTAGATGACCTAGTATACGATGACGACTTTGATAGTGCTGAGTTTTGCCTAGAGGTATTAGATAGTGGCAACCTTCGCTGAGGCATTGATAGCGTCTTATACTAGAGCCAAGGCGCAAAACCCCTCTTTGCGTAAGGGTCAATATATGCAGAGAGTATTTCCAGAGCGATATAAAAACGAAGCTTCTGCGTATCAGGCTTATAACCAGACCTCCAAAAATAAGCCGCATCGTACTGGTAAACGTCTTTCCGAACTTTCCTATAGAGCACAACCGCCCATTAGAAATAAGCAGCTAGTTCTTAAGGGAAAACGTAGACCTAGACCCGCTGGCCCTCGTCGCGGTATCTGGAAAATCAACGTTATGTTTACATACGTTGATGAGAGAGGGGAGGAATATCAGGAGACTCGTACCTTCATCGCTACTAGCTCTAGATATACTACCCTTCTTGATACACCGTACATCGAAGAAATCATCCTTGCTAGCGTAGATGACTATATCGACTATTGGCTAGAGAACGACTCTCTCGGTGGAAATTACACCAGCAAGCAAGTAGAGGTTGTTCCTATCTATCGTTTTGATAGTGACAACGTTGTTGACTTAGACGTAATCGACCAACTAGTCATTGGAGAATATTACGAGTAACTATCTTGTTGACCGAATTAGCAAGAGTAGATATCTAAGCGTAAAGAAGGCTAACCAAATCGAACCAAAGTTTAAGTACGTCATTGGTTTCGACAGTGAGGCTGATACTACCAGCGATGGTAAGCCAATGCTATTTCAGTTTTCACTACCGAATACTACTGAGGACCAAGTTATTACCCATGTCGTACCAGAGACTAAGCACGCCGGTTTGGGTATCTTCCTTGACTTCCTCGATTATTACTGCCGGGTTGGTAGTGACGTAGAATATCTAATCTACGTCTGGAACCTGACGTATGAAATGACGCAGCTATTCCACGACCTGCCTGATAACGTCAAGGGCCAATCAGAATTTACTATCAAGAACATCAGCCGTGGCTTTACCAAAAAATACCACTGGTCCGTTGAGGTCTTTAACTTTAAGCGCCAAATTCTTGTGTTCCGCAAGAGGCGAATTAAGGTTACGGTTGTTGACGGTACCGCGTTCTACAAAATCAAACTTGATAGTGCAGCAAGGATGCTAGGCCTTGGAGAGAAGTACGAGCTATCCGCTCTTGACAGAAGCACTTTTACTAGAGATGATTTGGAGGACTCCGATTTCTTACGTTACGCTAGACGTGACGCTTACATCACAAGGCTTATCGGAGAGTATATCCAAAGCCAGCATAGTCAGTACGGAATTCCTACTACCCTTTCCGCTCCTCATTTCGCTGCCACAGTTTTTAAGACTCATTTCCTTACTAAGGAGATTGGGGTACCAGACAAAGCTGTTGAGCAAGCAGGGCTCTTTAGTTATCACGGTGGCAAAAACGGTTTCTATCTAGACGAGCCTATGGATTTTCCTTCTATCTATCAATACGATATCACGTCGGCTTATCCTGAGGCTATGAAGCAGCTACCTGATATCGAAAATCACGAATGGGTAGCTACTAATAAGTATGTTCCTAACGCCCATGCGCTATACAAGGTGGCATTAGACTACAATCCTTGTGTCTATAGAGGTATGCAGAACCATGAGGGGTCTTGGACGCAAGCCGGAATGGTTATTGACCAATGGCTTACAGGATATGAGCTAGATGAAATCATACGAAGAAACGAAGCCACAATTATCTCCGCCAAGGGCTTTCTACTTCACGGTAACAATGGAGGCCCCTTATCCGACTTCGTTGATAGATACTTTAATGTCAAGCGTTACAGTACCGGGCCTGAAAGAGAAGTTGCTAAACTCCTGCTTAATAGCTTGTACGGTAAGTTCTTCCAGAAACAGCCCATTGGTATTGTTGGGACGTTTGACTTGGACGAATTACGATGGGTCCAGTCAGACCCTGACAAAGCCTATGATTATGAAGCAGGCGGCCTCTATAATCCTCCTATCGCTAGTCTCATTACTGGATACGTACGAGCCAAAATCCACAGACTAGAGCATCAATATGAAAGTGTAATGACGAGTACCGATGGACTATTTGGATTTAATCCTCCGAACGATGGCGACATTGGTAAGGACCTCGGACAGCTTACCGTACTTAGAGGGCGATTACGTATATGGCGGGAACGTCTATACATTTTCGACGGAGAGGATGGGAAAAGGAAATTCGCGTTACACGGTTTCCACGCGGGTACAGATGCCCTCGAAGATATACCACTTGTTAGAGGCGAGTATCACTATCTCGGAAAGCAAATGATTACGCTTAAGATGTCTACTCGTAGGGAAAGAGGTACTAAGTACTCTCCCGGCCAATTCGTAATGTTGCCGTATACGCTACGAATTTGATAGTATGATTGACATAGGCTCCTAACAGGAGTATTGTTCACTTACCGAAAGGCCCGTACAAATACAGGTTGGGAGAGCCCCTGAAACGGCGTGTCACCTATGGGTACGCGGTTAATTACGAACAGCGAGAGCTAAGTAGAGCCCTTCGGTAATGCATCAAGGTAAGGCCCACTGATGGGATATAGAAAGGGATACAATGGCTAAGACAGAGACTGCATCGGCTCCTAGTTTTAGTGCTATGGCTAAGGCTGCTGGCCTTCCGGTTGTTATCGACCGCGATACAATCGAGGAATTCGGTCCGGTTACTTGGGTTGGTGCTACTACGGCAGAGGCCCGCAATCCTACTACTGGCGCGATGGGTAACGGCCTTATGGTCGAAATTGTTACCGACGATGGTAACAAGTACCTTTCGTTTATCGGTAATGTCGCGCTGTTGCAGGTACTTGGTACGATTGACGCTACCAGCGATTTGCACAGTGAGGACAATAAGTACTTCGTTCCTCGTACCAATATCTTCCCGTTCCGGGCTCGTATCGTTAAGTCCGGTCGTACTTGGGTCTTTAAGGACTAGTTACTAATGCTGGTGGCGTGCTGAATTGACACCCTAACGTCGATAGAATTAGCCACTATCGCGCCAGCGTTAAACTCTCCTAGCTAGCGAAGTGTATCCACGGTCGTACAGATAATCTCGGGCTCTCGTCTTTGACGACACCGACTGTTATCGCAGGAATACGGACTAAGGCGACCTAACTCGACGTTGTTGGCGACACCTTATAGAGCGTATTCGCTAGCTGCAAATCTCTTACTCCGAGCCCGCTTATGAAAGGTTGGTATGGGCCTTACTTTCATAAGCGGGCTTTTTCTATGATGAGTTAATATGCAAGACCATATCACGGCTATGACCGAACTCATAGAAAGAAATCTATTACTGGACCCTCATTTTTACGATACTCCACTCCCTAAGAAGGTAGTAGAAATCACGAGACTACCGGAAAATGAATTCAGCGATTTCTTAACAGCAGAAGAATATGCTGCCTCTGTTGGCGGAGTAGTAACAGTCTACGATAGTAAGTATGTTGTTATTATTCCTTTTGATTACAGACGATATATAGGAAGTTCTAGGTTCCACCTATGAATGACGCTTACGACCCACTACCTCTAGAGAATTATGTAGTGACCTATCGTTATGTCGATGCTGATGCACCGAATATCGACCATATCTTTAAGTACGATATCGAAGCTACGACAGCCTATCGCGCCGAACGTCTAGCCTTCGATTTACTATCGGAAGATGTTAAGGACCTGTTCCACCAATTCAGTGTCACCAGAATTTGGCGATGCACTACTAGGAAACTACGATGACAGCAGCTAAAGATGTTGATTTCGACAAGGAAACTTGGCGTATCATCAATGAACACTTTTCCCTATTTAAGCGTTGGCAGTTTACTGTCGCTAACATGGGAATTCATGCGGAAGATACTAGACTTGCCTACATTGCGTACCAAGCTTCTACCAAAATTCTAAAGCGAAGAATTAGGAGCGAACTACGCCGGAGGGAGGCTGCTACAAAGAGAACAAATGTTCTATCCCTAGGAGCCGATAGTGGAGGCTCCTAACGTTATCGAATTTGAGGTAACGTACGAGGACCTAACGAACGGACATAGGAATGACCCCTACCGCTGTCCTATGGCTCTTGCTATCAAGAGAGCTACTGGAAGATATAGTGTGGGCGTTGGCCCTTATGAAGCCAGTGTTGACTATGGTGAACGTAAGCAAGTAACTAAAGCGTATGCTAAAAAGATGCCAGCTATCTACGACCACAAGTACAAGGATTTTGTTACTTCGGTTGATATCGGGCATCCAGTACTACCATTTAAGGGAAGGTTGACGATACAGCATGGATGAGCCAGAAGAAAAACTAGAAGGAAAACCAGACGACGCCGATGCTGAGCCAGAAATCAGTCTAGTTGTTACTGCTAGTATTGATACCGATGGACAGTTCCTATTCCATATTGACCCCGGTACTAGCCCTATCATGCTAGCTGGCATCGCTTGGTATCTAGAGTCTATGGCTACGCTTGGACTTAGTAACCTACTTACAGCACAAGCACAAGCTAGGGCCGCTAGGGAAGCTAAAACTCCTAAGCTGTTTGCCCCTAAGGACCATCTACGAAAGCGTAATTAAATGACTGCTCTGGACCTAATGAGGTTCACTAGCGAGGTTGGTAAAGAGCTGGGAGAGCTAGACGCTTTCCTAAACAACATCACTGACTGGTCCGATAGAGAAGTCTATAAAGCGTTGGCTACACAGTTTGACTCGTTGGCACAAGGTTGCCGTGATGTAGAAACGTACTTCGTATTAGCCGATGCTAACGCAGTGAAGGTAGTATCGAAATGAAGATTGGGAAGAACAAAATGAGTGCAGATGTTTCCACTGTTGACCTCACTGTTAACCTCCTTAAATTGGGAGACGGTTTTCTTGCTTTTGCTGTTATTGGCGGAGTACGTGTTACTGGCGGTAGAAGGAGTACGCGGTACGAAGCTGCCACTAGTCTTTTTGCTGTCCTCGCCGGTACTAGTGGTGATAATTCTGCAGCAGCTATCGCTATCGAGATGTTGCTAGCCGGTATTAGTATGGACGACCTTCCTTCCCTTGGGAGTGGTAAGTAATGCTTGATATGATTAAGGCGTTGCAAGACCCGGTGTTGATGGAGAAGCTTACCAACGCCCCTACTGAAATCCTCGCTAAGCTTACCTCTATCGAAAACGGTGTTGCTGAAATACTGCAAATCTGCAAAACTGCAGAATGGTACTTACTCCCAAATGACGATGGGACCTATCGGCTAGTAGCTGTCAAAGACGCTTCGCTACTACCAACCGATGGCTACCCAGACCTCGCTACTGAATAGGGGAGGGGAGCCCCGCTACGATGTCCGCTACCGAAACCGCCTAAACGTGCTACCCGGAGGTAGCAAGTTTCGGGATAGTATAGCCGCTCTTAAATGGACGCGCGAGTATCACGACCGACCTCGTAAGTCAAGGGTTTCGACCGAACATTAAGGTATCTTAACATTGCTTGACTTTGGGCCGGAACCTGCTAAGGTACTTGTATCAGCTGCTACTAAGGCGGCAACAGTAGAAGGGAACAAATACAAATGGCCTCAAACGTTAAGGTTGATACGCTCATGGCGGACGTTATGCCGCTCGATGCTGCTGCGTTCGCTACTCATCGCACCGGAGCGGGACGACAGGCTACCGTCCTTGCGCCGGACCTGTTGGCCCGCATCAAGGAAATCGTTGTCGCTAACGGCGGTATGCAAGGCTTTAAGACTTTTACTAGTAGCAAGGCGGAAGCCGACGCCTATAATGACCTCCGCGCTACTGCTGCAAAGAAGGCTGAAAAGGAAGTCCCTACGGCTATCGGCATCGTTGATAATGCTCTCCGATTGGCCCGCAAGGATGCTAGCCGATTTACGGCTTACGTTACAGAGGTTGCCGAAAACCTCGATACTCCTAAGGCTGTTTCCCTCCGCGTTCGGAATGAAGGGACCGAGGACCATCCGCAGGCACGTTGGGCGTTCGTCCTTGTTAACCATCGGGAACGAGCCCCCAAGGCTTAGTTAATCTCTCTGGGTGCTGCGGTAATTTCTCTAGCGGACTGTTAGCGGCCATCCCGTTAAGGGATGACGACAAAGCCCAGACGACGAAAGTAAACCGCGCAGGCTGTTGGAACGTCAGCCCACCCTACTATCGCCCATACGATAGGAGCCTAAAATGAAATGTCTACGATGCGGCGAAATTACTACCCGCTACACTGTTGACCAGCGCTATTGCCCCGACTGCGAGCGCGATATCAACCGCCCTCGCTCCTACGGCATTCGTCCTGCTAGCCTTGATGGATACCGTTCTACCCTAGTCGCTGCTGCTGACGCTAGAACGTTGACGGCACGAACGTATGAGATTTAATCCACTTGACGTTATCGCAGAGTTGCTAGCGTTCTTGGTAGAGGTTGTTACATATGTAACCATCCTCGCCCTGTTCGTTATCATCGGTCTTGTGTGGCTAGCAGCCACTACACCTAGATAGAAAGGCCCATAACCTAATGGCGATGCACGACCTAACCTGTACCCACGCGCGACCACAGTATAGCCGCCATCACTATGAGGAAATCGCAGACGCTCTCAATCGCACGGTTCGTAACTATGGGCTAGTACAAGTTAATACGAGGTTTCGTAATCCTGTCTTTTATCACACTGTTGATAGCCTCTGTCTTATGTTCCTCAAAGATAACCACCTATTTGATAGGGTTAAGTTTATAGCGAGAAAAATCAAAAACATTATTCGGAATAATTGATCC
>VFSW01007109.1_pt1 | contig 16320 bp, 13 predicted proteins | sample 5358111 | NCBI WGS metagenome assembly VFSW01 (sample SAMN11554181, study PRJNA540505) | mine drainage metagenome | isolation source: sediment from site ElyBrook_90M | place: USA: Ely Copper Mine, Vershire, VT | collected 2017 | reverse complement strand
CCATGGAATCGGTGGGCATCCCGCCAGCCGAATTGGGCATGCTGATCGCGCACGCTTTGGTGGGAACCTTCCTTGGTATTTTGCTGGCATATGGTTTCGTCGGTCCGCTGGCCGGTCTGCTGGAGCAAAAGGCCGAAGAGGGCAGCAAGATGTTGCAGGCCATCAAGCTTGTTTTGCTAGCCAATTTGAATGGCTACGCACCAGCTATGGCAGTGGAATTTGGCCGCAAGGCGCTGAACTCGACCGAACGCCCCGGGTTCAACGAACTGGAAGATCATGTCAAACAGAAACGCTAATCGTTAGCAATAACAATAAAGTCGATAGAACCGAATCATGGCGAACGAAGACAAAAGACCCATCGTCATCAAGCGCATCAAAAAGGTGGCAGGCGGTCATCATGGCGGTGCGTGGAAGATTGCTTATGCCGACTTCGTGACGGCGATGATGGCGTTCTTCCTGCTGATGTGGCTGCTGGGATCGACTGCCAAGGGCGATCTCAACGGTATTTCAGAATATTTTAAAACGCCATTGAAAGTGGCTTTGATGGGCGGAACAGGGAGCGGCGATAGTTCCAGCATCATTAAGGGCGGCGGGCAGGACCTCACGCGCAGCGTGGGGCAAGTCAAATCGGGCGAGTTGCCGCCGGAAAAAAAGATCATCAACCTCAAGGCGACGCGTGAAGAATTTCTGCGCCTGGAGCGTAAAAAGGAGCTCGAAAAACTCAAGGATCTGAAAGCCAACCTTGAAAAAATGATCGATGCGGATTCCAAGCTGAAGAAATTCAAGGATCAGATCTTGCTCGACCTGACCTCCGAAGGCCTGCGTGTTCAAATTGTGGACGAGAAAAATCGCCCCATGTTCAAGAGCGGCAGCGCCGAACTGGAACCCTATACCAAGGACATCTTGCGTGCGATCGGCAATGTGCTTAACGAAATGCCGAACAAGGTCAGCCTGTCCGGGCATACCGATGCACAGCCATATGTGACTGCGGACGGCCGGTACAGCAACTGGGAATTGTCGGCCGATCGCGGCAATGCTTCGCGCCGCGAACTGATCAAAGGCGGTCTGGCCGATGACAAGATCGTGCGCGTGGTCGGCCTGTCGTCGGCCGTACTGTTCGACAAAGCACAACCGCTCAATCCCATCAATCGCCGCATCAGCATCATCGTGATGAACAAAAAAGCAGAAGAAGCCGCCCTGAAAGACGGTGGCAGCGTTGATATCGATGCGGAAACGGGGGATCCACTCGATGCCTTGCAACCAGATGCGGCATCCGGTGTGGGGGACACTGCCTCGGCACCAGCGGCCGCGGCCGCGCAAGGTTTGCCGGAATCTGCAGTTAATTCAGCCAACCCGTCTGCTCTACACTAAAGAATAATAACCACTTGCCGCTATGGAATATATGGCATGCATATAACTGGAGTAGGGAAGTCAGGGTAAATGAAATGAACAAGTGGTGGAGCAGGCTTTCACTAAAGAACAAGCTGCAGATTCCTATCCAGCTTATCCTGATAGTTGTTTTGACTATGGCGCAAGTGACAGCGCCAGGCAAGTTCGAGGAGCAAGTGCTGGAGTTGCGAGTCATCCGCAACAAGCCGGTACAAAATCAATTCGGCCTCGGCATGTCGTCCGAACCACAGGCGGACGATCAGGATCGGCTGGCACTTTCTTCCGCAAAGCAGCAAAAAGAATTTCTGGAAAAAAACGGAATGCATGCATTGCGCTTGGTCGTTCCTTTCATCGCCAGTAAAGAGTTTCGGGGCACAAACCGCCTGATGTCCCATACAGGGCCGGCAGGCTCGGTGAACGGTGCGGCCAGTATCATGCTGGATACCAGTGACGAATGTGCCGTGGTGGAGCGCGCCAACCGGTGGCAGCAAAGCCTGCAAGAGATGATGCAGGAACTGGAGTGCGTGGGAAGCTCGGTGCAGGAGATTGCCACCGATGTGGGCAAGTTCGTCAACAACACCCAGAGCAATACCAATATGACGCAGCAAGTGCGCGAGATCGCAGAGCAGACCAATTTGCTGGCGTTGAATGCGGCGATTGAGGTGGCACGAGCGGGCAATCAAGGCCGCGGCTTCGCAGTGGTCGCCGACGAGGTGCGCAAGCTGGCGAAGAAATCCGCGCAATCCGCGCTGCAGATCGATGAAGTAACCCAGGAACTTGGCGCGCAGTCGGGACGGGTTGAAAAAACCGTACAACGGGGCCTGGCTGCCTTGCAAGGCAGCCAGGCGCACATCAGGGAGGTTACGGCCGTTCTGGTCGAAGCCAATACGTCCGTAGACGGTGTGAACAGCGGCCTTGCGAATATTTCCGGCTCGATCAACGAACAGCGCGATGCCAGCCGGGCGATCACCAGCAACGTTGACCAGATCGCCAACATGGCCGGCAGTAGCAACGAGATAGTCAAGCGCACCGTCAATGCCGTGAAATCGATGGAAGCGCTGGCTGCAAATTTGAACAAGACCATCGGACGTTTCAAGGTTTGATGGACACCGCTAACGGAAGATCAGGCTGAATAGGTAAACAAAATGAGCGAATGGTGGAGCAGTCTCTCGATCAAGAATAAATTGCAGATTCCCATCCAGCTGATTCTGCTGGTAGTGATGATTGCCGCCCAACGCTGGGCATTCGACCGTTATGAAATGCGCGTGCTGGAAGACGCCAGGAATCGTGCGGTGATACCGGCGGACGGCGTATTCAACGGCCTGAACATGATGATGTTGAACGGGACTATATCGGATGTCGAACAGCGGAAACTGTTCGTCAAGAAGATGGCTGCATCCAGCAAAGCGGAAGACTTGCGCGTCATACGCGGCAATCCGGTACAGACTCAGTTCGGTCCGGGCGTGACCGAGGAACAGGCCAAAGACGAGCTGGATCGTGCGGCATTGAGTAGTGGTATGCAGCAAAATGAAATTACCGAAAGAGACGGCAAGCGTATCTTGCGCGTGGTTCAACCGATCATCGCTTCAAAAGACTTCCGCGGTACCGGAACAAACTGCCTGCAATGCCATACGGTGGAGGACGGTGCTGTGATGGGTGCAGTGACCGTGAGCCTGGATATGACCGGCGAATACGAGGCGATGAACAAAGCCAGTGCGATGTTGTGGATCGGACAGGCCCTGGTACAGTTGGTATTGTTCTTCGTCATTGGCTGGCTGATTAATCAGGTGACGCGCCCGACGCGGGAATTGCAGCAGATCATGCTGGCGATGCAGACCGACGGTGATTTGTCCCGGCGTGTCTCGGTCCACAGCAAGGACGAGGTCGGACAGACCGCCGTGGCATTCAATGCCCTGATCGACAGTTTTTCCGCCATCATCCGGCAAGTGCTGGACGGCGTGGACAAGATCAACAAGACCACCAGCCACATCGCCGCGACTTCCACGGAAGTGGCGGACGGTTCGCGCGCGCAAAGCGATGCTGTTTCATCAACCGCCGCGGCAGTGGGGGCGGTTACGGTGAGCATCAATTCGGTCGCCGAAAACACCAATGCGGTGCGAGGACTGTCAGAAAAAAGTCTACAGCAGACCGAGCAGGGCAATCGCAGCGTAGACGAGATGGTGCATGAGATACAAAGCATCGAAAATGCTGTGCAACAGATCGCATCGGCTGCCAGCGAGTTTGTCGAAAGTGCACGCACCATTGCCAGCATGACGCAGCAAGTGAAAGACATTGCCAACCAGACCAATTTGCTGGCATTGAATGCCGCCATCGAGGCGGCACGTGCCGGCGAGCAAGGGCGCGGCTTTGCAGTGGTGGCAGACGAGGTGCGCAAGCTGGCGGAGAAATCCGCGCAGTCGGCCAGCGAGATCGACAAGGTGACCAGCAAGCTGGATGAAAAATCGTCGCGCGTGGAGCAAGCCATTGCATCCGGCGTGCAGTCCCTACAAACCACGCACAAGCATGTCGAATTGATGGCCGCAGTGCTGAACGAGGCCGGTGCGGCCGTGAGGGAATCGAACGTGGGGGTCGGCGAGATCGCTGTATCTGTGGGCGAACAGGGTGCCGCAAGCAATGAGATTACCCGCCACATCGAACAGATTGCGAAAATGGCCGAGAAAAACCATACGGCAATCGAACAGACGACACATGACATTAGCGATCTGGAACGCATGGGTGTCGAACTGCAGAATGCAGTCTCGCGTTTCAAAGTATAAAAAACTATATTTTAGGAGAGGGCAATGCTGGGAAATATGACAATCAAGGCGCGGTTGATTTTACTGGTGGGAGCCATCATGGCGGTCATCGTGTTCAATCAGGCGGTAAGTTACTACGCCACTTCGCAGCTGCAAGCAGCTACGCAGGATATTGCCCAACGCCATATTCTGCTGATTCGACTGGCTAACCGTATCATGTTTACGATGGCCGACCAGCGCACACAAGTGCTGTTGGCAATCTCGCACAACCCTGCGAACCCGGCGAGCAAACTGCATGACCATCCTATTGGCAAGCATCTGGATCAGATCGCTGCGAACAGCATAAAGCTGAATGAGTATGTCGACGAAATGGAGAAGAATACATACAGCGCCGAAGGCAAGGCAATGTTGAAAGAGTTTGTTGCTGCACGCAGCGTTTTTCGAAATGAAGGACTGGAGCCGGCGGTGGAGGCACTCAAAGCAGAGCAGTGGTTTGAAGCGGAACGTCTGGCGTTGACCAAGATAAATCCGCTGGTGTCGGCGGCGATCGAACGCGGACGTGCGCAGGCGCAGCATGAGGATGATTTGTCGAATCAGGCGCTGGAAGCGGCGATGGCCTCTGCCCACAATATGGAATTATTGATGCTGTTTGGCCTGCTGCTGGCAATCGCGGTTGGCGCGGGCCTGGGCTATTCCATCATCTCCGGTGTTGTGCGTTCCACCAGTGAAATGAGCGATGCCATGGCGCGTACCGCAGCCGATGGTGACTTGACGCGTACCGTGCCGGTGCACGGCAAGGACGAACTGGCACAAGCAGCCAAATCTTTCAATTCGCTGATGGACAGTTTTCGCCAGACTGTCCGCCAAGTACACGACAGCGCTGACAATGTGATCTCGACTGCAACACAGCTTGCTGCCTCTTCAACGCAGATCACCCAGGGTTCGCAGGTGCAGAGCGAGGCGGCAGCTTCCACGGCAGCGGCGGTGGAGGAGATCACCGTGAGCATCAACGCGGTGTCGGCCAATACTGAAGAAGTGCGCAAGCTGTCGGAACAAAGCCTGCAGCAGACTCGTCAAGGTAACCAAAGCGTGGCTGAAATGATTAGCGAGATCCAAAGCGTGCAGGATGCGGTGAACCAGATAGATGGATCGGTCCAGGAATTCGTCAATAGCACGCGCGCCATTGCCGGCATGACACAGCAAGTGAAAGACATCGCCGACCAAACCAATCTGTTGGCATTGAATGCGGCCATTGAGGCGGCACGTGCCGGTGAGCAAGGACGGGGTTTTGCAGTGGTGGCGGACGAAGTGCGCAAGCTGGCCGAAAAATCCGCCCAATCGGCCAACGAGATCGATCAGGTTACCAATTCGCTGAACCAGAAATCCACGCATGTCGAGGCTACCGTGCAAAGTGGTCTGCGATCCCTGAAAGCGACGCAGGAACACGTGGCGCGCGTTTCAGTAATACTCTCCGGGGCGGGCGAATCGGTGACCAAATCCAGTGCGGGAGTGAACGACATCGCTTCCTCTGTCAGCGAACAGAGCCTGGCCAGCACCGAAATAGCGCGCAATGTGGAAAAGATCGCACAAATGTCTGAAGAAAATCACGCAGCTGTCGGCTCCAACTCCCGAGACATCGTGCGCATGGAAAACTTGGCAAAAGAGTTGCAGGCCGCGGTTGGGCGTTTTAAGACGTAGGCGCGATTCGGAGGGGGCATGCAAAACAAGAACGCTTATGTGTCGCAAAAGGAAGTGCCATTCCCGGCGGGGACGGTATTGGTCTCCAAGACCGATACCAAGGGCATCATCACCTATTGCAACGAAGCGTTCGTGAATATCTCCGGTTATTCGCGCGAGGAATTGCTCGGCAAAAGCCACAACATCGTGCGTCATCCGGACATGCCGCCGCAGGCTTTCAAATGGCTGTGGGATGAGATCAAGGCAGGACGACCTTGGCGCGGGGTAGTCAAGAACCGCTGCAAGAACGGGGATCATTATTGGGTGCGTGCCACCGTGGCTCCCTTCATCGAACAAGGCGAGATCACGGGCTATGTCTCGATACGCAGGTCACCGAGCCGCGAGCAGGTCGCCGAGGCTGAGGCACTGTATCGGGAGTTGAATCGGACCGGTGCCCAGGTCGTTTCCAGATACGAGCGATACAAATTCAAGAATTGGTCGCTGATTTCCAAGTTGCAGTTTCTGATCCAGACGACGCTGTTGATCATGTTGTCGGCGGCGCAACTTTTCGTTTCCGATAATATGCGCGAAGAATCGAAGACGCAGGCAGAGGAGAAAGGTGCGCAGATCGCCGACGAGATCATTGACGGCTTCAACATGTTGATGGTGACGGGGCAGATCGGGGAAGTCAGCAACCGTGAACTTCTCATCCGCAAGTTTGGCTCGGGCGTGAACATCAAGTCGGCGAAGATATTGCGTGCCAAACCGGTGATCGATCTTTATGGGGCGGGGCTGCCGCAAGAGCGGGTCGAGGACGATGCTCAGCGCCAGGCACTCGATACCCGGAAACCCGTTGCGATATTCGGCAAAGACGAGCAGGGCGCCCAATTCCTGCGGGTCATCACTCCCTACATGGCGAGCAAGAATTTTCACGGTACCGATTGCAGCGGTTGCCATCAGGCCCAGGAGGGCACGATTCTCGGTGCATCGGATGTGGTGATTGACTTAAAACCGGATTACGACCGTATCCACCATATGGAATTGCAGACCATTGCGGGCCAGGTCGCATTGCATGTGTTCCTGTTTTTCTTTATCGGTTTTTGCGTAAAGCGCTATGTGCGCCAGCCGGCCGATATGGTCAGGGCGGAATTCAAGCACATCATGGAAGGCAATCTGGATAACGAGTTGGATATTTCCACCCGGGACGAGATGGGTATGCTGTTATGCGAGATACAGACCATGCAATCCTACTTGCGCACCATGATGGATGAAATTGTCTCTTCGGTGAAAAATATGCGGGAACACATCAAGGGTGTGGATGAAAAGGTGAACGGAGTAGCGAACAATGCGATGACCGAACAGGACCATATTCAGCAGATCGCTGCTACCATGGAGCAGTTCAGCCAGTCTGTTGCCGAAGTGGCCAATATGGCGGCAGATTCGCTTGGCGACGTCAAAACGATGCGCCTGATCGTAGATGAAAACAGCCGCAACATGGAACTTAGCATCGTGGCGACCGGGAAGGTGGCAAACACCGTCCAGTCATCCAGCAAAATCATCGTCGACCTGGGTGAGTCCATCCGGCGTATCGGTGCGATCGCCAACACGATCAAGGAGATCGCCGACCAAACCAACTTGCTGGCCTTGAACGCGGCCATCGAAGCGGCTCGCGCCGGCGAGCAGGGACGCGGTTTCGCGGTGGTGGCCGACGAAGTGCGCAAGCTGGCGGAACGTACAACGGCCAGCACCAAGGATATCGCCCAGACCATCGCCGAGATCAATGCGGTTTCCGATTCGGCGGTGAAATCGATGCAGACCGCGGTGACAGAGGTCGAAGGCGGCATCACGCTGATACGCCGGAACGGCGAAGGTTTGAAGCAGATCATGAGCGCCACGCAAAATGTTTCCGGGCGGGTCGATCATATCGCCACTGCTTCCAAGGAGCAGTCTGAGGCGGGTGAAAGCGTGGCTCAGAGTCTGGAACGCATTGCCGGGTTGGTGGACAATAATACCCACTCTGCACAAGATGCCAAATCTGCCGCTGAAGAATTGGCAAAATCTGCCGATGAACTGAGTAAGGCGGGATATCCGTTAACCAAATGTGCTGTTGGCAAATGAAATCAGGGGGGCAGGGACATCTGTCCCGGCCATCCGGAGGAGAGATACATGTCTGATCTGTTAAAGAACATCGATGCCCGAACCAAGCTGGCGGGCACCAACAAGCTGGAGATCCTGATGTTCACGCTCGGGTTGGACAAGCGTACCGGGCGCGAGGAGACCTACGGCATCAACGTGTTCAAGGTGCGCGAAGTGATGCGCATCCCGCCGATCACCCGTGCGCCGGAAATGCCGGACGCAGTGGAAGGTATGGTCAGCCTGCGCGGTGCACTGGTGCCGGTGATCGACCTGGCGAAATACGCGGGTATCGAGACGGACGAGAAGGCCGACATCATGATCGTCACCGAGTACAACGGCCACACGCAGGGATTCCTGGTCAAGGGGGTGGACAACATCCTGCGCCTGGACTGGTCGGCGATGCGCGTGCCGCCGGCGATGCTGGTGGCCCAAATGGGCGGTCTGGTGACAGCGATCACCGAACTGAAGGATGGCCGGCTGGTGATGATGATGGACGTTGAAAAGGTACTGTCCGAGACGGGGCATTTTGACGAAGACGAGATGATATTCAAGAGCGTGAAGCCGATAGGCAAGGATCGCACGGTGTTCTACGCCGACGACTCATCCGTGGCAAGGCATCAGATCCAGCGGACGCTGGATGCGATGGGGGTCAAATCCATCGCCGCCATCAACGGGCGCCAGGCATGGATCGAACTGTCGAAAATGGCCGATTATGCTGCCGCCTCCCATACTTCGATGAAGGATCTGGTGCAGGTCATTTTGACCGACGTCGAGATGCCGGAGATGGACGGATACATGCTGACGCGCAAGATCAAATCGGACAAGCGTTTTGCCGGTATCCCGGTATTGATGCATTCGTCCTTGTCCAGTACTTCCAACCAGCAGCTCGGCAAAGCGGTGGGTGTGGATGAATATGTGCCGAAGTTCGAGCCACAGAAACTGGCGCAGACGTTAACCCGGCTGTTGGCTTAAGGAGGAGCTGAAGATGACTTACGCACAAGACATGTTGAGTTCGGGTAACGACGGGATGCTGGAGCATATCGATGCCCGCACCAATCTGGCGGGAACCAACAAGATGGAAATCCTGCTGTTCAGCCTGGGCAGCAACGAGAAGTTCGGCATCAATGTGTTCAAGGTCAAGGAAGTGTGCCAGATCGGCAAGGTCACCCGCACGCCGAACATGCCGGGCGGGGTGGACGGTATTATCAGCCTGCGCGGCCATGTGATGCCGGTATTGAATCTGGCCAACTTCATGGGCATGAACCCCGAGATCAAGCATGAGACCATGCTGGTCGCCGAATTCAACCGCCATATCCTGGGGTTCCTGGTCGAGGGTGTCGACCGTATCATTCGCGTCGATTGGGACAAGGTTCATCCGACCGAAGGCATGCTTTCGGACAAGGGTGCGCTCATCACTGCCATCACGGAACTGGAAGACGGCTCGCTGGTGTCCATTCTGGATGTCGAACAGATACTGGCCGATGCCTTCGGCGAGGCAGTGGTCGGCAATGTCGAAAGGATCGAGTCGGAGCATGAACTGTGCGTCTTCTTTGCCGACGATTCGCTGGTGGCGCGCCGCAAGATCATCGAAGTGCTGGAAAAAATGGGTGTCAAGCATGTGCAATCGAACAACGGGCGCGAAGCCTGGGACAGGCTGAAAGCCATGGCGGATGCCGCACAGAGCGCGGGCGTTAATCTGCACGACCAGATACAGGCCATTCTCACCGACGCGGAAATGCCGGAGATGGACGGCTATGTGTTGACCCAGCACATCAAGGGCGATAGCCGTTTTGACGACATTCCTGTGGTGATGCATTCGTCCCTGTCGTCGGATGCGAACCGGGCCATGGGCAAACGTGTCGGGGTGGATTATTACGTATCGAAGTTCGATTCGATCGTTCTGTCGTCAACGCTGCGCCCGTTATTGACTTAGGAGCGAGGGTACAGGACGCGGGATACGGGATTCGGGAAATGCAGCGCGCCGAGCATTGCTGAATCCGGTATCCAGAATCCCGTATCCTGAATTTAGGAGAAGGTGATGGGAATAGAAAATACAAAATTTCTGGTGGTGGACGATTTCTCCACGATGCGCCGCATCGTGCGGAATCTCCTCAAGGAGCTCGGTTTCGCCAACGTGCAAGAAGCGGAGGACGGTGTGGATGCACTGAACAAACTGCGCAGCGAGCCGTTCGATTTCGTGGTGTCTGACTGGAATATGCCGAACATGACCGGCATCGATCTGTTGCGAGCGATTCGTGCCGACGAGAGCCTGAAACATCTGCCGGTATTGATGGTGACGGCGGAAGCGAAGAAGGAGAACATCATCATGGCAGCACAGGCAGGGGCTTCCGGCTATGTGGTGAAACCGTTCACCGCAGTGACTCTGGACGAGAAGCTGAAGAAGATATTTGCAGCATTCCCGCAACTTAACAAGTGAGGCAGGTTATGGCTACCAATACTGCAACTCAAGATTCGGACGACCTCGAAGCGCTGTTCGACAGCATCATCGCGGCGAACGCAAATGAAGGCAAACCGGCAACAGTGACTGCAGCCAATTCCTCTGCGGCGGCAGGCGATGGCGACCCGACCAAGGTCATCAACCAGATCGGACACATGGCGCGCGCCTTGCACGACACGCTACGCGAGCTGGGCTTGAACAAGGAAATCGAAAAGGCTGCGTCGACCATTCCCGATGCGCGCGATCGTTTGAACTACGTGGCCACGCTGACCCAGCAAGCTGCCGAGCGCGTGCTGAACGCCACCGAAGCGGCGCAACCTGTGGTGGAAAAGATGGGCAGCGACGCTCAGCATCTGGCCAAACAATGGGATCTGCTGTTTGAAAAAAAGCTCGACGTTCCACAGTTCAAGGATCTGGTCACCCAGACCCATGCCTACCTGCATGAGACGCCCAGGCAGACCAGGGCAACCAATGCCAGGCTGACCGAGATCATGATGGCGCAGGACTTCCAGGACCTGACCGGCCAGGTCATCAAGAAGATCATTGAGCTGACACAGAACATGGAGCAGCAACTGCTGTCGCTGCTGCTGGAAAACGCGCCGGCTTCGGTGAAAGCGGAGATCAACAACAGCCTGTTGAACGGCCCGGTCATCAATGCGCAGGGGCGTTCCGATGTGGTGACCAGCCAGGATCAGGTGGACGATCTGCTGGAAAGTTTGGGGTTTTAAAATGAAGTTCAGCGACAGCAGATCGGCCATTCCTCCCGCACCAGACGGCTTCGCCGCACCGTGTCGGAACGGCTACCTGCTTGAGAGCTTGGGGTTTTAGGAATCAGGATGCGGGAGACAGGATACAGGGGGGCGTGCGGACTGGCCGTATCCTGTCTCCCGTATCCTGAATCCTGACAAGGAGACGGATATGAACGATTTCGTGGGAATGGAAGAGTTGTTGCAGGATTTTCTGATGGAGGCCGGAGACATGCTGTCCGATGTCGACAGCAAGTTGATGACGCTGGAAAAGAACCCCGGCGATGCCGCGCTCCTCAACGAAGTATTCCGCGGCTTTCACACCATCAAGGGCGGTGCGGGTTTCCTTAACGCATCCGAACTGGTGACGTTATGCCACCTGACCGAAAACCTGTTCGATAAATTGCGCAACAACGAACTGAAGCTGACTGCCGAATTGATGGACGTGATCTTTGCGGCCACCGCCGAAGTGCGCACGATGTTCAGCGCTTTGCAGCAAAGCCAGCAACCTGCCGCCGCGCCGCCAGTGGTGATACAGGCCTTGAAGGATGCCTTGAGCGGCAAGGCGGTCGCGGCAATATCCAAGGTTGCCGCCAAACCAGCCGCGGCGGCATCGCCCGCACCGGTTGCAACTTCCCCTGCAGTGGCGGGAGCGGAGAATGTAGATTGGGATGCGCTGTACAACGCGATCACGGGCGGTAACGACATCGTCAAGGAGGTCGGCGCGACGCGCGATGAGGCAAAGATCGCCGAAGCGATCAACGAGGAAGAATCCACCAGGAAGGCCTTCGGCCGCCGTTCCACCGATGTGCCCGGCACGACCGTAGGGCGCCGTGCCGGAGATGTGCCGACTACCGAAGCAAAAGAAACGACCATCCGTGTCGATACCGACCGTCTGGACCAGGTGCTCAACCTGTCCGGCGAGATCGGCTTGACCAAGAACCGTCTTACCCACCTGCGTTCCGATATTCTGCAAGGCCACAACGACGCTGATACTTTGCGCGAACTGGATCAATCGGTCAGCCAGCTCGACATGCTGGTGGTCAGTCTGCAGAACGCCGTGATGAAGACGCGCATGCAACCCATCGGCCGCCTGTTCAAGAAATATCCGCGTCTGGCGCGCGATCTGGCACGCTCCCTGGGCAAGGACGTCGAACTGGTGCTGACCGGCGAAGAGACCGAAATGGACAAGACCATGATCGAAGACTTGAACGATCCGCTGGTGCACCTGGTGCGCAATGCCGTGGATCATGGCGTGGAGACGATAGAAGAACGGGTCGCCGCGGGCAAATCGGAAAAGAGCTTCGTCGAGCTCTCGGCACGCCAGGAAGGCGACCATATTCTCATCACCATCACCGATGACGGCAAGGGCATGCGACCGGAAGTGATACGCAACAAGGCGGTCGAGAAAGGACTGATCACCGCGGAAATTGCGAACACCCTGGACGAAAGCCGCTGCCTGGAATTGATCTTCCTGCCCGGTTTTTCGACCAAGGACGAGATATCCAGCGTGTCCGGTCGCGGCGTAGGCATGGATGTGGTGAAGACCAACATCCAGAAACTCAACGGCACGGTCAACATCAGTTCCGAAGCGGGCAAAGGTTCGACCATTTCCATCTCGCTGCCGCTGACGCTGGCAATCTTGCCGGTGCTGGTATTGAGGCTGGCCGACCAGTCGTTTGCCGTGCCGTTGTCGATGGTGCGCGAGATATTGCCGGTGACGCAGGGCGGTCTGCAAAAGGTCTCCGGCAAGGCAACCATGGTGGTGCGCGGGGAGGTGTTGCCGGTGTTGCCCCTGTCGCAGCTGATAGGCTGGGGCAGCAGCGATAAATCGGAAGTCGGCGTGCTGATGCAGTTCGGCAATAACAGCTTCATCCTGACTGCCGACGGCTTCGTCGGTCATGAAGACGTGGTCATCAAATCGCTGGATACCTTCCGTCCCAAAGGCGTGGCGGGCGTCACCATGTCGAGCGAAGGCGACATCGTGCTGATTCTGGATATCAAGGAGTTGCTCAGCGACGTGCGCGGAACCTGATATATAAGTGGTACATAAAAAATTAGTGCCGTGGAGCGCTATGGATAAATTAGGAGAAGTGTATGTTCGGGGCAAAATTAAGAAATGACCACCAAGTGGTCACGCTGCGCTTGGTCGAGACCGAGCGCGATCTCGCGGCACTGCGCAGCGAACTGGCAAAGTCGGAAAATGAGCGCGATGTCGCGCGTGCCGAGGCCAAAGTGGCGAGAGCTGAGTGCGAATTAGCCCGGAAAATATATGGCGAAATGCAGAGTTTTGGCGTGTCCTTCGTGGAGCTGCAGCGTTCGCAGGGAGAAGCTGCCAATTCTTTGCGTGAAGAAAAGAAGAACGCCGTCGAGGCTGCGACTGTCTCTGTCAGCAACCGCGAAGCGGTGATGAAAATCGCCAGCAGCCTGGAATCGCTTGCGGGCGATACGATGCAAACCTCGCAGAACGTCAAAAACCTGACCGAACGCGCGGCACAGATTGGCAGTATCGTGCAACTTATCAAAGAGATTGCCGATCAGACCAATTTGTTGGCACTCAATGCCGCTATCGAGGCGGCACGCGCCGGAGAGCAGGGACGCGGTTTCGCGGTGGTGGCAGATGAGGTGCGAAAACTTGCAGAGCGCACAGCAAAGGCGACCAACGAAATTTCCACCATTGTCGTTGCCATTCAGGGCGAGACAGACAGCACCCAGACGCAAATGCATGCATGGGCGGGAAAGTCTCAGATATTCAGCGCTGAAGTCGGCACAGTGATGGAGAATATGAAGCATCTGCTCGACCTGTCGCAGATGATGGAAGGTACCATTTCTGCATCGGCATTGCGCAGCTTCGTGGAAGTCGCCAAAATTGACCACATTCTCTATAAATTCGAGATATATAAAGTGTTCATGGGAATATCTGATCTCACGGCAGATGACTTTGTTTCGCATACCGCCTGTCGTCTGGGTAAATGGTATTTCGAAGGTGAAGGCAGGGATTGCTACGCAAAGTTTGACGGCTATACCGCAGTGGCGAATCCGCATCAGGCATTTCACCAGCATGGCAAGGAAGCAGTAGCGGCATTCCGTGCCGGTGAAGCCATGCGCGGTATGGAGTTGGTCGCCAAGATGGAGGCGGAAAGCATGGAGGTCTTGAACGGATTGGAACGCATCGCCAGCGCAGGTGAAGGAGATAGCAATCTGCTGTGTCACTCCCCGCAGTAAAATTCATGCATGAGCATCTCACCCACCCGCGAATTTATTTTCACCGACCAGGATTTCCAGCGCATCCGCAAGCTGATCCACGAACGCGCGGGTATCTCGCTGGGCGAGAACAAGCAGGAACTGGTATATAGCCGTTTGGCGCGGCGGCTGCGCGCTACCGGTATCAAGAATTTTTCAGATTACCTGGATCATCTGCAGCGCGGAGATGCGGCGGAGTGGGAAGCCTTCACCAACTCCCTCACGACCAACCTCACTTCGTTCTTTCGCGAACCGCACCATTTTCCCCTGCTGGCCGAGCATCTGCGCAAACAGGGCAAGGGGAGGCCGCTGACACTGTGGTGTTCGGCATGCTCAACGGGAGAAGAAGCCTATTCAATGGCGATGACGGCGGTGGAAGCATTGGGAGGGTATGAGCGGCCGTTCCATATCATCGCTTCCGACCTGGACACCAAAGTGCTGGAAACCGCGCGTACTGGACGCTACAAGGCCGATGCTGTAGCCAGACTTCCCGCGCAACAGGTCGAACGTTTCTTTGTGCGCGGCACCGGCGAGCAGGCCGGTTTCGTGCAGGTGAAACCGGAGTTGCAGAAGAATATCGACTTCCGGCGCATCAATCTTCTGGACATGACATGGCCGATTCACTCGCCGCTGGATGCCATATTCTGCCGCAATGTCATGATCTATTTCGACAAGGACACGCAACTCTCTGTACTCAGGAAATTCGCCCCGCTATTGCGCGGCGACGGCCTGTTGTTCGCCGGACACTCGGAGAATTTCTATCACGCCAGTGCCTGGTTCAAGTTGCGCGGACATACCGTGTACGAACTGGCTGCACAGGACCAGCGCCGATGATGGGTGAGAAGATCATTGTGGTCGGCTCTTCCACCGGGGGCACCGAGGCGCTCAAAATATTCCTGTCCGGCATGCCGGAACGTACGTCGGCGATTCTCGTTGCACAGCACATGCCGGAACTGTTCACCAAATCGTTCGCCGAACGTCTGGACAAGTTGTGCTCGATGCAGGTGACAGAGGCGGAACAGCATGAAGACATTGTGGCGGGCCGTGTCTATCTTGCTCCCGGCCATTCCCATTTGTTGCTGGAGCGTGTCGCCGGGAAATACCGCACCGCGCTTAGCCAGGATCCGCCGGTGAATCGTCACCGCCCTTCGGTCGAAGTGCTGTTTCGATCCGCCGCCAAGTTGTTGGGGGCAAATGCCATCGGGGTGATGCTGACCGGCATGGGCAAGGACGGCGCAGCGGCGATGCTGGAGATGAAGCAGGCAGGTGCTTACAATTTTGCGCAGGACGAAGCCAGTTGTGTGGTGTTCGGCATGCCGCGCGAGGCCATCGCGCTGGGCGCGGTGGACGAAATCGTGCCTTTGCCGAAAATGGCGGAGCGCGTGCTGGCGCGTCTCGCTCTGGCTAGATAAGCCATATTTTCCCCGCTGTTCAGCGGATTGGAATTCCTTCCGATGCCGATAATCGCCATGTGCAAAGGATTGTGCCATGGCCGAAGAAGACAGTGACTTGGAAAAAACCGAATCGCCCTCGCAGCGGCGCCTGGACCAGGCGCGCGAAGAAGGCCAGGTCGCTCGTTCGCGCGAGCTATCCACATTCGCCGTGTTGATGGCGGGCGGTGCCGGCATATGGCTGATGGGTTCCGCGCTTTCACAGCAACTGGTATCGTTGATTCGCGAGGGCCTATCGCTGGATACCGGACTGGCATTCCATACCGAACAGCTGTTGCCGCGCCTGCATGATTTGAGCATGGCGACACTGCTCGCTTTCCTGCCTCTGTTGGGACTAATGCTGCTGGTTGCGGTATTTTCGCCCCTGCTAATGAACGGCTGGCTGTTCACATTGGCACCGCTGCAACCGAATTTCGGCAAACTCAATCCGCTCAGCGGCATCGGCCGCATGTTTTCCGTCAACA
>VFSW01007108.1_pt1 | contig 16322 bp, 16 predicted proteins | sample 5358111 | NCBI WGS metagenome assembly VFSW01 (sample SAMN11554181, study PRJNA540505) | mine drainage metagenome | isolation source: sediment from site ElyBrook_90M | place: USA: Ely Copper Mine, Vershire, VT | collected 2017 | reverse complement strand
CAAGAATGCCACAGCTTGTTAATCATAGTTAACTATATTTCTTATATTTAATTACCGTTAAATCTCCGAGTGCAGCCAGATCGCCTCTGCGGCCGGCCTGCCAAGAATTGAAATCCCTGCAGGTAGCTCAATTGAAACGGTTTGATCGTAGTTCTGGCTCACAACGCGCAGGCTCTGTCCGGGACCAATCCCTGCCCCGTGCAGAAATAACAGCAGCTTGGGATCGCGCTCGTGCAAGCTAATAACTGCATAGCGCTGCCCTTCAACCGCTTCTGAAAGAGGTATCTCGCCGCGACTTTTGCGCTCCGCCGGAGTCTCAGGCAACACCTGGTTACCGTGCGGGCAGGCGCCGCCCGCGCCCAGCTTTTCCTTCAGTTTGGCCTCAAAGGCCGGCGAGACGGCGTGCTCCAGCCGCTCCGCCTCTTCGTGTATCTCATACCACTCCATGCCGAAAATCTCGCTCAACATCCGCTCGATCAGGTGGTGCCGTAGCGCGGTTTGGTAGGCGATCTCGCGTCCAGACGCGGTCAACCGGACAATGCCGTCAGCACCCACCTCGACAAAACCGTCGCGCTTCAGCCGCTTCATCGCCATGGTCACTGCCGGCGCTGAAACCTCAAGCCAATGCGCCAGCATGGCAGGAATCACCTGGTTGCCCTCTGCCTCTGCTTCCAGAATGGCCTTGAGGTAGTTCTCCTTCGAAACGTAGAGGGCGTCTTTCATGGTAGTAGTGCATTCAGTCTATCCGCCAGAGATCAAGCCTGACAAAGCCGGGCTGCTCAAGACGGTCCACTCCACTCTTGAAGGCTTCGGGACAAGCGCAAGCTTCCGTTCCCTGGGTGAAACCGGAACCAATCAGGACAAGAGAATGGAGACGGAGAATGGTTATAAAAGTGGCACACTATATTCATGCTCGGCATTGGTGCAAAGCGGCAGCCTCCTACCCTGCTGTTGATAGACGACGACATGGTAAGCCGCGAGGTGTTGGCAACTGTGCTCACCTTGGACGGATTTACTGTTCACACTGCGGTGAGCGGGGCGGCAGCGCTGGAGCATTTGGATGCCGGAGAATGCGTACCGGGCGTCATTCTGATGGATGCGCAGATGCCCGGCCTGAGCGGAACCGGACTGATTGCCAAACTGCGCGAGCGTTGCAACGCCAGCATCTATGCCATCAGCGCCAGCCCGGCACCCGAGAAGGTTGCGGCCGCTGCCGACGGATTCCTGATCAAGCCTTTTGGCGCCGAACAGTTGCGCAAGCTGTTGGAGAAACGCGAAGCGCAGGCAAAATCATCCGCTGCTCCCATCGAGGAGACATCCGAACAGGTAGTGGACCGTGAAGTCTTGGCCCAGCTTCGTGAGATGATGCCCGAGGCCGCAGTGCACCAAATTTACGCCGCCATCGTCGCGGACCTTGCCAAACGCATGGCCGCTCTTAAAGCGGCGCAGGCAAAAGGCGATGCCGCTGAGGTGCGGCGTATTGGCCACACCATCAAAGGGGGCTGCAGCATGGCTGGAGCACAGCAGGCCGCAAAACTGGGTGCGCGCATCGAGGCAGGAGAGATGGAGGCCGATAGTGCCGGCGGCAGGGGTAACTATCTGGATAACGGCCAGCGGATGTTGCGCGATTTGCGCATCGCGGCGCAAAACCTGGAGCGTATGCTGAAGGCTGAATTTCCCGTGTAATCAGCGGAGAGCAGGAGGTTAGCCGCTTAAGTGGAACGACAGATCAGAATCGTATTGGCGGACGACCACCCTGTAGTACGCATTGGTGTAAGCAATATGCTCACGCCGAAGGACGGCTTTGAGGTCGTAGGCGAAGCATCTGACGGCGATGAGGCCATTACCCAGACCTTGGAGCAACAGCCGGATATTCTGCTGCTGGACGTGCAGATGCCGCGACTGCCTGGCCTGGAAGCGATGCGCGCCATCATGAGCGGTTCGCCCACAGTGAAGATTCTGCTGCTCACCTCCACCATCACTACCCAGCAGATTATTGAGGCCCTTCAGATTGGCGCGCGCGGCATCGTGCTTAAAGACGCCATTGCCGGCCATTTACAAACCGCCATCCGCACGGTATTCAGCGGCGATTACTGGATCGGCGGCAAGCGCGTGGGCAACCTGGTATCGGCGCTCCACGATCTGATGCAGCAGGCAGCCGTACCTCAACGCAAAACCTACGGCTTGACACCGCGCGAACTGGAAGTGGTGGGCACCATCGTGGAAGGATGCAGCAACCGCGACATCGCCAAGCAGTTCAACCTGAGCGAAGAAACCGTCAAGCGCCACCTCTCAAACATCTTCGACAAGACCGGCGTCTCGACCCGACTGGAACTGGCGCTCTTTGCTATCGCGCATCACTTGGTCGAGCCGCAGTAACTGCAAGCGTCTCTGCACATTCCAGCGTTCGTCTTCCCTCGCATACATTCTCGTGCTCCTCGCACCGCAGCTTGATCCCGCCCAGCTTGAACGCCGTGCTGCTTAATCACGTACAAACCAAAATCTTGACCGCGTTGAATAGTCGTCTTCTTCGCGGCATGGCTCTTCTCGTGTCTGACCTTCTATTCTTTTCATTGAGCTACTCGAAGGAGTTTCTTTATGAAGATCGCATTTCTAGGACTGGGCAAGATGGGAACGCCGCTGGCGCGCCTGCTGTTGTCAGCGCGCCATGAAGTGACCGTATGGAACCGAACCCGCGAGCGGTCCGAGGCGCTGGCCACGGATGGTGCAGTCGTTGCGGCAACGCCGGCCGAAGCTGTGCAGGCCGTCGATGCGGTTCTGACCATGCTCTTTGACGACGCGGCGCACGAGCAGGTCGTCTTCGGCCCGGACGGCGTATTGGAATCGCTCATGCCCGGCGCTCTGCATATCTCGATGAGTACCATCAGCGTGGCGCTAAGCGAGCGGATGACTGCCGAGCACGAGCGGCGTGGGCAGCGCTTTGTAGCTGCGCCGGTCTTTGGACGGCCCAGCGTGGCCGAGGTAGGCAAGTTGTGGATCGTGGTTGCCGGCGCCGAAGACTCTGTTGCCGCGGCCCGTCCGCTGCTGGAGCCGCTCTCGCGAGGCATCAGCGTGATTGGCCCTGAGCCGCGCCAAGCGCACGCCCTCAAACTGGGCGGAAACTTCCTGATCAGCGCCATGATCCATTCGCTAGGCGAAGCCTTTGTCTATGCTGAGGGGCAAGGTATCGAGCCGGAGATTTTTCTGGAGACGGTAAATAGCGCGCTCTTTCAGTCGCCCTTTTACGCGGCCTATGGAAAGGTCATGCTGCATCCGCCGGAGCAGCCCGGCGCCACCATCGAGTTAGGCGCCAAGGATCTGAGCCTGCTGCGAGAGGCCGCCGCCAACCGCAACACAGGGCTGAGCCTCGCCGACAATCTTGCCGAAGTTTTTGCCCAGGCGCGGCACTCCGGGCTCAGTGGTGAGGATTGGGCGGTGGGCCAGTACCGCATGGCGCAGAAGCGGGGCGCGCTCGGTTAAGGGCGGGCTTTAACTCTTGCTCATCCGTCCGCGCAGGCGCTTGATCACGTTGGGCGGCACCAGCCCGGTTACTTCGCCGCCAAAGCTGAAGACTTCCTTCAGCATCCGCGAGCTGATAAACGAGTAGCGCCCCGCCGGCTGCAAGAAGACGGTCTCGATCTCCGGTGCCAGACGGCGGTTCATCAGCGCCATCTGGAACTCGTACTCGTAGTCGGAAATAGCGCGAATGCCGCGCAGTATTGCCGCCGCGCCCTGCTGGCGGGCAAACTCCACCGTCAGTCCGTCAAAAGTGGCGACCGATACGTTGTCAAAGGAGCGGGTAATCTCTTCCAGCATCTCCACGCGCTCGGACACAGTAAACAGCGGATCTTTGCCCGGATTGTTGAGCACGGCCACCGTCAGGTGACCAAACAGCTTGGAGCCGCGCTGGATCAGGTCCACATGGCCGTTGGTCGGAGGGTCGAAGGTACCGGGGAAAAGGGCTTTTACGCTCATCGGTCTGCTCTTAACGGATTCTAGCAGCGCAGTGCAACCGTATTCATTGCGAAGCGGTATGCATTTTGTGTTTCACCGCAACGCGATCAAGAGAACATGCCACTCCCTTTCCCATGAAACCGGGTTTCCAGCTCAGAACTAGTGCCATCGCATTACAGAAAGGCGGCTACCGGCAGGCAGCCGTCTTTCTGCAAAAACGCTCCCTACGCGCTTGCGCTCTTGCGTCCGCGCACTGCCTCCTTGGCCTCGGCAGGCCCGGTGGCGGGTACCTCGGGGATGTCTGCCTTTACCATTCCGATGCCCAGTTTTTTTCGCACCTCGGAGTCAATCTTGGCGAAGATATCCTTATTCTCCTTGAGGAAAGTGCGCGTGTTCTCGCGGCCCTGGCCGATGCGCTCGCCGGAGTAGCTGTACCAAGCGCCGGACTTTTCCACGATGTTGTTGGCCACGGCCAAGTCCAGCACGTCACCCTCGCGGCTGATACCCTCGCCGTAAATGATGTCGAACTCTGCCTCGCGAAAGGGTGCGGCTACCTTGTTTTTGACGATCTTTACCTTGGTCCGGTTGCCGGTTACTGCATCGCCTTCTTTAATGGCTGCAATGCGGCGAATGTCTACGCGCACCGACGAGTAAAACTTCAGCGCCCGGCCGCCAGTGGTGGTTTCCGGATTGCCGAACATGACGCCGATCTTCTCGCGGATCTGGTTGATGAAGATCAGTGCCGTGCGGGATTTGGAGACCGTGCCGGTGAGTTTGCGCAGAGCCTGAGACATTAGGCGCGCCTGCAATCCCATATGGGAGTCGCCCATCTCTCCGTCCAGCTCGGCTTTGGGCACCAGAGCGGCCACCGAATCGACCACCAGCACGTCTATGGCGCCACTCCGGACCAGGGTTTCGGTGATCTCCAGGGCCTGCTCGCCGCTGTCGGGTTGCGAGACCAGCAGGTTATCGATATCCACCCCCAGCTTCTTGGCGTAGCTAGGGTCCAGCGCGTGCTCGACATCAACAAAAGCTGCCAAGCCGCCCGCCTTCTGAGCCTCCGCAATAATCTGCAGGGTAATGGTGGTTTTGCCCGAGGACTCCGGTCCGAAGATCTCAATCACTCGGCCGCGGGGAATGCCACCCACGCCCAGTGCTGCGTCAAAGCTGATCGAGCCGGTAGAGATCACGGCAATCGGCACCAGCGCTTCTTTGGAACCGAGCCGAACAATCGACCCTTTGCCAAACTGTTTTTCGATCTGTGCTAGGGCTACTTCTACAGCTTTGCTACGCTCGTCGGCGCTGGCCATTGGGAGGGCTCCTCAAAATGTTCGCCCAGCGCGGCTCATGCTTTCTTCACAGGAAACAGCGCGGCGGCGTGAATTGGATTTCGATGGGATTGTAGCAGGGCTGGACACACAAAGACAGAGGAAAATAGCGAAGAGATGGAGAAGCCAGGTATACTGCTTGAAGACAACCCTATTTCGGGTGCTCCAGGCTCACACGATATAAGCACCGATGCGGGTCTCACGGGCTGTAAGCGCGTCGCAGGTCCGGTCCAAGGTCTCATACTCCGCATCGTGGTCCTTGCGAAAGGCGCGAAAGGCTTCTTCGCTTGCCCAGCGGTCGATGGTCAGATAGTTTCCTGGGATGTAGGCGTCGCGCAGCAACTCGGTTCCCTGGTAGTCGCGCGAGGTGCGAAAGAGCTCAGCCCACGTTCCCTCTGCCCCATACGCGGCCTCAAAGGCAGCCACCTTCTCCTCAACAATCTCGAACTGCCATACCACGACGAACATGCTAGTCCCCAATCTTGTCTTTATGGTAGCGCAGCAGGGATTGGGATGGCGAAAGCCGCTAATCGCCCCCATTATTTAAGAATGATTACATTCATGCTCCACGGATCGAGGGTAAGAGCCAGCGGGAGACTCTGAGAACCAAGATCGGTCGTTGTGGGTGCGGCCCAAACATTGTTCTTTGACTGGTCGTAGATAGCTTTGCTGTAAGTTTCCACGGTAACGCTTGAAGCGGTCCCCTGACCGGGAAGAGCAATATTGACCGGTTCGCTTGCAGTCTTGTTCAGGTTGAAGACAACCAGCGCCGTGCCCCCGTTATTGGTTGCCGCATAGACGCGCACGTCGGTCGTATCGCCGGATACGTTCGCTGTCAGCGCATGTTCGCCGTCGATGGCCACCTTGCTGAAGAGCTGAAAGGCGCGCGCCGTGGGCAGCAAGGTTCCCGCCGCCACTGTGGGTATACCAGAACCCGAGCAGCCCGTTTCCGGCAGCCCGTCGGAAAAGACCATGTAGCCGCCGAAGTTCTGCCAGCCATAGAGAGAACTGGAGAAGTTATCGACGATTGGATCGCTGTTGCAGCCTCCGAAGCCAAGCCACCAGGTTGCGCGCGCTACCCCATCGTTCATCATCTCGCCCAGAATCTGGCCGGCATAGAGAGCCTGGGTAATCGATGAGGTTTGCTTGCCGGGACTGTCGTAGACCGAGCCTATCTCGCCGATATAAATCGCTGTATTCGGATTGCCTGCCGCACTCAATTCCGATTTGATTGCGTTGATGGCCGTGGTCAACTGCGGGGCAGCCTGTTGCACCAGGAAAGTATCGTCTTCGCTGCCCGGCACTTGCGGATAGAAGTGAAACTCAACGAAATCGTACCTCGACTGCGAGAGAACGATCGGATCCCACGCTGGCGTGTTCCAAGGGTTGACGCATACGCCGACCTGCACGCTGGAGTTGACGGCCTTGATCTGCGGATAATATCCGTTGGCCGTGGCATAGGCGTAGGTGGTTGGGTCGTAGGGAATAGCATGCAGATCTTCTTCCCAGGTACCGAACGGCTCGTTGCCCACCGTAACATAGCTCACATAGTTGCCGTTGGTTTTGGCATTCTGCACCCATGCGGCAGCCTCCGCCGGATCGCCAGGCCCGCTGCACGAGGAGTCAGTGGCGTAATTTGCCGTGAGCGCCAAATCGAAGCCCCCGGGTCGGATTACGTCGGCGATAAATGTGTCAAAGTCAGAGGCTGTGGGCACGTATCCACCTCCGCACAGGGAGTTAGTCGCCCAGTGGTAATTGTTGGATGCCGACCCACCTGGCCAGCGAATGGTTTTGATGCCAGCCGTAAGAAATGCCGGCACAATTGCAGGATTGGAGGGGTCGTACCAGTAGCCCATATTCATTCCCAAAATCCCGCTGTTCACCACCGGGCCAAGGCTTGACCGGACCACAGTGATCCAACTCGGTACGGTAACCGTAACCGCCGAGGACGCGCCAGTCGCTGCGTTGAAAGTGGAAGAACTGGCCGAGTCCGGCGTATAGGTTGCCGCCAGCGTGAAACTGCCCGCCGCCAGCGAACCGCCAGGTATATAGATACTTGCGCTGCCGCCAACAAGAGAGGTTGGCGTCGAGGCGTAAGTTCCTCCGGTGAGAGTTACTGTTCCAGTGGGCCCGCTGCTACCGCTGCTGTCGCTAACTGTCACCGTAACGGTCAGTGCTTGCTCCGTGGAAATATTGAAGGAGTAAGGTGTTACTGAAACGGTTGGGGTGATTTTGGGCGGAACAGTCACAGTCACTGAGGCGGTTCCAAAAGCACTGCTGTAAACCGGGGCGCTTACCGCGTCTGGAGTGTAGACAACCTGGAGCGTATCGATGCCGGCGCTCAGCGTATTAGCGGGAATCGCGATGCTCGCACTGCCGGAGCTTAGAGTCGCGGAAGAAGAGGTGTAACTGCCGCTGGTGAGCGTTACCGTTCCGGTGGGAGTTGCACCGTTCTGGAGTCCAACGGCAGTGATTGCCACCGATAGACCTTGCTTAGTGGTAACGCTCGATGCCGATGGCGTTACCATGATCGCCGGTGCGGTCATTGCGGGAGTAATGTAGTTCGCAGTTACAGTCGTGTTTGCAAGCAGGGTCACCGCACATGTAACTTGGGTTGCCGAAGTGCATCCCGACCACGAGGCGAAGATATTGACGCCCGATAACGCTGGAGCCGTGAGTGTGAAGGAGGCCCCTGGATCATAGGTATGAAAAAAGCTTGTGGCCGTGGTAAACGTGCTGTTGTTTGCGGCCGATGTGACTGCGATTGGCACGCCGGTGGAAGGGTTGGATGAGTTGACCGTGAGTACGTAGGACGTTGCGCCAGAGATGTCTCCACTGCTGCACGCGGCGATCAGCAGGCTCGCCGCGGTTGCCAGCGCCAACACTGTTTGCCATCTCACATTCCGCACCTTCAGGCCCCATCCCGCCGCAGAACGACACACCGTATTCAAGCTTGTTTAGGCCGGTGTAGCATAGGCGTGGTTTCTATGAATACATCTATTTTACGGGATGAAGATGCTGCGGCTGCCTACTGTCTCAGCGCATGACTCCACGGACCAGGAGTTGCAAGAGTATAACTTCACCCATCGCCGCAAATTGCTCTATCCGGATGGCGAATAGTCTTGCCACCTTCTACCGTTGTAGCAAATCGATGGGCTGCGTAAAGTCGGTGACGCGGATGTACTTGGCTAGCATGGGATGTTGCAGTTGCATAGCTGAGAACATCTCCCAGGCCACGCGGCGGTAGCTAAAGTGCCCAGCCGGTCCGCTGCGCAACTCGGCAATGTATTGCGCCTCAGCGAAATCCATCTTGAAGAGGCTGCGGATGCGGGTGGCCAGTGGCAGCAGGTAGAGGGCAGACTGCTCTGCCTCGGGCACGGAGCTAGCGGCGACCTGTGCGCTGGCGGCGTGAGCCTGCCCAATAGAGGTTTGGTACTCTGCCAGAACTCCAGCTTCGGCCAGGATGTTGGCGTCGCCCGCCAAATCGCCCGCCTCAGGCGTTTCGTAGCCGTGCATCGCGGTAAAGGGTTGGATGATCTGCACGCAGCGGCGATGGCGATGCATATCGCGAAAGCCGCCGATATCCATGAGAATGTCAAAACGCAGTTCAGCGCCGGCGTGGAAGGCGCGCAGAGCCTCGTCGTGCTTGCCGCGGCGGCGCAAACCCAAATCGATAATTTCTGCAACGCGCGCCGCTGGAAGACCATTTACCAGATCTCGGATCTGCCGATAAGGGTGGTGGCTGACGGAGTAGAGCAGCGTCGCGGCCAGCTCAACTTCCAGGGTCTCAGTGCGCTCCACCAGGTCAACCACCGGAGCCTTTGCGATGGACAACCCATGAAGCATTTCGCTCGCCGCAGCGGTTAGTTCGGCACGGGTCTTGGCTTCGTACTCGTTAGGCTGCGCGTACTTCACCAGTGTGGGCGCGCTGTGAACTTCACGGGTAAGAAGCCTTGCGGCCTCTGCGGCCAGCTCGGGCTCGGCAGCCAGTTTTGCCACAAACTCAGCTCCCGTCTGGGCGTTTACCTTCCATGCTGTGCCGGTGGCGGCATCGCGCAACTTCAGGCCAAGGTCGCGGATCTCGGCAGCCGGGTGAGAGAGCAGACGCGAGACCTGCGTCTCAAGGGTGCGGGCATTCACAATCTGGCCCAGCGAAGTATTGGTGGCCAACGGCAGCAGGTAGCGGGCTACGTCGAACGCGCGGGCCTTCAGCGTACGGGCATAAGCATCGGGCTTGAGCGCTTCTGGCCGGGGGATGCGCTGTTCGAGCGCGGCAAAAACAGCCTCCGTTGTGCGCTGGTAGGTGGCGAACAAATTCTCTACCGTTTTTGTGTAGAGCTGGGCGAAGCCGGAGTCCACTCCGAAATCCGGAAGGAACCAGCCTGATTTAAGGAAGTTCTGGTAGCGAGTAGAGCGCTCCTGCCCGTCCCAACGCTGCTCGTCCACCAGCACGATGGCGGCCATCAGGCTGAGACGCTCCACGGCCAGCGCCAAGTGGGCCAGGTCGGCAATGGAGCGATGCCCGTATTGAAAATAAAAGGTGTTTAGGAACTGCTCGGCGCGCTGGGCGCTAATTTCCGTAATCGATTCGCGCATGGAGAGCGCGGAGCGGGAATATTTGGCCATGGCGTAGGCCAAGACCTCAGGGTCCGCGCCGTGGACGGCGAAAACCTCAGTTTGATTGCGGGCGCTGGGAGGAACAAAAGTTTCACTGGACATTGCTGTGGGCTCGCGAACAGAATACGGCATTAGGGCGGGGCTTGCGTTGTGCATCTTTAGCCTCGCTTCGCGCGTCTTTAGAGTTGGCAGATTAGGAGCGGGCCATGCTGGGGTATCAGATTCGCACGTCGCACAAGCCGAGGCCATTGCCCTCAGGCCGATGGGCGATGAACCAGCGCTGGAACGATCTGCTCTTTGCGCACTGGCCTGTTACCACTTCGTCGATGGCGGCGCTCTTGCCAGGAGGCATGCAGGTGGACACCTTTCAGGGCTCCGCCTGGCTGGGCGTTGTACCCTTCTGGCTGGACAGGATCAAAATTCGTGGCATGCCTCAAATTCCCGGTACCCATAGTTTTCCCGATCTGAATTTGCGAACCTATGTGCGCGATGAGCGTACGGGAATGCCGGGGGTTTATTGTTTCTCTCTGGATGCCAGCAACCTGCTGGCGGTAGGCGTGGCGCGCGCCTTTTTTCATCTGCCGTGCCACTGGGCTGAGATGCGGATGGACCAGAGGTCGGAGCGGGAGTTTGCTTTCTACAGCCGGAGACGATTCAGCATGGAACAGGTCATGTTCAAGGCGCGTTATCGGGGACTTGGGCCGAGCCGTAAGCTGACGGAAAACAGGATTGGCTCCCTGGAGCATTTTTTAACGGAACGCTATTGTCTCTTTACCCGCAACGGAGCAGGACAAGTGGTCAGGGCGAATCTCCACCACATTCCCTCGCCTCTTGAAGAGGCGGAGGCAGAGATTGAGCGCAACGATCTGCCTGCATCCATCGGGCTTCGCTTGTCTGCCCAAGACCCTGTGCTGCACTACTCGCGCCGTCTGGCGGTTTACGTCTGGCCGGCAGAACTGGTTCAGCCCGTGCTGGCGCCGCGTCCGGTCACGGTTGCCGTCAGCCCCTCTGGATAAAAAAGGCAAGCAGCTTCCCACTGTGGAATGAAACCAGGGAACAGGCAAAGCCAATAAGCATGCCTTCAATCAAACCGGCCGACCACTCTCCCAGTGATGCCCAAATGGGTCAACTACGCGTCCTACACGCCACCCATCTCCTTCACTCGCTGGATTCACCCCAGTTGCGCCAGCTTTCACCGCTGCGCAAACACAGCATCCGGATCGGCAACCGTCACGATCATGGGCACGGAAACATCCCTGGAAGACTCAGAGCTGACGTTACCATGCGCCGGAGACTCATCGCAGAGCCAGAGCTCCGCCCCGCCAACTGAGAGTCGCGCCACCATGTTTCCGTCAGGATCTTCCAGGCTATAAACCTCCGCCTCTGCTAACGCCGCTTAGAGAAGTTCTCCAGTTTCTGTGGAGTTCATAGGAGCGTGCAAGGTGGTTTTTACTTAAAGAAAAAGCCACTTGACGATCTTGCTTCTCCTATACACCACTTGGAAAACTTCTCTAATAGAACTAGATGTCCCGCTTGCCGGCGTTTCGCAGGCCGAGCAGCAGCTTGAGGCTGCGCACGCCCGCGTGGCACAGGTCCAGGCTAACTTTACAAAGGCACAGGCGTCAGTCTGCGCCTTCACCTCGCATCCGTGAAACCAGTCGCGCCATATGATGTATTCATCGTCACAGACAACCTTCACTTACACCCTAAAATGCGCCACAGGACGATTCAGGCCACAGAAGGATGAAGGGAGCTTATGACGAACATCGAAATAGTTTCTGCCGCACCACAGGAGCGGCGAGCCATTGCGTGCATGCAGTACGCTCTTAACGCCATTGTTGCCCATTTGAAGATCGTACTGCGGATATTTTTCAGAGGGGATGCATTCGCTGCACATTCTTCGTCCCGTTGGCGCCCCGACGCACAAATACAGGCGAGCATAATGCTGGCGGTTCTTGCCGGAGTGCTTTCCATGCTGACCGGTTGCCGTGACTTTTCGCTGGATGCGAAGCCAGATGGCGATATTGCTCCGCAACATCTGTTCATGTTTACTTCGTTGCACGCTTCCGCCCCTGCAACGGGAGTAACCGCTATGCGCGTAAATCTTGGCCGCCGCATTTTTTACGACCCGCATTTCTCCAAAAATGATTCCATCTCGTGCAACAGCTGTCATCAGCTTGCAAAGTATGGTATCGATCCCGGACGGCCCGTCTCTTTGGGACACGACCACCATCCGGGAGACAGAAACTCCCCCACGGTCTATAACGCGGGGTTGCAGTTTGCCCAGTTCTGGGATGGCCGCGCTGCTAACTTGGCTGCGCAGGCTTCAGGACCGATGATGAATCCTGTGGAGATGGGTATGTCCGGTCCGGATGTGGTGCTGGCATACATTCATTCAAGACCTGATTATGTCCGGCAGTTCAAGGAGGCATATTCAGACCAGAAAGATCCGGTAGTAATGGAGAACGTGACTGATGCAATTGCAGCCTTCGAGGGTGGACTTCTCACTCCAGCGCGCTGGGATAAATACCTGGAAGGCGACGTAAATGCGCTATCAGATCAAGAGAAGCAGGGACTGCGCGTTTATCTGCGCTCTGGCTGCGCCGCCTGCCATGCCGGAATGGATATGGGTGGCAATTCCTATCAAAAACTGGGCGTGTACCGCAACTGGCCCGATCAGCAGACGGATCCTGGGCGTTTGACACTCACCCACCAGGCACGGGATCGGATGTACTTTAAAGTTCCGACGCTGCGCAATGTAGAGCAGACTGGCCCCTGGTTCCACAATGGCCATGTGCAGACCCTAGAGGAGGCCGTGTGGCTGATGGGGAAATACGAAGCGGGACACAAACTCAGCACTGCGGACGTCAACGCGATCGTGAGCTTCCTTCACGCGCTGACCGGAGATATTCCGCAGCAATACATCCAGCCTCCTGCTGACGAAGCGCCACCGTCCAAAGTTGCAGCTAATCATAACGGCCAGTGGCAAAATATACATCACATAACTCAGCCATCTTCTCAGGAGGGACAGTAACCATGCGGCGGATTATCTGGATAACCGGAATTCTCATTGTTGCACTTCTCCTGGCGATGCAGTTCCACCGGCCTAACTACGATCTGAGCACGGTAAACCCTGCGGCCACTTTCGATGCGAGCCTCCATCCTGATGCTCAGATCGGCAATGCGCTTCATCAGTCCTGTTACAGTTGCCATTCCGCACAGGGAGAAATTCCCTGGTACGGGCAGGTATGGCCCACTTCACAACTCATGCAAAACGACATCCGTCATGCCCGCGCACGGCTCGACTTTTCCAACTGGAGCAATCTTAGCCCGGAGATGTCTCGCATTCGCCTGCTTAGCGCATGCCGTGCGATGCGCGAGTCCAAGATGCCTCTGTGGTATTACCGCCCAATGCATCCTGGCTCCGCGCCGAAACCGGAAGAAGTGGATGCTTTCTGCTCCTGGGCGCAGTCTCTGCCTTCCAGCCGAGAAGTGGCACTTCTGCACTAAGAGCGTCACGGAGTTGGGAGTCTGTCTCCCCTGTACTCCATTCTTTCGTCTTCTCCCCCTGGCGACTAAGGTCTATCGCTAGGGGGCCCGGTCTGGCGTAAGAGCGGGAAACCATGAGCTCTCAGGAGCTTCCCTCCAGATGAGTCGAGTAAACTAGTAGTGCGATGCTTGACCTTGGATTTGTACGTAACAACCTGGAATACGTAGAAGAAAAGCTGCGTGCGCGCGGGGCAGACCCCACCGCACTACTGGGCGACTTTCGCGCCCTCGATCAAAATCGCCGCTCAGCCATTACGCTGGCAGAGAGCCTGAAGGCGCGGCGCAATGAGCTGAGCCAGCAAGTGGGTGCGCTGAAAATGGCCGGCCAGGACGCGACGGCTGTCATGGATGAGACCCGCGCCCTCAAGGAAAAGCTGGATGAGCTGGACTCAACAGCAGCCAAACTCGACGACCAATTACGCCTTGCGTTGGCCAGCATCCCCAACCTCACCCGCGACGAGGTTCCCACCGGCAAGTCAGAGGCAGACAACCCAACCGTAAAAACCTGGGGTGAGAAGCCGGCCTTCGATTTTGAAGCCAAGCCGCACTGGGAACTGGGCGAAGCGCTGGGCATTTTGGACATGGAGCGCGCGGCCAAGCTGAGCGGAGCTCGCTTTGCGGTGTACGTGGGCGCCGGAGCGCGGCTGGAGCGGGCGCTGATCGGGTTTATGCTCGATCTGCATACCCAGAAGCACGGCTATACAGAGGTACTGCCGCCGTTCATGGTGAACAGCAAGAGCCTGTTCGGCACCGGGCAGTTGCCAAAGTTTGCCGAGGATCTGTTCCGCTGCTCCGACGCCGATTTGGAGGCCGTGTGCCGCGGCGAGTTCAAGGACGCCGACCATTGGCTCATTCCCACCGCCGAGGTTCCGGTGACGAACCTCTACCGCGATGAGATTCTGGACGAGGCTCGCCTGCCGATCCGGCTGACGGCTTATACGCCGTGCTTCCGGGCCGAGGCCGGAGCTGCGGGAAAAGACACGCGCGGCATTATCCGCCAACACCAGTTCCAGAAGGTCGAGCTGGTGAAGTTTACGCGGCCCGAGGAGTCGGAAGCCGAGCACGAACGGCTGACCCGCGACGCCGAAGAGATTCTTGAAACACTCAAGCTGCCCTACCGCCGCGTACTACTCTGCACCGGCGATACCGGCTTCTCCTCGGCTAAGACCTTCGATCTTGAGGTCTGGCTCCCCGGCCAGCAACTCTACCGGGAGATTTCCTCCTGCTCTAACTTTGAAGCCTTCCAGGCGCGGCGCGCGAACATCCGCTACCGGTCGGGAGGCAAAGGAAAGGCCGAGTTTGTTCACACTATCAACGGCAGCGGCCTGGCGGTGGGCCGCACCTGGCTGGCAATTGTAGAAAACTACCAGCAGGCTGACGGCACAATCGCAGTTCCAGAGGCACTGAGGCCCTACATGGGCGGCCTGGAACGAATCGTAAAGGAGTCTTAATGGAATCATTGAATCCAAGCAATACGACTGCAAAGCCCCGGCGCAGCATTCGCCAGATACTACATAGCTATTTCTTCTGGACCTATCCGCGCGGCTGCTTCCACTACGACGTAATGGTTACGATGATCCTGCTATTTATTTTTGTAACCCCCCACCTTTGGAATTTCGGCGACCGGCCATCCAGCGCGGCGGCACTGGTGCATCCCATCCAGGTGGTGGGCAACGACGACCGCGGGATGATCGTCACCGTGCAGGCAAGCGATGTTCAGGTGCCCGAGGGCGCCTCTTACAACGCTGTGAAACAGGTGCTGCGCAAAGCCATTGAGCCGGTAACCGGCGATGCGGTTTTTGTGGAACGCTGGGAGACCGCGAAGGACGCGCAAGGGAAGCTGACTTGGAAGGTTTGGGCGCACCGGTAAAAGCCGGAGAGAATACTTCACAGGGAATTCAGCCACCGGTTTGAAGACCGCGGCAAAACCGGGATCGATGGTTTGGACGAGTTGGTTCGGCGTTCTTTTAGCCTCGTAGGTATGTTTCTTCTGTCAGCTCGCCCGCCGCTTTTTTTAGGTAACCGGTGAAGATCTATCGCAATCGCTCGCGACGACTTCCAAGTTCTCAGTTGGTCCGCACTTTTCGTCAAACACAATAAAGGAACCTCATGCGACTGAAGAAAAATCTCATATTTGCCGCTTCTATTGCGCTTGCGCTGGTAGTTTTTCCGGTACGGTCTGCCCTTGCGGCGCCCAGCAATGATAAAGAACTGGAAAAGGTACTGCACCGGCTGGATATTGCCGCTGCCAACTTCCACACCACATCAGCTGATTTTGAGTTCGACTCGGTAACGACCGAACCGCTGCCCGACACCGACGTGCAGAAGGGAACGATCTACTACGAACGCAAAGGCGCGGCATTCCAGATGGCGGCGCACATCCGGGAGTTGAACGGCAAACCCGTGCCCAAAATCTATGCCTATGCGGGCGGTAAGCTGCGGCTGTTCGAACCGATGCTCAATCAAGTAACCACCATTGCCAAGGCCGGCAAGTTTGAAAGCTACCTGATGCTGGGTTTTGGCGCCAGCGGCAAAGAGCTGGCCGAAAAGTGGAATATCCGCTACCTGGGCACAGAGACACTGGACAAGGTGAAAACCGACAAGCTAGAACTCATTGCCAAGGATCCGGCTGTACGGAAGATGATTCCCAAGGTGACCATCTGGATCGACCCGGAGCGCGGCGTCAACCTCAAACAGGTTTTCGACGAGGGACCGGGGAGCTATCGGGTCAGTGTGTACTTCAACATCAAGGTGAATGAGTCACTGCCCGGCGATGCATTTACGCTGAAGACCAACGGCCAGACACAGTATGTGAACCACTAACCGCCATTTCTCACAGGGGTTGATTTTTTGGGGGATTGGCTGAGCTGAGCG
>VFSW01007107.1_pt1 | contig 16323 bp, 12 predicted proteins | sample 5358111 | NCBI WGS metagenome assembly VFSW01 (sample SAMN11554181, study PRJNA540505) | mine drainage metagenome | isolation source: sediment from site ElyBrook_90M | place: USA: Ely Copper Mine, Vershire, VT | collected 2017 | reverse complement strand
AGTTCACTTTTGTTCACCTGGAATACCCCTTATTGTTAGTTAGGAACAACAACAGCCCTCATCATCCTGCACGGGATGTTTCACTACAGGACGCATCGCCCTTTATAAGGGGCAACGCGTCCTCTGTCAACCATTTTCCGGCGAGTTGTTACAAATTAATGCGTGATGCCCGCAGGGGTGACCACGACTTCCCCGTGGGGCGTCAAGGGCGTCGCTGCCGCAGGAACGGGGGGGATCGATTCTCCTGCACCTGCCTCCGGCAAGGGCACCGGTTCTCGTTCCAATGCCAGGGCCAGAACCTGATCAATCCAACGGACGGGATGTAACTCCAGGCGTCCCTTGATGTTGTCTGGTATTTCCACCAGATCCTTACAGTTTTCCTGGGGGATCAAAACGGTCCGAATCCCCCCCCGATGCGCGGCCAGCAATTTCTCCTTGAGACCACCGATGGCCAACACCTCACCCCGCAAGGTAATCTCACCGGTCATGGCCACATCGGCCCGCACCGGTATGCCCGTCAGCACGGACACCATGGCAGTGGTAATGGCCGTCCCCGCACTCGGTCCATCCTTGGGCGTCGCGCCTTCAGGCAAGTGGATATGAATATCTGATTTTTCATAAAAATCGGGATGGATGCCCAAGCGTGTAGCGCGACTGCGCACCACGCTGAGCGCGGCCTGGATGGACTCCTGCATGACTTCTCCCAGTTTCCCGGTGGTGGTCATTTTCCCCTTTCCGGGTACCCGGGCCGCCTCGATGGTCAACAATTCACCGCCCACTTCCGTCCAGGCCAAGCCTGTCACCTGTCCCACCTGATTGGTTTTTTCTGCCACCCCAAAGGTGTAGGGACGAACGCCCAAATATTTTTCCAGATTGCGTGAAGTCACCGCCACCTTCCCTGTTTTCTTCGACAAAAGCAGGTACTTGACCACCTTCCGGCAGATCTTCGCAATTTCACGATCGAGGGCACGCACACCTGCCTCCCGTGTGTAGTATTGGACGATATCCCGCAAAGCACCCTCCGCCACCGAAATCTCATCTTCCTTCAACCCATTGGCCTTCAATTGTTTGGGTAAGAGGTATTGACGTGCAATATTGATCTTTTCATCTTCCGTATACCCCGACAGTCGAATCACCTCCATACGATCCAGCAGAGGAGAGGGAATGTTCAGGGTATTGGCTGTCGCAACAAACATCACATCCGACAGATCGTACTCCACTTCCACATAGTGATCGGTAAAGGTATGATTTTGTTCCGGGTCCAGAACCTCGAGCAAAGCCGAGGAAGGATCGCCCCGGTAATCCTGCCCCATCTTGTCCACTTCATCCAGAAGAAACAAAGGATTGCGCACTGCCACCTTGGTCAGACTTTGCAGAATTTTCCCCGGCATGGCACCGATATAGGTCCGACGGTGTCCGCGAATCTCCGCTTCGTCCCGTACTCCGCCCAAGGCCATGCGTACAAACTTGCGATTGGTGGCACGGGCGATGGATTTTCCCAGAGAAGTTTTCCCCACCCCCGGTGGCCCCACCAAACACAGGATAGGGGCTTTGACTTTATCCACCCGTGCCTGAACGGCCAGATATTCGACGATCCGTTCCTTGACCTTATCCAGGCCGAAATGATCCTGATCCAGAACCTTTTCACAGTTTGCCAGGTCCGAACTGACCCGGGTTTTCTTTTTCCAGGGCAGCGCCACCAAGGTATCTATGTAGTTACGCACCACCGTGGCTTCTGCGGACATGGGCGACATCAGACGCAATTTCTTGAGTTCTGATTCGGCCTTGGTCTGAGCTTCCTTGGACATGTGTGCCGTACGGATCTTTTTTTCCAGATCTTCAATATCCGCACCATCTTCGTTGTCTCCCAACTCCTTCTGGATGGCCTTGACCTGTTCATTGAGGTAGTATTCGCGCTGGCTTTTTTCCATCTGCCGTTTGACACGCCCTCGGATGCGCTTTTCTACCTGAAGAATATCGATTTCGCTTTCCAGCAGTGAAAGCAATTGCTCGATACGTTTACGCACGTCAAAAAGAGCCAGGACCTCCTGTTTTTGTTCCAGTTTCAAAGGAACATGGGTAGCCACCGTATCTGCCAGACGTCCCGCATCTTCGATACTGGAAAAAGAACTCAATACTTCCTGAGGAATTTTCTTGTTCAGTTTGACAAATTGCTCAAACTGCCCCAGCAAGGTTCGACGCAGGGCTTCCAGTTCCGAATGCTCGCTGGAAGATTCCTTGATGGGTGTTGCCACCCCAAGAAAATGGGATTGATTGGGTTCAGTAACCTCACTCACCGTCACCCGTTGAACGCCCTCCACCAGAACCTTGACCGTACCATCGGGCAGTTTCAGTAATTGAAGGATCGTGGCAATACTCCCCACGTCATACAATTCGTCCACTCCGGGATCATCGTTGGAGGCGGATTTCTGCGCCACCAACAGAATATTCTTGCCCGCTTCCATGGCCAACTCCAAAGCGCGAATGGACTTGAGGCGACCCACGAAAAGAGGAATGACCATATGTGGAAAAACAACCACATCCCGCAGAGGGAGCAGAGGTAATTGCACGGATTCCTGAGTGACTGTACTCATAAGAGATAACCTCTGAAAGTTGAACCTAACAACAGATGGGGGAAATCCTCAGAGGTTTCAAGAGGGACGGCCTAAACCCCCACCACTTTTTGTGTATCGGCATAGATCAGCAGGGGGGCACCCTCCGACAGGATGCAATTTTCATCCACCACCACCTTACTGACATTCTGACGGTTCGGCAATTCAAACATGGTATCCAGCAGCGCATGTTCAATGATGGAACGCAGGCCGCGGGCTCCGGTCTTGCGTTGCAGGGCCTTGCGTGCAATGGCCTGGAGTGCGCCGGGACGAAATTCCAGTTCCACGTTCTCCATGGAAAACAATTTCTGAAACTGGCGCGTCAGTGCATTCTTCGGTTCCGTCAAAATCTGGATCAAAGCCTCCTCATCCAGTTCCTCAAGAGTTGCCAGCACCGGCAAGCGCCCCACAAATTCAGGAATCAGGCCAAACTTGATCAGATCTTCCGGCTCCACTTCTGACAATGCCTGGGTCAACCCTCGATCATCCTTTCCCATCACTTCCGCGCCAAAACCGATACCTGATCGATCCGATCGGTTTCGAACGACCTTGTCAAGCCCACCAAAGGCACCACCACAGATAAACAGGATATTGGTGGTATCCACCTGCACAAACTCCTGATTGGGATGCTTGCGTCCGCCTTGAGGAGGCACGGAAGCCGTGGTCCCTTCGATCAGTTTGAGCAGGGCCTGTTGCACCCCTTCTCCGGAAACGTCACGGGTGATGGAGGGGTTATCGGACTTGCGTGAAATCTTGTCGATTTCATCGATATACACAATCCCTCGCTGCGCCTTGTCCACATCATAGTCACATTTCTGCAACAGTTTCTGGATGATGTTTTCAACATCCTCACCCACATACCCCGCTTCCGTCAGGGTAGTGGCATCCGCAATCACGAAAGGAACATTGAGCAATCGAGCCAGTGTCTGGGCCAGCAAGGTCTTGCCGGAACCCGTCGGACCAATCAGGAGGATGTTGCTCTTGGACAACTCGATTTCTTTGTCCTTGCCCTGATGGCGCAAGCGTTTGTAGTGGTTGTACACCGCCACCGCCAGAATTTTCTTGGCCCGTTTCTGATGAATCACGTATTGATCCAGTATATCGGCGATTTCCTGAGGAGTCGGCAAATCCGCCTTCACCTGGCGCGCATCGGCATCCTGAATTTCCTCACGAATGATGTCATTGCACAATTCGATGCATTCATCACAAATGAATACCGAAGGACCTGCAATCAACTTGCGCACTTCATGCTGGCTCTTGCCGCAGAAGGAACAATAAAGTAATTTTTCGACGCCGTTTTTATCGCTCATTTCTCTTTACCCACTCTCCGAATCCCTATCAACTCGTTCAAGAACTCGCTATTTCTCCACGTCGACTCAACACCCGATCCACCAAACCATAGTCGAGTGCTTCCTGTGCATTCATAAAATTATCACGATCCGTATCCTTTTCCAAGTCCGACACCTGTTTTCCGGTGTGATGAGCCAAAATTTCGTTCAGACGATGGCGAAGGTACAGGATTTCCTTGGCCTGAATTTCAATGTCGGAAGCCTGACCCTGCGCTCCCCCGGAGGGTTGATGAATCATCACCCGGGAATTGGGCAAAGCATAACGTTTGCCCGGAGCCCCAGCCGCCAGAAGAAAAGCGCCCATGCTGGCTGCAATGCCCATACAGGTGGTGCTGACATCAGACTTGATGAACTGCATCGTGTCATAAATGGCCAACCCCGCAGAAACCGACCCACCGGGCGAATTGATGTACAGGTGAATATCCTTGTCCGGATTTTCAGACTCCAGGAACAACAACTGAGCCACGACAATGTTAGCCACCCCATCATTTACCGGGCCCACCAGAAAAATCACCCGTTCCTTCATAAGGCGGGAAAAAATATCGAAGGCCCGTTCGCCGCGCCCACTTTGTTCTACTACGGTGGGGACCAACCCCAGCCCTTGAATATCCATGTATTCCCCCATTTGATTGGTTATGACGGGTTTTCACCCGGGATTTCGGAGTTTGACTTCCCAGGGTTCAAAAAATTCCTCAACCTGCTTGAACCGAGCGTGTCATGTCTTCAAAAGAACGCACCACATCCTTGACCGAGACTTGTTCGCACACCCAACGCACCACCGCATCTTCCAGTGCCAGGTTTTCCACTTGCTGGCGCTGGGCCGGATTCTGGGTGTACCATTGCACCACTTCCTCGGGGCGTTCATAGGCCGAAGCCATTTCCTCGATGAGTTCTTGAACCTGTTGCGCACCGGCAGAAATTTCAGCCCGTTTGACCAATTCGGCTACAATCAGACCCAAAGTCACACGTCGCCGGGCGGAAGCCTCAAACAGGGTATCGGGCATTTCAGGCACCGGTCTTTTGGGGGCCTGCTCCTGCATTTCTTCCTGGGTATTCTGGCGCATGCGCTGAATTTCGTTGTATACCAACACCTGCGGAACGGGAATGGGGGCTACCTGAAGCAGGATTTCCATGACCTGTTCCTTGACCAACGTACCTATCTTCTGACGAACTTCCCGTTCAAGATTCAAACGTAATTCCTGACGCAACTCCGTCACGCCGCCTTCCGTGACCCCAACGGAACGCAAGAAATTCTCATCCAGTTCAGGGAGAACAGGGGCAGCCACTTCACGCACCTGCGTATGAAAGGAAACCGTTTTGCCGGCCAGTTCAGCAGAGGGGTAATCGGCAGGAAATACCAGAGGAAAGGTTTTCTCTTCCCCCGCGCTCATCCCCAGCAAGGCCTGTTCAAAATCCGCCAGAAAACGTCCGTTTCCCAGAATCAGTGGTACATTCTGCCCCTTGCCACCGGCAAATTCCACGCCCTCCAGAGTCCCGGTAAAATCGATTAAAACTCGATCTTCCTTCTGGGCAACCCGCTCCACGGCTTCATACCGAACCCGCTGGCGCCGCAAGACATCAAGGGTACGCTCGATGTCCTCTTCGCTCACCACAACAACCGGTTTCTCAATGGTATATCCGGTCCACTCCCCCACCACCACTTCGGGATAGACCTCAAAAACAGCCGAGAATTCGAAGGTATCGGCCTGTTCCGTTGGCATCGCCTCAAATCGGGCGGGGCCCGCCACCCTCAATTCCTGAGAACGGACCGCCTCACCAAAGCGGCTCTGAGCCATCTCGTTCAGCACTTCATCCTGAACCTGGACACCATACTGCTGGACCACCAGACGATAAGGCACCTTACCGGGACGAAACCCTTGCATACGCACCGTCCGTGCCAATTTTTTGAGACGCTGTTCTGCCAACGTGCGTACGATGGCCAAGGGTAATGCCAATTGCAAACGACGTTCGAGAGGATGTTCGTGCGGGTTGTCCATGGTTACCTTGCCTTAAAATATTGACCTGAACCGATCATTATACGAAAACCTTTCTCCCTTGACCACTCCCTATTCCCGTTCTCACGGCAACAGGCGAATCACGGTTCCATCCCGCCGTGCATCGGCGGCGCCCTGACGTTCATGGGTTTGTGGGTTTTCACCCACCCACTGCACCGAACCCAGAGGTATTTCGCTTACCGTCAGGTCATGCCCGCGGGCGCGCAACTGATCGATGACAGCCGGCGCAAGGGATTTTTCTACCAGCGTATGGCCCTGTGCATCCATGACCGCATAGCGTGGCAGGCGTAAGGCTGCTTCCGGGGTTAATACGTCATCCAGCAAATCCTGGGTCATTTCGAGCACGGTACTGATGATGCTCACGCCACCTGGGGATCCATAAGCCGCTACCCACTGATTGTCTTTGAAAACCAAGGTGGGGGCCATGCTGCTCCGGGGTCTGCGCTGCGGACGCACATCGTTGGCTCCGGGGTCCCCGGCCCCGGCTTGGGGTTTCAAGTTAAAATCCGTCAATTCACTGTTCAGAAAAAATCCATACCCCGGAACAAGAATCCCGCTGCCCCAGGGAGCTTCCACGGTACTGGTCACGCTCACTACATTTCCCTCGTGATCCACCACAGTGAACTGGGTGGTATTCGTCCCCTCGGGCCAGGTACCCGGGAGCACCTCCTCCATCCGTTTGTTTCGTTCCAGACGCTGGGATTGCTGCGTCAGATAAAGCGGTGAGAGCAAATGTTCGAGAGGAATCGACGTGGCGGCGGGATCTCCCAGCCAGCGCGCCCGATCCGCCATAGCCAGGCGCAGCGCTTCGATGGTCAGATGTATTTCATCCGGATCTCCCGCCCCTAATCCTGGAAGCATTCCCAATTTGAAAGGGGCCAGAGTTTGCAACGCCTGTAATACAGCCACTCCCCCCGAAGAAGGGGGCGGCATGGTCACAATCCGGTACCCTCGATACGCCCCTTCCAAAGGCGTTCGCCATACCGGTTGATAATGCGCCAGATCCTCCAGGGACATGCGCCCCTGACCTGCCAGCCCTGCCCGCGTCCGACGCTGGGCAGTGACCATGGCACGGGCGATTTCCCCTTCATAAAACACTTTGGGGCCCACCCGTGCAATGAGACGCAGGGCATGAGCCAGTTCCGGTTGAACCCAGCGTTGACCCAGGGTAAGCACCTGCCCTTGGGTATCCTGGGTCAAGGTGCGGGCTTCTGGTTGCAGCGCAGCCCGGGAACTTTGCAGGGAATGGGCCAAATAGGGGGTAATGATGATGCCTTTCTGGGCATAGTCAATGGCAGGCTGCAAAGATTGGGCAAGAGTCAGATGCCCCCACCGATGGCGTAGCGCTTCCACACCCGCCAGAGTTCCGGGCACCCCCACTGCGATGCCGCTGGTGGATGCCTCAAGATAACCCAGGTGCGCAAATTGATCCGGCGTATCAGCCCGTGGCGCAACCTCACGGGCATCCAGAGCGTAAACTTGATGGGTGGCTGCCCGATAAACCAAAAAAAACGCCCCACCGCCAATTCCTGAGGATTGGGGTTCCACCACATTCAAGGCAAACTGGATGGCCGCCGCGGCATCCACGGCATCCCCGCCACGTTCCAGGGCCCAGGCACCCGCCTCGGCAGCCAGGGGTTGAGAGGCAGCAATGACCGCTTCCCCGGCAGCCCAAATGTTTTGCGCGACAAACATTCCCAGCATCCCCAGCCCCAACCATTTTCTGAGGAGTGGCCAACCCGGTTTCATGAGGACGAGATATCTTTGGTGGTCTCTGCCGGGACTCCCCGCCGGGAATGGCGTTTTTGCCATTGACGGGTGGCCCACAGGACATAGCCGGAAACGGCGTAGATCAGGAAAAACCCCCAGAGGACGCGGGACTGGTCCAGACTCAATACGACAAACAGCAACAAAATCAGCAAAGCGGCCCAAAAGGGAACACTGCGGCGCAAATTGAGATCCTTGAAACTGTAAAAACGAATATTGGAAACCATGGACAACCCGGCGAACAAGGTGATCACCCAGGCCACCCAGGCCACCTGGGATCCTTCCAACTGGTAGTCGGAGTGCAATACCCACACCATACCCGCCAGCAAAGCTGCCGCCGAAGGGCTGGGAAGGCCGGTAAACCAGCGTTTGTCTGCCACCCCCAGTTGGGTATTGAAACGGGCCAGCCGTAGAGCAGCCCCGGCACAGTAGACAAAAGCCGCCAGCCAGCCCAATTTACCCATACCGCGCAACGCCCAGTCGTACATGACCAGAGAAGGTGCGGCACCGAAGGAGACCATATCCGAAAGACTGTCGTATTCCGCTCCAAAAGCGCTCTGCGTATGAGTGAGGCGAGCCACTCGTCCATCCAGGCCATCCAGGACCATGGCGATGAAAATGGCCTGGGCAGCCAATTCAAAATGTCCGTTCATCCCCTGAACAATGGCAAAAAAACCGGAAAACAGCGAGGCCGTGGTAAACAGGTTGGGGAGCAGGTAAATTCCCCGACGCTGGTGAGTTGCGCCAGGCCCCGTCACCCCGGAGGGCTCTTCGGGCGGAGGGACATTCATGACGGCTTGTCCTCTGGGTCCGGCCATTCTGCCATGATCGTGGTCGTGGCCTTGACCACATCCCCCAGGGCAACCCGGATGTGAACCTCGGGGGGAAGATAGACATCGACCCGCGAACCGAACCGAATGAATCCATACCGTTCTCCAGCACTCACTTCAGTGCCGGGGCTGACATAGCACAGGATACGGCGAGCGATCAGTCCTGCCACCTGTACGCAGGTCAAGGCACCGTAGGGCGTATCCAGAATCACGGCATTGCGCTCATTGGCCTCGGAAGCCTTATCCAGATCCGCGTTCACGAACAGTCCCGGACGATACTCGATCTGACGCACTTTGCCATGGACCGGACTGCGGTTGGAATGCACATTGAACACATTCATGAACACACTGACCTTGACCGCAGGGCATTGCAACCAGGGATCCAATACAGGCACGATGGCTACGATACGTCCGTCAGCCGGGGCCAGAATCAACCGTTCTCCCACCGGTACCCCACGGGGGGGATCACGAAAAAACTGCAAGACGAAGAGGGTCAGGACCCAGAACGGGAGGGCCCATAAAAACCCCAGTCCCCATTCCACACTCAGGGACACCAAGGCGATCCCCGCGAGGTACGGCCACCCCTCGCGGGCAATCAAAGGATGCGGGTAGTTGGGATTCAAGTTAGTTCTTGCTTTGATCGACCAACTTGTTCTTGCGAATCCACGGCATCATTTCACGCAGTTTGGCGCCCACTTTTTCAATGGGATGCTCTTCTCCGAGACGACGCATGGCGTGCATGGAAGCAGCTCCGGCGCGATTTTCCAGAATAAATTCCTTGGCAAACTGACCGTTCTGGATTTCCTTCAGAATACGTCTCATTTCGGCTCGGGTTTCCTCCGTGATGATGCGCGGCCCCCGGGTCAAATCCCCATATTCTGCAGTATTCGAGATGGAATACCGCATGTTGGAAATCCCGCCTTCATACATCAGGTCAACGATCAACTTGAGTTCATGCAGACATTCAAAATACGCCATTTCAGGGGCATAACCCGCTTCCACCAGCGTATCGAAGCCGGCCTGCACCAGCGCCGTTGCGCCACCACACAATACGGCCTGTTCGCCGAAAAGATCGGTTTCGGTTTCTTCCCGGAAAGAGGTTTCAATCACCCCGGCACGACCGCCCCCATTGGCAGAGGCATAGGACAGAGCCAGATCACGGGCACGTCCGCTGGCATTCTGGTGCACGGCGATCAGACTGGGCACACCCCCGCCCTGCATATAGGTGGAACGCACCAAATGACCGGGGCCCTTGGGTGCGATCATGACGACGTCCACATCGGCACGGGGCATGATCTGACCGAAATGGATATTGAAGCCATGGGCAAAGGCCAAGGCAGCTCCCGCCTTCAGGTTGGGCGCAATGGCGTCACGATAGACTTCCGGTTGGCTTTCATCGGGCAACAGAATCATGACCAGGTCTGCTCCAGCCACGGCCTCTGCCACTTCCTTGACCTTCAGACCCGCAGTTTCCGCCTTCTTCCAGGAGGCCCCGCCAGCGCGCAACCCCACGGTCACATCCACCCCGGACTCCTTGAGATTGTTGGCATGGGCATGTCCCTGGGAACCGTAACCGATAATGGTCACTTTGCTCTTCTGGATTAGAGAAAGATCGGCATCCTTGTCGTAATACACATTCATGGCAAATTCTCCTGTATAAAATTGTCAAATTCAAACCCGCATGATCCAGTCCCCACGCCCGATCCCGGAGGCTCCGGTGCGCACGGTTTCCAGAATCATGAGGGGATCTAGGGCTTCGAGAAAGGCATCCAGTTTATCACGGGGCCCCGTCAACTCAATGGTATAAGTTTGGTCGGTCACATCAACGATACGTCCGCGAAAAATATCAGCTGTGCGTTTGATCTCCTCGCGCGCGCCAGCTTCGGCCCGCATCTTGACCAGCATGAGTTCCCGTTCGATGTGGCGTCCCTCATTCAGATCAAAGACCTTGACCACATCCACCAACTTGTTGAGTTGCTTTGTGATTTGTTCCATCACTTCAGCCGAACCATTGGTCACGATGGTCATTCGTGAAAGAGTGGGATCTTCGGTGGGGGCCACCGTCAGAGATTCGATGTTATAGCCGCGCGCGGAAAACAATCCAGCCACCCGAGACAGGGCACCGGCTTCGTTTTCCAGGAGAAGTGAGAGGATATGGCGCATGGAGGAACCTTTCAGCGGTTACAGGTCTTCGGCACCCAGCAGCATCTCGGTGAGACCCTGCCCGGCTTTGACCATGGGAAAAACATTTTCGGTGGGATCGGTCATGAAATCAAGAAACACCACCCGGTCTTTGAGCGCAAAGGCTTCACGAAGAGCCCCTTCCACGTCGGCAGGGTTCTCGATGCGAATACCCACATGCCCGTAACTTTCAGCCAATTTCACAAAGTCCGGCAAGGCATCCATGTAGGATTCGGAATAACGATTGCCGTGTAAAATTTGTTGCCATTGTCGTACCATGCCCAGGTAACGATTATTCAAATTGATGATTTTAACGGGCAAATGGTACTGCTTGCAGGTGGATAATTCCTGAATACACATCTGGATGCTGGCTTCCCCGGTAATGCAGGCCACCACCTGATCCGGAAAGGCCAGTTGGGCGCCCATGGCTGCAGGCAAGCCAAAACCCATGGTTCCCAACCCCCCGGAATTGAGCCAGCGGCGAGGCTTGTCGAACTTGTAGTACTGGGCCGCCCACATCTGATGCTGCCCCACGTCCGAAGTGATGATGGCATCCCCCTGAGTCACCTGATACAGGGTTTCCACCACGAACTGGGGTTTGATGAGCGTATCACTGCGCTCATAATGCATACAATCCCGTGCACGCCATTCTCCAATCTGATGCCACCATTGTTTCAGGGCGACGGGATCGAGACGTTGCGGAGTCTCTGCCACCCGTTTCAGCATCTCCTGCAGAACTTCCCGCACATCGCCCACAATGGGGACATCCACCCGCACCCGCTTGGAAATGGAAGAAGGATCGATATCGATATGAATGATGCGTCGCCCCTCCACGAAGAAGTGGCGGGTATTTCCGATAACCCGGTCGTCAAAGCGGGCCCCCACGGCCAGCAACACATCGCAATGATGCATGGCCAGATTGGCTTCATAGGTCCCGTGCATGCCCAGCATGCCCACGAACTGGGGATCGGTGGCCGGATAAGACCCCAGACCCATCAAGGTATTGGTACAGGGCACCCCCAATTCGCGCACCAATTGAGTCAAAAACTCACTGGCTTCCCCCAGCACCACACCCCCGCCCGCATATACCATGGGACGGCGGGCCTCGAGCAACATCTGGACGGCCTGACGAATCAACCCCGGATGCCCCTTGACCCCCGGATTATAGGAACGCATCTCGACCTGTGCCGGATACAGGAACTCGGTCACCTGTTGCGAAACATCCTTGGGAATATCCACCAGGACGGGCCCCGGACGTCCCGTGGTTGCCACGTAGAAGGCTTTCTTCATGGTTTCTGCCAGGTCCTCGACCCGCTTCACCAGAAAGTTATGTTTCACGCAGGGACGTGTAATTCCCACCGTATCCACTTCCTGGAAGGCATCCAGACCGATGGCTGCCGTGGGGACCTGACCCGAAATGACCACCATGGGAATGGAATCCATGTACGCCGTGGCGATGCCCGTCACCGCATTGGTTACCCCGGGTCCACTGGTGACCAGCGCCACCCCCGGCCGACCCGTGGCCCGGGCATAGGCGTCCGCGGCATGCAACGCCGCCTGCTCATGCCGTACTAAAATGTGCTTGACCTTGTCTTGCTGAAACAAGGCATCGTAGATAAATAATACGGCTCCGCCGGGATATCCGAAAATATACTCGACGCCCTCTTCCTCCAGACAACGGATGGTGATTTCTGCCCCACTAAGTTGCATGACCTGTTCACTCAAAACCGAAACCTTGTAGGTTAGCGAGATCTTACGCTCCGGTCAAGTAGAAGCTCATCAAAGAAACTGCGGCAATTACTGAACCATTTGGTTCAAATCCATGATGGGCATCAGAATAGCCAGCACAATCAGGCCCACCAACCCCCCCATGACCAGAATCAGGGCGGGTTCCAGCAACGTCGTCAGCAGCATCAGGCGACGTTCCAATTGCTGTCCCTCGTGACGGGCAGCCTGGGTCAGCAGATCATCCAGGCGTCCCGTCCGTTCTCCCGCCTGAATCAGTTGCATCAGCGTGCGCGGAAAGAGCATGCTCACCTCCAGGGCGCGGGCCAGTCCACTGCCTTCCCGAACCCGTTCCAGAGCCTCCAGCAGCGCCTGGCGCAGGGCTCGGTTATGAACAGCCTGGGCCGCGCCCTGCAAGGCAGACAACAAAGGGACGCCTCCCCCCACCAGAATCGCCAGGGTGCTGGCCAGACGCTCGGTATCGTAACTCAACACCAGTCGTCCCACCAGAGGCCAACCCAGGACATGTCGATCCCAACGCAGGCGCAGTGCGGGTTTCCGCCACAAATGCACTCCTCCCCACGCCAGTACGCCCATGCCCGCCCAACCCCCAATTACCCAGGGGCGAATACCCTCCGACAAAAAAAAGAAGCCCCCGGGCAAAATAGGCCGGGGTTGATGATTGGTGGGAAAGACCCCCACCACTTGCGGCACCACGGAACCCATCAGAAACAGAACGATGGTCGTGGCCACCCCCATCAGGACGATGGGATAAGCCAGAGCACCCAGCACCTTGCCGCTCAGATGATCCTGCGCTGCCGCATAATCGGCCAAACGCTCGAGCACCCAGGCCAAACGTCCGCTTTTTTCTCCCGCCGCCACCAGCGCCGGGTACAGACTGGGGAAATCCCGGGGGAATTGTCCCAGCGCCTGCGCCAGAGGGCTCCCCGCCACCACTTCAGCGCGAACTTTCAGGAGCCTGTGGCGCACCCCTTCCCGGTCGGCCTCGGCAGCCACCCCGGCCAGCGCCTCGTCCAGAGGTACTCCTCCACCCAGCAATACCGCCAGTTGGCGCAGGATCAATACACGCTCTCGTCCAGAAAAACGGCGTTGTGTCCAGTGTCCCAGTCCTGTTCCTGCCACCATCGATTCCACACGCACACGGATCGGGCTCAACCCGCGACTGCGCAACATCGTCCGGGCCTGGCGGGGAGAATCGGCCTCGAGGGTACCCTGCTCCTTTTGCCCCGAATCATCCAGGGCTTCAAACCGGTAGTGGGTCATGAATCACCGGTACCGGTCACGCGCCACAATTCTTCGGCCGTCGTCTGCCCCCCTTCCACCCAGCGCTGTCCATCCATCTGTAATGTACGCATGCCGGAAGCAAGGGCCTGGAGGCGCATTTCAGATTCCGGACACTGCTGATGAATGAGGGTCTGCAGAGTGGGGGTGATTTCCAGCAATTCGTAAATGCCCATGCGTCCCCGGAACCCGCTCTGGCCGCAGACCTCACATCCGCTTCCACCACAGGCGCTGCAGCAACGCCGGACCAGGCGCTGGGCCAGCACCCCCAACAGGGAACTGGACAACAGATAGGGCTCCACTCCCATGTCAACGAGGCGGGCCAGGGCGCTGACCGCATCATTGGTATGCAAGGTCGCCAGCACCAGGTGCCCCGTCAAACTGGCCTGCACCGCGATCTGAGCGGTTTCCGCATCGCGAATCTCGCCGATCATGATGACATCGGGGTCCTGACGGAGCAACGCACGCAGGGCGCGCGCAAAGGTCAGGTCGATGCGCGGATTAATCGGCGTCTGACCGATTCCGTCGATGTGGTACTCGATGGGATCTTCCACCGTCAGAATATTGGTAGTCTGGCGATCGAGGCGCAGCAAGGCAGCATAGAGCGTCGTGCTTTTTCCACTCCCGGTGGGCCCGGTGACCAGCACGATACCGTGGGGACGATGAACCAGTTGATCGAAGGATACCAGGGTATCCTGAGCCATTCCGAGACGCGCCAGATCCAGTCGCTCCAGGTCCTTTTCCAGAAGACGCAAAACCGCCCGTTCCCCATACCCCGTAGGAAGTGTCGAAACCCGTACATCCACAGCCCTGCCCGCCACCTTGAGCGCGATTCGGCCATCCTGGGGCAGACGTTTTTCGGCAATGTCCAGTTGGGCCATGATCTTGAGCCGGGAAATGAGCGCTGCATGAAGCGCCCGCTTGAGTTGCACCACCTCGCGCAGAGTTCCATCCACCCGGAAACGCACCACGCACTCCCTTTCTGCGGCTTCGATATGGATGTCCGAGGCGCCTTCCCGTGCCGCTTGGGACAACAATGCATTGAGCATCCGAATGATGGGCGCATCATCCTGTGTATCGAGCAAATCCTCCACTTCGGGCAAGTCCTGCATGAGGCGCGACAGGTCGGCTTCCTCCTCCACCTCACCCACCACCTGAGCCGCTTCGCCTTGCTGCGCCCGATAAGCCTCGCTCAAGGCCTTCTTCCATTCCGGCGTGGTCAGGGTATGACAAACCAATGCCCCATACCGACGTCCCACCTCCAACACTCCCGTCGGCTGGGTTCCTGCATGAACCCAGATCTCGGTAACCCCCGCCTGCTGGGCCACGGCCAACACGCCCTGCGCACGGGCAAAAGCGAAGGGCAGCAAACGGGCCGCCAGCGGGGTCAGAATGGAAGGTTCCAACATGCTCAGGGTGTCCCTACCCCGACAGGGACTGCATTGGAATCCCCACCCGGCAAAGGAGTGGCCGTGGGGAGAGGCGAAGCATGGAGCGGATCCACAAAGGGGGCCCCCGACCCCTGAGCCGGCGTCAATGGAGTCAAGGATTCATTGGAAAGAATGCGGACATTACGTGGTGCTCCATCCCTCATTTCCTGCGTCCAGCCATACCGGTCATTGGTCAGGGCATCACTTTGTTCTGCCGTGCGAATGACGTAGGGGCGCAGGAACAGCATGAGGTTATCCTTGATACGGGCTTTGGATTCGTAGCGAAAAAGCACACCAAGGTAGGGAATCTCTGCCAGCCACGGGGTTTTTTCCATGGAATCTGAATAATTGTCCGACAGCAACCCCCCCAGAACGATCAATTGCCCATCGTGAACCAGGACACTGGAATCCACCGAACGTTTGGTATAACTCGGACCGTTGATGTTGTTGAGGGTGGTGGCATCGAGCGCCGAGGATTCTTCATAGATCTGCATCTTGACCAACCCTCCCTCGGAGATCTGGGGTCGAATCCGCAGAATCAACCCAATATCCTTTCGATCCACCGTGGTGAAGGGATTGACGGTACCCGTAATGCCCGTCTGGGCATAGGAACCCGTCACGAAGGGGACATTCTCGGCAATGATGATCTGTGCCGTTTCGTTGTCCAGAGTCAGCAGATTCGGCGTAGACAGGACATTCACGCCACTGATGAGACTCACCGCCCGGACGAGGGCGGCCATCCCCATCACCCCATTGAAACTATGCAGAACCGCCAGATTGGTGCCTGCCGCCGGAGTCACCAGAGGCGGCGTGGCACCGGCCCCCAGATTGAGCAGACTGCTGGTTTGAGACCCCAGAGTGACGATATTCGCTCCAGGATTGCCGGCATTGAAGTTGGTTCCTGCAAATCCCTGGGTGGACCCACCCCCCAGCAATCCCTGCAATTGGGTCCCAAATTCTTCGGTCTTGTTACTGGATACCTCGACGATCATGGATTCCACATAAATTTGTGGGCGACGGGCATCCAACCGATCGATCACCTCCCGCAGATTGCGATACACCCGTTCGTTGGCTGTGATGATCAACGAATTGGTGGCCACATCGGCCTGGAT
>VFSW01007106.1_pt1 | contig 16324 bp, 14 predicted proteins | sample 5358111 | NCBI WGS metagenome assembly VFSW01 (sample SAMN11554181, study PRJNA540505) | mine drainage metagenome | isolation source: sediment from site ElyBrook_90M | place: USA: Ely Copper Mine, Vershire, VT | collected 2017 | reverse complement strand
CGGCAGCGAACCGTTCCGGGAACCATTTTTTTGCCGGCCCGTAGGCGGCGCCGGGCGCGATGCCGATCAGGGGTCGGTTCGCTTCCATGCCGTATTGGGCAAAGAGCCTCTCCGCGGTCGCCGCGTAATCTGCTCCCGGGGAGAGGCGGACGTCGCGGCCTGCGGGCAGGCAGCCGACCGCCCGGACCATAGCGAGATAGTAGTCGATCTGGTGAACTCGTCGGATCTCGGGTGTTCGCCGGACCGAATGGGTGAGGAGCGCTCCCCTGCCGTCGGAGTTGTACCCGGCGCGAAGCGGGATGCCCGCGAGACGGGTGAGAATGGCGGCTTCGATCGCGTTCTGCAGGAGGATCGCGCAATCGAACCGGCGTCTCCTGAGGTCGCCGGCCAGGCGCCATTTTCCCGGGACACCGGCATGGCGTCCCGGTTCCTCGAAGGGGATGATCTCGTCTGCGTCCGGAGAGAGGCGGTAGACCTCGGCGACCCAGGGCTTGGCGAGGATGGAGATCCGCGCACGGGGCCACGTCTCCCGGACGGAGGCGATGGCGGGAAGCGTCATGACGACGTCTCCGATCCAGTTCGTTCCCCGGATCAGCACCCGTTCAATCCCCTCCACGGGGAGCCGCTTTTCCCCTCTGACCTTCAATTCCATCATTCCTCTCTATCCCATCCCATGCCTCACCCTTTCCGGCGGACCTGGCACTTCTGTGTCTTCCAGCGCTGATGGACCCAAAACCACTGATCAGGATACCGCCGCACCGTCTCCTCTATGACCTTTGTGAACCGCTGGGTGTTCGCGAGGACATCTTTAGCCCGATCGCCCGTACGGGTGATCTCCACCTCCGGTCCGACCACCAAACGGTACCGCCCGTCAGGGAGCCGTACTATGTAGCCGGGAAGGACGGGCGCCTCGGTATGGAGGGCCAAAAGAGCGAGTCCGTCGGTCGTACAGGCCGGACGGCCGAAGAAATCGACGAAGACCCCTTCGTTCCAGGCGACGTTCTGGTCGATGAGAATGCCCACGATGTCATTGCGTTTGAGGCTCCGAATCATCTGCCGCATCGCGTTTTCCTTGGGGAGGAGGGTATTGCCGGATGCCGATCGGACCCGGAGCACGAGGTGGTCGAGCAGTGCGTTGTCGAGTGTGCGGTAGATCGCGACCACCGGTTTGATCAGGAGGGCCGCTGCCGCCGCTGACAACTCCCAATTGCTGAAATGAGCGGTGAAGAAGAGGACGCCCCGTCCCTTTTCGAGGGCCTTGAGACAATGCTCCAGACCTTCGGCTTCGACCAATTTCCCGATGTTCTCCTTCGTAAGACGGGGGATGTCAAAGAACTCCGCAGCCATGATACCCATGTTCCGGTAGACACCCCGGGCGATCCGGAGGATCTCAGCGTCGGATTTTTCTGGGAAAGCGCGCCGGAGGTTGTAAACAGCGATCAGCCGCTGCCGGGGAACGAGGTGGTAGAAAAGCCGGAAGAGACCGGTGAACAGAGCCCTGCGCAGGGAGAGGGGAATCCCCTGGAAGCAGGTAAGCAGCATATCGGCAAGACGCTGTGATGTCACCGGTCATCCCTCATAAGAAAAAAACTATTACTCCCGAATTCGGGAAAAAAGCAACTCGGCAAATGCATCGGCGGGCGTGATCTCCATCCCGATCCGGAGGAGAGAGATCCCCCCCAGAAAATCGGGAAAATCGGCGAGGCGGATACCATCCTTCTCCGTGGTGACGATCCGGTCGGCGGTGCTCTCGGCGGCCAGGCGCCGGAGGGCTTCGAGATCGGAAATGCGGTATGGGTGGTGGTCGGGAAAGGCCCGGAAGGAGACGATCTCCGCTCCGAGTGCGGACAGGCTCCGCCGGAAGGCCTCCGGGTTGCCGATCCCGGCAAAGGCGCACACCGTCTTCCCCTGCAGCTCGGCGAGCGGCAAAGCACGACCCGTCGCCGCCTCCACAAGTTCACGCGGCCGGTGGACGCCGCGGAACGAGGGCAGGGAAGGGATGTGCGGCAGAGGACCGTTCGATTCCGGGTCACCCGTCCACAGGAAAAGATGGGCGCGACAAAGGGCCTCCCGCGGTTCGCGGAGCGGCCCCCGGGGAAGGAGCGAGCCGTTCCCGAGGGGATGCGCCGTGTCGAGCATGACGATGTCGAGATCACGAAAGAGCGCCCGGTGCTGGAAGGCGTCGTCGAGGATGAGGACATCGGCGCCGTACTGTTCTATGGCGGCACGGCCCGTGCGGATGCGCTCGGGGCCAGTCAGGACGGGCACCCCCGGGACCGCCTTTGCGATCAGGAGCGGTTCGTCTCCGGCATCCCTCCATCCCATGAGGACCCGCTTCCCGTCGGAGACGGTGTTTACCGGGGCTTTGGCGGCGCCGCCGTAACCCCTGCTCAGGACAGCCGGCCGGCGACCTCTTCCTCTGAGCATCGCGGCGATCAGGATGACCGTCGGCGTCTTGCCGGTGCCGCCGACCGTGAGGTTTCCCACGCTGATGACCGGGCAGGGGAGCCGTTCCTGCCGGAGAATCCCTCGGCCGTAAAGCCGGTTTCGGACGGCGACGGCGCCCCGGTAGGGCACGGAGAGGAGGCTCAGAACAGCGCGGAGAGCCCCGGTCGGATCCGCTGCCCGCTCCTCGCGCCAAACCTTTTGCACCCTCTCTGCAAGAGACATCGTCGTATGCTCCCCGGGAACGGTTACAGCCCCTTCACCTCGTCGTTTCCCCGGCCGTTTTCCTTGAACTGCATGGTGTAGAGGCGGCAGTACTCCCCCTGGCAGGAGAGGAGATGCTCGTGGGTTCCCTCTTCACGGATCTCGCCGTTCACCAGGACGATGATCCTATCGGCGTTCCGGATCGTGGAGAGGCGGTGGGCGATCACCAGGGTCGTCCGCCCCTTCATGAGATTCTCCAAGGCGTCCTGAACCTCGATCTCCGCCTCCGAGTCGAGCGAGGAGGTCGCCTCGTCCAGGATCAGGATCGGGGCGTCCTTGAGGAGGGCGCGGGCAATCGAGATCCGCTGCCGCTCGCCGCCGGAGAGCTTCGTCCCCTGCTCGCCGATGAGGGTGTCGTACCCCCTGGGCAGGCGCATGATGAAATCATGGGCGTTGGCGGCCCTGGCCGCGGCGGTGATCGCCTCCTCCGTCCGTTCGATATCGCCGTAGGCGATGTTGTTGCGCACCGTGTCGTTGAAGAGGATCGTCTGTTGGGTCACGATGGCGATCTGCCCCCGGAGGGACTCGACGGTGACGTCGCGGATGTCGCGGCCGTCGATGAAGATAGTCCCTTCCGTCACATCGTAGAAGCGGGGGATCAGGTTCACGAGGGTCGTCTTCCCGCCGCCGCTCATCCCCACGAAGGCGACCACCTCGCCCGCCCGGATCGTCAGGTTGATACTCCTGAGGACCGGTGTCTCTTCGTAGCGGAACGTGACGTTTCGGATCTCGATCTCCCGCGAGATCCGGGGGAGGGGGAGGGCGTTGGCGGTGTTCCGTATTTCGGGAACCAGGTCGATGATGCCGAAGACCCGCTGGGCGCCGGCGATCCCCTGCTGGATCGTGTTGTTGACGTTCGTCAGCCGCTTGACCGGTTCGTAGAGCATGATAAGCGCCGTCAGAAAGGAGAAAAAAGTCCCCGGCGTGGAGTGGCCGTGGATGACCTGATAGCCGCCGTAGAAGATGATAGCCGAGATACCGAGCCCTCCGAGGAATTCCATGAAGGGGCTGGAGATGGCGGTTATCGACACCGCCTTCAGGTAGAGGCGGAAGAGCCGTTCGTTCTCCACGGAGAATCGCTTGTTCTCATACTCTTCCATGCTGAATGCCTTGACGATCCGGGTTCCCGAAATCGTCTCCTGGAGGAGGGTGGTCAGACTGCCTAAAGTCACTTGGGTCCTCGTCGCCACCTGCCGCATCTTCTGGCCGAACTTGGCGATGGGATAAACGGCCAGCGGGAAGACGAACATGGCGATGATGGCGAGCTGCCAGTCCCGGTAGAAGATGACAAAGACGAGACAGACAAGCGTGAAGGAGTCCTTCAGAAGGGCGGTGACCGCCTCCGAGACGGCCCCCTGGATGTAGGATACATCGTTCGTGATCCGGGACATGAGTGTTCCCGTCGGGTTTTTTGTGAAGAAGGCAAGCGACTGGGTCTGGATCTTCCGGTAGAGCGCGGCCCGCAGGTCGGCCACGACTCGCTGGCCGATGAAGTTCATCAGGACCGTCTGGGTGTAGTTGCACGCCCCCTTGAGGAGATAAATCCCGATGACCGCGAGCGGAATCCACGTGAGCTGCTCGGCGTTTTTTTTCAGGAAGATGTCGTCGAGCGTCGGTTTGACGAGAAAGGCGAGCGCCGAGGTCGTCGCACCGACGACGAGCATGCAGACCATGGCGAGGGAAAATTTCGCCGCATGCGGTTTTGCCAATTTCAGCAGCCGTTTAAAAATATCCAAGGATCCACTACCTCTTTTCTTTATCTTTTACCCGTTTCCTATGCAGATGAAAAGGATCTTCACAAGGGGCGCATTGGAGATTTTATGAGAGCATGTCGCAGGCGATCCGCGCCGTCCGCTGCGACGCCCCGGGTGCGCCTAATTTGCCGCGGATCTCCGCCAATGCAGCCTTCATCTCCCGTGTCTTTCCCTGCCGGACGATGAGTTCCCTCACCTCGGCGGCGATCCGCTCCGGGTTGGCATCGGCCTGGATCAGTTCGGGGACGACGGTTGTCCCGGCGATGATATTCACCAGACTGATATGGTCCACACTGATGAACCGGCGGCCGACGGCATAGGAGAGAGCGGAAACCTTGTAGGCGACGACCATCGGGGTCTCCAGAAGGGCCGTTTCCAGTGTGGCGGTTCCCGAGGCGACCATCGCTGCGTCCGAGACAGCGATGACATCGTAGATCTCATCCCGGATGACGTTGACCCTGACGGGGAACTGCCGGAGGATGTCCCGGACAAAATCGGGATCGAGCGTTCCGGCGAGGGGCAGAACGAACTGCAGCGGGGAGAGCTTATCCGTCAGTATCCGGCAGGCCCGGAGCATCTCCGGCAGGAGCCGCGCCACTTCGGATTGGCGGCTGCCGGGGAGAATGCCCACCGTGATCGCCTCATCCTTGAGGCCGAAGCGCTTCAACGCCTCCGCCTTCGGGTACTTTGTTTTCACCTCGTCCAGGAGGGGGTGTCCGACAAAGGTGACGTCCACGCCGGCCTCCCGGTAAAAGTTCTCCTCGAAGGGGAGGATGACGGCCATGCGATCCACGGATTTCCGGATGGTATCGATCCGGCCCTTTCGCCAGGCCCACACCTGCGGGCTGATGTAGTAGAGGACCTTGATCCCGCGCCTTCGGGCGGCGCGGGCGAGGGAGAGGTTGAAGTCCGGATAGTCGATGAGAATGACAAGGTCGGGCTTCTCGTGTGCAAGCGAGGTCTTCAGGCGGCGCATGACCCGGAGGATCTTTCCCAGCTTGAAGAACACCTCGGTAAGTCCCACCACGGCCATGTCGGCGGCGTCGGCCAGGAGTTCGACCCCTTCGGTCCGCATGCGCTCTCCTCCCACGCCGGTGAAGGAGATGCTCGGATCGATGCGGCGCATCTCCCGGACGAGATTTCCGCCGTGCAGATCGCCGGAGGCCTCTCCGGCGACGATCATGACTTTCCGAGGGTTCACGGCTCGGTCCTACGTTCCGCGTAAGGCCCCGCCGGAGGGGCTACGGGAGCGAGAAGAGGAGATCGTGCCCTGTTCCGGTCGATCGCGTCATTGATCCTGAGCGCCAGCTCCAGGGCATCACGACCGTCTCTGCCGGACACGCTGGCTGGAGTCCGGTCGGTGACGGCGCTGACGAATGCACGGATCTCTTCCTCCAGCGGGTCCTGCAGCTTGATCTCCACGGGATTCTCCGTAATCGTCACCTGTCCGTCGGGACCGCTTTTCCTTCCCAAAGAAACCAGCTTCCGCTTTCCGTAATCCACGGCGTGGTACCCCTCGACTCCGAAGAAGCGGATCTTCTGCATCGTCTTGGCGGTGACCCGACTCGCGGTGATGTTCGCGACGCAGCCGCTCGCGAAGGTCAAACGGGCGTTGGCGATGTCCACCTTCTCCGAAAGAACCGATACGCCCACCGCATCGACGGTTTCCACCGGGGAGCGGACAAAATGGAGGATAATGTCGAGATCGTGGACCATCAGGTCGAGGATGACGTCCACATCGGTGCCCCGTTCGAAAAAGGGGTGGAGGCGATGGGACTCGATGAAGATCGGTCTCCCCATGACCGCGTGGAGGGCTGCGACCGCCGGGTTGAACCGCTCGACAAAGCCGATCTGGAAGATCGATCCTTTCGCTTCGGCCAGAGCGATCAACTCATCCGCTTCGGCGAGCGTGGCGGCGATCGGTTTTTCCAAGAGCACGTCTACGCCCGCTTTCAGAAAAACCGAAGCGACCTCATGATGGGCAACCGTCGGTACGGCGATCGATACGGCGTCGACCATCCCGGCAAGCTTCCGGTAATCCTCCACGGCCGTGCATCCGTAAAGCTCGGCTGCCTTCCGGGCGCGCTCCTCGATCGTGTCGAAAACGCCGACGATCCGGCAGCCCTCAATCCGCTGATATTTCTGCAGGTGGTAACCGCCGAGATGGCCGATGCCCACCACGCCGACTCTGATCTCTTCCATACGGTGGTTCCGGGTCATGGGTTTCGGGTCTTAGACGATGACCACTTGATTACCTGCATATCCCCCGTTCCGATTTCCTGATGAAATCCAGGAACTGCCGGACCTCCGGAAGGTCGGCCACCTCCTGTTCGACCTTTTCGAGCGCCGCCGAAAGGAGCATCGATGAACGAAAAACGATCCGGTAGGCCTCCCGGAGCGCCTGGATCGTTTCGTCGGTGAATCCCCGCCTCTTCAGGCCGATCAGGTTCAGGCCATAGAGTTTGGCGAAGTTGCCCGAGGCCATGACGAAGGGGGGGACGTCCTTGGTGACCGCCGAGGCGCCGCCGATGATGCAGTGGGCGCCGATCCGCGTGAACTGGTGGACGCCTGACAGTCCGCCGATGATGGCGAAGTCCTCCACATGGATATGGCCGGCAAGGTTCGCCGCGTTCGCCATGACGATGTGGTTCCCGAGCTTGCAGTTGTGGGCGACGTGGCAGTAGGCCATCAGCAGGTTGTGATCCCCGATGATCGTAACCCCGATATCAGCGGTGGTTGCCCGGTTGATCGTGACGTATTCCCGGATCGTGTTGTGGTTGCCGATGACGACCCGCGTCTTTTCCCCCCTGAATTTGAGGTCCTGCGGGGCGCCGCCGAGGGAGGCGAATTGGGAGATCCGGCACCCTTGGCCGATATCCGTGTGGGTCTCGATGACCACATGGGGGCCGATCGTTGTGTCCTTCCCGATATGGCAATCGGGACCGATGATGCTGTACGGGCCGACCTCGACCCCTTCGGCAAGCGTTGCGTCGGGGGAGATGATCGCGGTAGGGTGGATATTCATACGGTTTCCTTTAAGGCAGTTTCTTCTCTTTTTCCAGGGCGGCCACCCGCCGTTGCAGGGCCGCGAGTGCAGCCCGCATCTCCGGCAGTTTCGGGAGGCAGGCCTCCATCTTCAGCCACTCCCGATGGGGCATGTGGGGCGTGCCGGCAACAATCTGATGCGGCGGGATGTCTTTGTGGACTCCCGACCGGGCGGCGACCATGACGTGCTCCCCGATCTCGACGTGGCCCACAAGCCCCGCCTGGCCGCCGATGACGACGCCTTTTCCCAGGTGCGTGCTGCCCGAGATGCCGACCTGGGCAACGATGATCGAATACTCGCCGATCACCACGTTGTGGGCGATCTGTACGAGATTGTCGATCTTGGCTCCCCGCTGGATCCAGGTCCTGCCGAGTGTGCCGCGGTCGATGGTCGTGTTCGCACCGATTTCCACGTCGTCATCGATCTGGACGTAGCCGACTTGGGGGATCTTGATATTGTCCCGGCCGGGATTGGCGAACCCGAAGCCGTCACTGCCGACAATGACGCCGGCGTGCAGGACGACCCGCCGGCCGATCAGGCAGCGGCGGTAGAGGGTGACGCGGGGATAGAGGATGGATGCTTCACCCACGACGGCGTCCCGGCCGACGAAGACCCCCGGGTAGAGAACCGCCCGGCGCTCGACAGAAGCCCCGCGGCTGATATAGACACCGGGATAGACCGCGGCCTCGGGCGACACGTCGGCCCCGGGCTCGATAAATGCATCCGCGTGGATTCCCGCCGTCTCCTCTTCCTCGGGGTGGAAGAGGGCGAGGAGCCTCGCCATGGCGACGTAGGGATCCGCGACGGTAAGGAGGTTTTTCCCCGGACAAACCGTCTCCGGGGCGACCAGGATCGCACTGGCGCCCGTCGTATCGAGCTTCTTTCGGTACTTCGGGTTGGCCAGGAAGGTCAGATCTCCTTCGCCGGCGTCATCGATCCCCCGGATCCGCTCGATGGCAACCCCGCCGTCGCCGATGACGTCGCCACCCAGAAACGCCGCGATCTCGTTGAGTGTTTTCTTCACCGTTCGCTGTTTGTCCCGCTACTTCTTGGGCTTGTAGGTCTTGTTGAATTCCTCGATCACCCGTTTCGTCAGATCGTTCTCCTTGGCGTGGTAGGCAAGGGGAATCTGGCCGATGTCGATGATCATGGTGTATTTCTCCTTCTCGCCGATTGCCTGGACCAGCTTCAGGATATCGGGGAGCATCTTCTTGGAGAGCTCCTGATCCTTGGCCCGGAGCTCCTCTTCGGAGTCCTTGACCAGGAGTTGATAATCCCGGTATTTCTTCTGAAGAGCCGCATCCTTTTCCTTTACGACCTCTTCCTTGAGAAGGGGGCGCTGCTTATCGAGTTCATCCTTGAGTTTTTTCAGTTCGTTTTCCTTCTCCTGGATCGCCGCCTTCTCTTTTTCGTAGGTTTTCCTGAAATCCTCGGCCGCCTTCTTGCCGGCGGTTGAGGTGATCATGACCTCCCGGATATCCACGAACCCCGTTTTTTCGGCCGCAACGGCCGGCGCTTCTGAAAAAACCAGGGTCAGTATCGCCATTCCCACGATAATCCAACCATACCTCTTCATTTCCCTATTCCCCTTTCCTGATGCAACTTGGTCTGTACCGATAACCTTGAACCGGAGAATCGCCGGATCCCCCGCCTTTTTCTACATGAACATCCCGATCGTGAATTCGAAACGGCTGGGGGATTCGCCCTCCTTCGGGTCGAGGACATAGCCCCACTCCAGTCGAAGCGGGCCGATCGGAGAGTACCACCGAATCCCCACGCCGGCCGTTTTCCGCATATCGTTGAGGTTGTAGCCCCTCTCCCAGGCGTTGCCGGTGTCGAAGAAGACAAGCCCCTTCATCCCGGCGTTCTTGATCAACGGGAAGACGTACTCGAAATTGAAGTTCAGCATCGTGAGACCGCCGATGACATCCCCCGTTGCGGGATCCTTCGGTCCCACCTCCCGGAGCCCCCGCAGGGAGTTGATCCCGCCGAGATAGTACCGCTCGAAGATGGGGACCTCTTTCCCCTCATTGCCCATCATGTAGCCGATCCTCCCGCGGACGCCGAAGACGGTGTCCAGGGGGAGCCCGTAGAACCAGGAGGAGGACAGCCCGAAACGGGTATAGCTGACATCGCCCAACAGAGGGCCGCCGGTATACTCCACCGAGGCGCTGTTCTTCGACCCCATGGTGGGAAACATGACATCGTCCGTCGTGTCCCTCGTCAAACTGAGAGAGACGCCGCTGCTCGTCGTCTGCCCCTCCTGCTCCTTGATGTAGAAGGAGGCCGTGTCCAGAATGTCCTTCACATTATCCATGGAGAGGCGGTACCCGACGTAACCGGTCACGTACGGCCAAAGCGGATAGCCCAGCGTCGCTCCGAATCCTTTGGAATCGAGTTTATAGGAATCATACTCCCGGTAGAGATTCCAGAGGTCGAACTTGCTCCAGAGGGGCATATCGAAGAGCCAGGGTTCGATAAAGGAGAGGTCGTAGAGTGTGGAACTGGCACCCAGGCTTGCCTTGAGGCTCAGGGTCTGTCCCCGGCCAAAAAGGTTCTGCTGGGAGACCTGGGCCGATATGATGGCATGGTCCAGGGCGCTGTATCCGGCGCCGATGCTGAACATGCCTGTGGGCTTTTCCTTGACGTGGATGTTGACATCCGTGAGGGTTTCATTGGGCCCTTTCTCGGCCTGGAAGTCGATCTCATCGAAATACCGCAGCTTGTTGAGGGCCATATAGCTGTTCTTCAGTTTGGTCCGGCTGTAGAGATCCCCTTCGACCACGGAGAGCTCGCGGCGGATGACCTTGTCGCGCGTCTTGGTGTTGCCGGTGATGTTGATCCGGTTGAAGTAAACCGGTTGTTTCTTGGCAATCACATACGTAACGTCGACGGTCTGGGTTTTTTCCTGCGGTGCGGTGCGGGGGATGACGTCGGCATTGGCGTACCCCTCGTCGTTGCTGACCTGGATCAGGTAGTCCATATCCTTCATGATCGCGTCGCGGTCGTAGAAATCCTTCTTTTTGATCTGGAGTTTCGCCAGCAGTTCCGTTCGAGGGGTTGCAAGCTCGTCGCCGGCAATCGCCACCTTGCCCACCCGGAACTGCTTTCCTTCCGAAATAGAGATCTTGATGTTGATGCCGTCCCGGTCATGGGTGATCTCGGGCTCGCCGACATGGGCGTTGATGAAACCGTTGTTCAGATAGAAGGCATTGATTTTGCCCACATCCTGTTTGAGGACGTCCTTTTTCAGGAGTCCGGAGTCGGTGATGAAATGGAAGATGCTCCACTCGTTCGTGGTCATCATGTTTTTGAGTTCTTTCGTGGTGAAACTCCGGTTCCCCTCGAACGTGATGTTCCGGATAAAGAGTTTTTCGTTTTCGACGATGTTGATGGTCACACTGACGTCCCTCACGCCCGACTTCTCGATCGCGTAACTTACCTCGGCGTTGTAGAATCCCTTGCTGTCGTAAAGGGCCTTGATCTTTTCCATGTCGGCCTTGAGCTTCTCGGGATTTACCGTCTGCCGCGTTCGGACGGTCATGGCCCCCTCGATTTCATCCCGGTTGAGCGCCTTGTTTCCCCTGATCCGGATCTCCGTAATCATGGGTTTTTCCACGACGGTGAAGGTGATCACCTTCCCTTCGGGCACGTCCGTCACCTCTGCCGTGACGTCATCGAAATATCCCATCCGGTAGATGGCCTTGATGTCGGCCGAAAGATCCGCTTCGGTAAAGATGCTCCCCGCGGTGCTCTTCAGGACCTGATTAATGGCGCTGCTTTCTATCTTGCGGTTGCCCTTGAATTCGATCCGCGCAATCCTCTGCTCGGCGGCTATCCTGCTCATGACGTCCATCCGGAGGCGGGCGAGAATGGCGCCGAGGTTCTGACGGCCCTTGCCCTGAACGAAGACCCCCGGAAGGACCTTTCCCTCGCGTACGTCGATCAGCCGCACATCCACGCTGATCTGATCGCCGAACGCGGTGACACTGCCCGTGACGGTATAGGCGGCGCCGGCCTTTCTGCCCACCTCGAGCGCCAGGGCATCGTTCAGCCGCTTTCCTGCTATTGCGGCGGTGATCGTTTCCTTCTCGACAAGACGGATGTTCTTTGATTTCAGAAGTTCCGCGGCGACGCCCTGGTAGACCGTTTCCCGGAGATCGGCGTCGCCTTCCGGGGCATTGCTGTTGATTTCAAAAGGAAAGAGTGCGACCTTCTTGATGTTTTCTGCCGCTGTTCCCCGGGCCGGCCAGAAAAAAACCATGACCGGTAACATCGCAACGCATGCAAAAAACAGCTTTCTATTCACAGGTATAAATCCTCCCGTCGCTGAGCCCGATTTGCCGGGACATCCGGTCGGCCAGTGACTGGTTGTGCGTGACCACGATAAGCGTGATGCCTTTTGTTTTGTTCAAGGCAACCAGGATCTCTTCTATCTTCTTTCCTGTTTCCGTGTCAAGGTTTCCTGTGGGTTCATCCGCAAGGAGGATCTCCGGTTCGAGGATCAATGCCCGGGCGATTGCCACACGCTGCTGTTCTCCGCCGGAGAGCTCGCCGGGTTTGTGTGTCATCCGGTCGCCTAAGCCTACTTCGGTGAGAAGCTTCTCCGCCCGCCCTCTTGCCTCCCGCTTCGGCATCCGCCGGATCAGGGCGGGCATCATGGTGTTTTCCAGGCTGGTGAATTCGGGCAGGAGGTTATGAAACTGAAAGATAAAGCCGATCTTCCGGTTCCGGAAGACGGCCAGCTTCTGCTCCGGCCAGGTGAAGACATCGACCCCGTCGAAAAGGACGGCGCCGGATGTCGGATGGTCAAGGGTTCCGAGGATATGAACCAGCGTACTTTTCCCCGAGCCGGATACCCCCACAACGGCGAGGGACTCGCCCGTATCGATGCGGAGATTCAGTTCTTTGAGGACCTCGATTTTGAGACCGTCCTTGAGGAAGGTTTTGCTGAGGTTCTTGATCTGTATCATGCCGTTTTCCTCGATGCTCCGGCCTCAATCATAGCGCAACGCCTCCGCCGGATCGAGGCGGGATGCCCGCCAGGAAGGGTAGAGCGTCGAAAGGAAACAGATCAGCATGGTTCCTGCGACGATGATGCCCACGTCGCCGAAGTTGACCTGCGAGGGGAGCTCGCTCAGGTAGTAGACGTCGCCGGGAAGGATCTTAAAGCCGAAGAGTGTTTCCACAAACCGGGAAAGCGCCTCCAGATTGAAGGCGACGGCGAGCCCCGCGAGACAGCCGAGGAAGGTGCCGAGCGCCCCCACGATCACGCCCTGGAAGATGAAGATCTTCATGATATCGATTCGTGTGGCGCCCATCGTTTTTAAGATGGCAATGTCTTTGTTCTTCTCCATGACGATCATGATGAGCGCGCTGATGATGTTGAAGGCGGCGACGAGGACGATCAGCGAGAGGATGATGAACATGACCCGCTTTTCGAGTTTGAGCGCGGAGAAGAGGTTTCGGTTCATCTCCATCCAGTTCCGGGCCCAGTACGGGTAGCCCAGCTTCTTTTCGATCGCCTTGGCGATCTTGTCGGCCCGATAGATGTCGTCGACCCGGATCTCCAGACCGGTGACCATATCCCCCATGTTGAGGAATTCCTGGCAGGTTTTCAGGGAGATGTAGGCAAGGGTCGAGTCGTATTCGTAGAAACCGGATTCGAAGATGCCGACCACGACAAAGGGCTTCATCCGCGGGACCATCCCCATCGGGGTGGAGACGCCGGAGGGGGAAAGCACGTAGACCGTTTCGAAGAGGAACACACCGAGGTTTTTGGCCAGCTCGCGGCCGATGAGTATCCCGGGCAGACCGGAGAGTTCGGGCTTCAGGCCGGGGATCGATCGCGTACCCTCCTTCAGATAATCGAGCTTCCCCTCCCGGATCTTTCCCAGATTGATGACCTTCATGGCGTCTTCCAGGGCGAGGCCCCGGAGCACGATGCCGGTAACACGGTCGCCGTTCTTCAGCATTGCCTGGCTGTAAATGAATGGGGTGGCGGCGACGACACCGGGGACATGGGAGACCTCCTGCTCGACCCGCGGATAATCCCGCATGCCGCCCATGTGATCCATGACGATGACGTGGGCGTTGATCCCCAGGATCTTGGTCCTGAGATCGGTTTCAAAGCCGTTCATGACGGCAATGACGATGATCAGTGCTGCGACACCCAAAAAAATCCCGGCAATCGAGATGAAGGTGATGATCGAAAGGAACACCTGTTTCCGTCTTGCCCGCAGGTAGCGCAGGCTGATGAACAGTTCATAGGGCATCACTGATCCGTTTCCACTGTCTTGGCGACGGTCGATTCCTCCCGGGCGCCCTCCTTCGTCCTGAGGAGGGGAAAGAGGATCACGTCCCGGATCGACGCGGAGTCGGTGAAGAGCATGACAAGGCGGTCGATCCCGATCCCTTCCCCCGCCGTCGGCGGCATCCCGCATTCGAGGGCGCCGATGTACTCTTCATCCATCTCATGGGCCTCCAGGTCGCCGGCCTCCCGTTCCGCAAGCTGCATCTCGAAACGTTGGCGCTGGTCTACGGGGTCGTTCAACTCGGAGAAGGCGTTGGCGATCTCCCTGCCGCAGATGTATAGCTCGAAACGGTCGGCAAGCGTCGGGTCCTTGGCGTTTCGCCGGGAGAGGGGGGAGACGTCCACGGGGTAGTGGGTAACGAAGGTCGGCTCGATGAGATGCTTTTCCACCGTCTCGTCGAACACGGCCATCATCACCTTGCCCGGCGGATCGCTGGGCTTCACCTCGATCCCGAGCTTCCGCGCGTGGTCGGCCATCCGGCCGGGGTCGTCGAGAACCGACGCCTCCACGCCGCTATAGGCAATCACGGCATCGCGGACGGTGGTCCGTTGCCAGGGCGGCGTCAGGTCGATCCCCTTTTCCTGATAGCGGAAGGCAAGCGAACCGAACAGATTTTCCGCGACGAACGTTATGAGTTCCTCCGTCGTGGTCATCAGGTCCTCGTAGGTCGCATAGGCCTGGTAAAACTCCATCATCGTGAATTCGGGATTATGGAACGTGGAGATCCCCTCGTTCCGGAAGTTCCGGTTGATTTCGAAGACCCGCTCCATCCCGCCGGTGATCAGCCTTTTCAGGTAGAGCTCGGGGGCGATCCGGAGGAAGAGGTTCATCCCCAAGGCGTTGTGAAAGGTCCGAAACGGTCGTGCCACTGCGCCGCCGGCCTTGGGCTGCATCATGGGGGTTTCCACCTCCAGAAAGTCCCGCTCCTCCATGAAGCGGCGGATGAGGCTGATAATCCGGCTGCGTGTCTGGAAGACCTTGCGGACCTCCGGGTTGACGATCAGATCGAGGTGGCGCTGCCGGTAGCGGATCTCGACGTCCGTGAGCCCGTGCCACTTTTCCGGGAGGGGGTGGAGTGATTTGGCAAGCAGCCGGATGCCGTCCTCCTCCACGTCGATGGTCAGTTCTCCTGTTTTTGTCTTGAACACCCGTCCGGAGATCCAGACGATGTCGCCGATGTCGAGCCGTTTAAACAGGGAAAAGGCCTTGTCCCCGATCTGGTTCTTGCGGAGAAAGGCCTGGAGCCGACCGGTGCGGTCCTGGATGCTGATGAAGGCGCCCTTGCCGAAGTCCCGAACGGCCATCAGCCGGCCCGCCAAGGCGAAGCGCTCCGTGACGTTTTCCAGCTCTTCCGCGGCCATCTGCTCGTACTGTTTACGGACCGCTGCCGTGGTCTGGCCGACGCGGGCGTCGTTGGGGTAGAGATCGATCCCGTCGGCCCTGAGGGAGTCGAGCTTTTCCCTGCGTTTTTTCAGGAGGTCACTATCTTCCATACACAATCTGCTCCGATGCATTTCGATATAAGGCGAATTTGACTATATTTTTTTTCGATATTAGTCAAGCACGAATTGACCTATTTTTCCATTTGCGGGTCTGGTGCAACTTGTGTATGATCCACCCTTCTGGTGTTTCAGGAAAGGGGGAGGGGATGATCAACAAGGCGATCCTGGTAGGCAGGCTGGGGAAGGATCCGGAGGTGAGGTACACCCCGGACGGCATGATGGTGACGACATTTACTCTGGCGACGGATGAGCAGCGGAAGGACAAGGCCGGGGAGCGGGTCAAGACGACCGAATGGCACCGGATCGTCACCTTCGGAAAACTGGCCGAGATATGCGCCAAATACCTACTCAAGGGGAAAATGGTTTACGTGGAGGGAAGAATCCGCACTCAAGCATGGGAAGATAAAGAGGGAAACAAGCGTTCCACTACCGAGATCATTGCCTCGGACATGCGCATGCTCGATTCGAAGGGCGGCCAGAAGGGCGCCGATGGCTCACAGGAGGAGCCCCCGCTGCCCCATCCCGGCAATGGGCCCCTGCCGGAGGATGACGTCCCCTTCTAACGGGGCGCTGCAAAACTGCCCGTCCGCTGCGTCTCAGCGGCCTTCGTCGTGGGCGGCGTGCGTGGGCCACTATCCTAACGGGTGTTCAGGGTTTCTTCTCTTCTTCGGTTTTTTTCTCGGCAGGGGGCGTGACGTCGATTTCGTTCGGCTCGCGGGTGGCCTTCTTGAAGTTCTTGATGCCCCGGCCGAGCGCACTGCCGATCTCGGGGAGTTTGCCGGCGCCGAAGATGATCAGGATGATCACCAGGATGATCAGCAATTCAGGCATGCCTATTCCGAACATGATCTTATAACCTCATTTGTGTGTTTCTCTTGCCCATGATCTTAGACTATCGGCGTGTCGTTGTCAAACAGGAACTTCTCCCCTGAGGCTTCTTCATGGCGATTCCTTCTCCGCTTGCCGTTCGGGCAATCGCAGGTGGATAACTTACCCTTG
>VFSW01007105.1_pt1 | contig 16326 bp, 10 predicted proteins | sample 5358111 | NCBI WGS metagenome assembly VFSW01 (sample SAMN11554181, study PRJNA540505) | mine drainage metagenome | isolation source: sediment from site ElyBrook_90M | place: USA: Ely Copper Mine, Vershire, VT | collected 2017 | reverse complement strand
ATCTCTATTGTCTACCTAAGAGACGTCGGGGTGGGCTGCGCTCAATTTGCCTTAATATATATTCATATATTCTAAAATATATCATTCGATCAAAATGACCCCAATCATGAACTTCGGACTCGGAGTTAACGAAATCTCGCACGTTGAGGAAGCGTACTTTTCTCCGATAACGAGTAACTTCTCGAGTCCACTTGTTCAATGCTCGATTGGCGGCAGATCGATGGCGCCCTTTGGCCACGCCGTCCCAGCGTTCTTCTTTGGCACCCAAGATAAATCTGGACGCTTTCGACGGGGCGGCTTCCAGAATGATGCGCAAATTCTCCTTGAATAGGGACTCGGAGATCGTTCCTATGAAGTCAAAATGATCCGTTAATACTTGTAATGCCTCTGCGTAACGGCTGCCTATATATCCCGGCGGGAGATCGGCCACAAAGGATTTGCGAGCGTCCTGCCGATGGTCGCTCCATCCAGGTACCATAAAAGGCAACATGATTCCGGTCCCACGATGACGGTAGAGTGCGTAGGCGGTGTCTGTCCAAAAACTCAGTAACCAAACGGTCGCACCGACGAATGGCGTTATCAGTACCGTGGAGAAATCGCTATTCTCGTAGCCGACCGCATGGCTTGCTTCAAGCGCTCCGCTCGACAGGCCGGTGATTGCGTAGCGTAGGAATATTGAGTGATCGATACGGGCGTCGCATCCGTCTCGATGTAGGTTGAACTCCCCGTGAGCTTCGTAGGCGCCGACGCTAAAATAATGACAGACCGCATTCAGATCGCACCCGCCCCTTGCCAGTACGCGCCCGATGCGTTCGAGGGCTGGGGTTTCGCTGGGTTCTTCGACTGGTGCCACTCGAATCCATTCGACTGGCGTGGCGTCGTTTACAGGATCCGTTAGCACTTCGCCGATCACGGGTAGCGGTGGCCGACCAAGTCGTTGGTAGAGCCATCGTTCGACGCCCATCCCGAGGATCCGGCAGGAAAAGGCGAATTGGAGCAATTGCCCCGACTGCTTCTGAATGTAGATTCCACAGAGGCCATGATCGCCGTAGCGATCGACGACTCGCACAAGGCCGGCGTGTACATCGTGCCTCTGCAGCAGTGCAGTTAATTCTACGGCCGCCTGGGAAGAATCCTCTGGTAAGCGATTTTTCAAATAATTTAGCTGATTGGTGCGGTTTATTAGCTCGATTGCTCGATTCAAATGCGGCAGAATATTGTGCTCAATTCGAACCCGGATATCGCAACTGCGCAAGAACTCGATGGAATTACCGGCTCCCGCCGCCGCAGCCGTCTTTCTCCGTGCCAGCATCTTGTACTGATTGAGCCGAGTCAGTTGTGGGTCGGGTTTACCGCAAAACGCTGGCATGTCGCCCATTCGTGCGATAATGCTTTCGTCGCTTACCTGCATGTCCGGAAGAAGACGCCTGACTTCCTCGCGATTGAGATGATGATCATCGATGAACATTACTGAGGCTGGCCGCAACTGAATGTCCTCGATCAGTTCCTTCAATCGAGGGCCCTTGGGTTCCCAATTAATGCTCGGAAGCACAAAGTACTCCCACATCTCGGCATCCTTGAGAACTCGCTCCACGGGCTCGGGATCGTTCTTAGAGCAAATGGAACTCACGATGCCGCGGCTTGCAAGCGTCTTGATCAACTCACAATGACTCGCTATCAACTCAACGCGGCCTTCGCTTAGGGTGCCCTTCCAGAAAGTCTCATCCAGGTCCCAGACGACAAGTCGTACCGCTTCTACCATCATCGTCCTCCGGGCACGCCTATCGCTCAATCACTTCGGGCTTTGCCTGCAGGGTTTCGAGATAGAACTCATAGGCCGCATCGACGGTGGGAAACTCGAGAAGGCGCCCCTCGTGCAGCACTACGGCACGCTCGCAATACGTCTTTATCGAATTCGCGTCATGGGTTACCAAAATGAAGGCGCGGTCCTTTCGCTTTTGAAACAACTCTTGGTGACTTCGCTCGTGAAAGCGCGCGTCTCCAACCACCATTGCTTCGTCAATGAGAAAACAATCGAACTCGATGGCCATGGACAGCGCGAATGCAAGGCGCGTCAGCATGCCGTGCGAATAGTGCGATACCGGTTCGCGAAAGAAATCCCCTAATTCCGTAAATTCCTCAACCTGTCGCACCAAGGGTCTGTAGTCGACGCCGTAGATACGGCTTACGAATTTTAGATTGTCTAGTCCGGTAAGATTGCTCTGAAATGCACCACCAAAAGCGAGTGGCCAGGACACTCGCATACCACGTCTTATGCGACCGGATGTGGGGCGCTCCGCGCCGCTGATTAAGCGAATCATGGTCGATTTGCCGGCGCCGTTTCGACCGAGAATACCGATATTTCGCCCCGGCGCTAGTGTGAAACTCACGTCCTCGAAAACGCGGTGTTTGCCGTGGCGCGTATTGTATGACTTGGAGATATGCTCTATGGAGAGCATTAGAATTCCACCCTCCGGCTGGCTTCCCGCACCACGAGCATGCCGGCAAGGCTCAGTACGAGGCAGCAAACTGACATATACGTCAAGTCGTAATGCGTGGGCACAACATTGCCGAAGTAACCGCTGCGCAAAGCCTCCACACCGTGGACCATCGGTAGCAAGAGCACGACGGTCTGTAGTTTCGACGGAAGCCAATCAACCATGAAGGCCGCGCCCGACATCGGAAAGAGTAAGTAGGCGGTGGGGTGCCATAGTCGATGGACTATCTCCGATAGGGCGGTGCCGCCACCGATGAGTAACGCGAGACTGGCGCCGAACCAGGCGAGCATCAACCAACCTTCGAGTACCAGCATCAGGTCGTTAGGCATCGGCATCCAGCCAACGTAGATGAAAAGCAACGACAATAGGATGAACGATCCCGTGGCGCCGGCAATTTCGAGCGCGATGCGCGTCAGCAGCACGTCGATTACGAGCACCGCGCGATGAAACAGCAGCGGTTTGTTCGCGCCTATGCCGGAACTACACTGAGACGCTGCGTTACGCCACATCAACACGGAGGAATATCCGGTCACGGCGAAGGCCACGATTGGGATGCCGAACCCACCGTGAGCGAGGCCCGCGGCGGACCATAAGGTAGCCACTCCGATGGTAAATAGCATCGGTTCCCCGATCATCCACAAGACACCAAGATTTTCTCGGCCGAACCGGGTGATCAACTCTCGCAGCATGAGGGCATGTAGCACGCGCCATTGAACGGTCAGGCTCTGGGTGAACGAAAGATCACTGTTCCGCGCGGTAGTCATCTATCAATCCGCGTGCTCGCGAATGCTGGCGATCACCAGGCGCGCGACACTCCATGTGATTAGACTGATTAACAGTACCGTGAAAATCGAGCGAATGCGACGCGGTTCGATGGCCTCATCCGGTAAGCCCGGCTGCACCAGGCGCTCGAGGTATAGTTGCTTGTGGGCCGCCTCGCTTCGCGCCGTCTCCAGCTCGGCGAATGCCATTCCGAGTTGTTTATCCGCGAACTCCACGTCCAAGGCTAAGCGCTCGAAGTTCGGTGCCCTAGCGCTCAGCGAGCCCTTGGCGGATGTGACTTTTGAAGCTTCGGACGCAATTGCATCGCGCAGCGCATCAGCGCGACTGTTGAGAGACCTGATCTGCGGATTATCCGGCGATACGTTCTTCAACTGCGCAAGTTCCGCTTCTGTGGACACGAGCTCCATCTGGATCTTGGTCACAGCTTCGAGCTGCAGAGCGGCCTGCTTGTTTGGCTCGAAAACCGAATGCGTGCTGCGATAGTCAAATAGTGCGACCGAGGCCTCCTTGGCCTTCTCCGCGGCGATCTTCACGTCGTTTTCCGCGAATATGATCAGGTCGTGGCGGCTGCGGTCATTCAACGTATTGACTAACCCTTCACTCATGTCGAGCAGCAGGGAATTGATTTTGTTGGCTTCCTCGGCTGAGAAGGCACGTACTGTCAGTATCGAGATCGCCGAGACCGGGTCGTATTCGACCTTGATGTGCTTCTCGTAATATTTAAAGAACTCCTCGAAGCTGCGATCCCAGCCGAGACCCGGAAATCGATCGAACAGGTCAATGGTTGGGCTCGAGTAGTCTTTCAGTACATGAAGCTTCGTATCCAGTTCGGCGAGTGCGTCTCGCGACAGGATGTAATCGCGCACTGAGTAGGTGTCGTCCTGCGATCGAGAAATGCCGCTACTCTGCAGGAGTTGCCCCACCAGACCAGTTTGCACCGATTGCTGCGGGCTGCGCACTAAAAAGCGCGATTCGGAAACGTAGACGTCCGACGCTATGACCCCGTAGTAAAGGATTGCGCCGAGGGTAGGCAGTATCACCATGCCCGCGAATAACCAATGCCGCGTTATCCAGCCTCTCATAATAGGCCGACCTGCTGCAAGGTCAGGACGGGATAGGCCACGGTGAACAACACGTTGAGGAATTTTTCGATCTCCGTGATCGGTGCGTTCGAGACGTACAGAATGTCCTTGTCTGCCATAAGAAAGTTCTGGATCCGAAAGAAGCTCTGCGGATCGGTCAGATCGAGGCGGTAAATCGTCGGGACCAGGCCGTCGTCAGTGGTCTTGACCGGTTCATTTGGCCAAGTGAGCGCGTCTTTCGGCTCGAAGCGAAAAATGAACACGCCTTTTGGGTTCGACTGCTGGTCGATCAGCGCGCCGGCACGAGCGAGGGCCTGGGCAAGCGTAATGCCCTGAGTTTCGAAGTTGATCTCCGCGTTTTTCCCAGTAGCGCCTAGCGCCGTGAAACTGTATGGCTGATAGAGCGCGGTAACCACGTCGCCTGGCATCAACGGTACGTTCTGCTTGGGATCACGGATGATGGTCTCTAGCGGTAGCGAATAGACGTGTTCGGCCCGTGTGACCTGAATAGTCATCTTGCTGACCGGCTGCCGCACGCCCTCCGCCGCCGCGAGTGCATCCAACAGTCGCTCGCTGCCCGGTAGCAGCGGCACGCGGGTGCTCGTGACCACCTCGCCGACCACCGTGACGTTGGAGGCGAGGTTTCGCGTCATGCGCACCAGCACCTCGGGTTGGTTTGCCTTGCCGGTAAGGCGGGCGACGATGTCCTTCTGAATTTCCTCAAGCGTGTGCCCGGCAGCCGGAATTCGTCCCGCGAAAGGTACAAAGATGAAACCTTCGTCATCCACGGACTGCTCCGGCAGGGTGGTGGCCCGGGAGGTGGGCAGCTGTCCCCCGCCGCTGGCCAGCGACGCGCTTATTGGTGCGACGCTGAACAGGGTCGCGGGAGCGGCTTCCCAGATGGAGATGTCGAGGACATCTCCGGGTCCTACCGTACGTCGGTCCAGGTGTTGGTTGCCCAATGTCTCCGAAAACAGACGGTACGTCTGTCGGGTGCGCAGCTGACGAGTGACATCGTCGTTCACTTCGATAATTTGCAGCGGGACAGTTCCCTCGCGGTGGGAAGCGGCTTCGATTTGATGCCGCGAGGGACCTAGGCTGGGAAGGAGGCTGGCGCATCCCGACAGGAGCGACACGGTCAGCAATACGAGGGATCGGTGACTACGAAGCATGGGTCTCAAGAGCGGGCCCGGGTAGCGGGCGCTTTAGAATCCGATGATGGTCGAGTATTTCATTTTCATTTGCAAGGTGTCGGTGCGATTGCTGGTGCGGTACAGGCTTGAGAGGGCCTTCGCCTTTCGGTACCCTGCGACCCGTCGCTACCGCTCGAGGCATCGCCTAGGCCCGCTTTGAAAAGAATCAACGAAAGCGTCCTCGGCGCTCTGGAGCGACCCGTACTGGCTTGGTTGGCTGATCGGTTGCCGCGCTGGGAATTGCCTGATCATCTGACCTCGTTGAGGGCGGCCGGGGCGCTGGCCGCCGCCGCGGGATACGTGGCGAGCCGCGGCGGCCTGGGCTGGTTGTGGCTGTCATGCGCCGGGCTGTGCGCGAACTGGTTCGGCGACTCTCTCGATGGCACTTTGGCGCGCCGGCGCCATATCGAGCGCAATCGTTTCGGCTTCTTCGTCGACCATACCAGCGACCTCTTCTGTCAGGTGCTGATCTTCGTCGCCGTGGGGTTCTCGCCCTGCGCGCATTTCGGTATCGCCTGCTTAGGCTTGATCGCCTTCCTGATCGGTTTCGTTTATACGCTGATTGGCAGCCACTCCAATGCCACCATGCGTATCACCTACTACGGTTTCGGTCCGACCGAGATCCGCATGCTGCTGTTCGTCGGTAACGTGCTAGTGCTGACCTTCGGCATCAATCGTCTAAGCTTCCGTCTGGCGCCGTTCGCGCAGTACGGTGAGGTGACGCTTTTCGATGGCGTAATCGTTCTGTTGTCGGTCGCTGCGATGCTGTTGATCGCCGTGCTCGCCGTGCGCGAAGGAAGGGTTCTCTCTGCTGCGGATCCACGCCCACCGGAGCCTCCTTCGACTGAGTCGAACCCTGGCGACCCGTATTGAGAGAGAAATCCTCGTTCCTATTGGAGTAACCACCTAGATGCCATCCGCCCCTCAGACTCCGCGCCACATCTTGCTGGAATTGCGTCCGGCGCTCGAGGGACACGCGGGCATCCCGCAGGAGACTCGGCTGCTGTTCCGTGGCCTTTCCATGCTGGAGGATGTGCGGGTCGAAGGTCTTCTACAGAGCAGCGAGTACGTGCTCGATTCGGGGTTGCCGGGATCGGGCAGCGGGGTATCTCAAGCGCTGCCCGTCGATGAACAGCTCAATCGACTCGGGCGCGTGGTAATCACCATCGAGCAGCACTACTGGCATTCTCTCCTGAAGGCGATTTCCCTGACCCTGACTGGCTCGCTAGGGCATTTCATTGGTACTCGCCAGCGCCTCACCCGTTTCGATGCGCGACATTTCCGCGACTATATCTGGCGGCGGTTCTTCGCGCGCACCCTGCCCGCCGAGGATTTCTCCATCGTCACCGACAACGGATTTCGCATCGCGCGCCTTCCCTGGAATGCCTTGCATGTCGGTGCGCACGTGACGCGCATGATGGGCTTGCCTTCGCTCTATCTGCGGCTCGACACCTCGGATTTCGATCTGATGATCGCCGAGACCCCCTATCCCGCCACGGTCTCGAAACGCACCAAGCTCGTGATCCGCTACCACGATGCGATCCCGGTGCTCATGCCGCACACGATCTCCGATAGGCATTACCATCAGGCTTTTCATTACCATGCGCTGCGCCGCAACGTGAAAAGCGGCGCCTGGTTCGTCTGCGTCTCCGACGCCACCCGCAAGGACCTGTTGTCGATGTTCCCGCAGGCCGAGCCGCGGGCTGTGACCATTCACAATATGGTGTCGCATAATTACTTCGACGAGCCGAGTTCGGCCGAGCGGGTCCCGGAGATCATTCGCACTCGCTTGAATGCTCAGATCAAACCGCCGCTCGATCCGTCTTTCAAGAGTCGGCTGTTTGAGACGGAGAATCCTTATGGAGCCTGGGATTACCTGCTCATCGTTTCGACCATCGAGCCGCGCAAGAACCATCTGACCCTGCTCTCGGCGTGGGAGAAGCTGCGCAACGAGCGCTTTCCTGAACTCAAGCTCCTGGTGGTGGGCAAGCTCGGCTGGCATCACAAGCCCATCGTCAAAAAGATGCGCTCCTGGATGGAGCGGGGCGCGGTGTACCTGCTCGAGGACATCCCCTCGTCGGACCTGCGACTGCTGTACAAGCACGCGCTTGCCACCGTCTGCCCGAGCTTCGGCGAGGGCTTCGATTTCTCGGGAGTCGAGGCGATGCTTTCGGGCGGCGCCGTGGTCGCCTCGGATATTCCGGTGCATCACGAGATCTACGCGGATGCGGCCGAGTTCTGTAACGCCTATTCGGTGCGCGACATGGCGAGCGCGATCGAACGCGTGATCGACCCCAAACAACCCGCCCGGCGCGCCGATCTGGTGGCCAAGGGAGCCACCGTGGCACGCTGGTATACCTACGAGAATATTTTGCCCAAGTGGCAGGCGTTCTTGAGGGGGTTGTGAGCCGGATCTTTCTCACCGGCGCGAGCGCCGGGATCGGCCTGCTCTCGGCGCGCTCGTTGTGCGCCCGCGGACACGCGGTTTGGGGCACGGCGCGCGACATCGGTAGGCTCCCGGTCATCGATCGCTTCCATCCGGTGGCGCTCGATTTGAACGATACGGCGGGAGCCGAAGCCGCCTTCCAGGCGGCACGTGCCCAGGCGGGTGCCTTCGATGTGCTCATCAACAACGCCGGCGCCGGCTTCTTCGGCCCGGTCGAGGCCTTTTCCGACTCGGAATTCACCGCTCAGTGGGAAACCCTGGTGGCGGGCCCGCTGCGATTGATCCGGCTCGCCCTGCCTGACATGCGCGCGCGCGGGTCGGGGCTCATCGTTAACGTCTCCTCGCTCGCCGGCGAGTTGCCGCTGCCCTTTCTGACGCCCTACAGCCTGTGCAAGGCGGCGCTCAGTGCCTTGAGCGAGGGACTCAATCTCGAGCTTGCGCACACCGCCATCCGCGTGGTCGATGTGCGGCCGAGCGACTTCGCGACTCGCTTCCATGAGTCGACGCGCCGCGTGAGTGGTGATCTTTCGTCTGCGTATGCCCCGAACCTCGAGCGTGCCTGGGATACGATCGGGGAGAACATGCGCCGGGCACCCGATCCGCAGCGAGTGGCTGATCTTTTGGTGCGCATCGTCGAGGGTGAGATTCGCCGCCCGGTGGTGCTCGTCGGGGATGTCTTTCAGTCTCGCGTCGCGCCGCTGCTCGCGCGGCTCGCACCGCGTTCCTGGGTGCAGTGGGGCTTGCGAGTCTATTACGGCCTGCAACGCGGCGGCTGAGGCTCGCTTTCGCGCAGCAGCGCGAACGCCTCGTCCGCGATTCTCAAGGTCTCGTCGATGTCCAGCGCCGTATGTGCGGTCGACAAGAACCAGTTGTGATGCGGATGAAAGAGGGCCCCCCGGCGCGTCACCTCCGCGCAGAAGCGCTGCCGGCGGCGCAGGTCCGGATCCTCCGCGAAAGTGAGGAACGGGACAGCCGGGGGACCTGAGGCGATCACCTCATAGCCCTGGCGGGCGCCCGCCGCCACCAGGCCATCCATGAGGCGCGTGCCCAGCAAGCGCAAATGACTCACCGCGTCATCGCGTTTCAGGATCTTGAGGCAGGCGAGGGCGGCCGCCATCGCCGGCGGGCTGTTCCAGTAGCTGCCCGCGAGAAACACCTTGCTGGCCGCCACCCGCAGTTCATGCCTTCCCAGCGTCGCCGAGAGCGCGTGTCCGTTCGCGAGCGCCTTGCAAAAGCAGATCAAGTCCGGCTCGAAACCGAAGACCGTGTGCGAGCCGCCGAGGTCGAGGCGAAAGCCGGCGCGGATATCATCGAGTATGAGCACGATGCCCTCGCGCCGGCAGGCCGCCTCGATGGTCGGCCAGAACTCGGGCTTTGGCATCTCGGAGGCGCCGAACGCCGGGTGATGGAAGGGCGTCAGGATCACCGCGGCAATGTCGCCGCGAAACTCGCGCAGCCGGCTCTCGAAGGAGTCGAGATCGTTCCAGCGGAATTCGTGGATGTGCGCCCGATCTTCCTCGATGAGGCCGGCGTGGCCCGGAGTGCACCAGGGGTCGATGCCGTGGTAGGCGCCGGCGACTTTGAGCACCTTGCGCCGCCGCGTGTGTTCGCGCGCGACCTGCACGGCCCAGGTGGTCATGTCCGAGCCGTTCTTGCCGAACACCCCCCAGGCCGAGAAGCTCACCTGCGAGACCAGGTACTCGGCAAGCTCCACCATGATGGGTCCCGGGTGATTCACGCACAGCGCCTCACGCTGCTGGCGCGCCGCCGCCTCCTCCACCTCCGGGTGCTGATGTCCGAGGATCACGGGTCCATAGCCGCAGAGGTAGTCGATGTATTCGTGGCCGTCCACGTCCCAGTAGCGGCTCCCCTGCGCTCTCGCCGCGTAATAGGGAAAGGCGCCGGGCAGCGCGGCTGCAGGCGCGGTGTGCCCGTAGATACCGCAGGGAATTACCGCCGCGGCCCGTTCGAACAGGGCTCGCGAGCGCGGAAAACGGTCTTCGGGATCGCTCATCGCGGCGCCGGCTGCAGGTAGATCCGCAACCTCTCCATCACGGCGTTGAGCGCATCGGCGAGCGGCACGAGGCCGTCGACCACGATGCGGCCGGAGCCTACGGCCGCGAAGGCGTCGAGCTCGTCGCGCATCGCCAAATACGCGACCTCCACGTCACCGAAGGTAACACACACGTCGGGCCGGCGCGGCGGCGCGCCCCAGCCGGACTTGGAGTCCAAGTGCAGGTGCTCGAACCATACCCTCGCACCAGGCTCCCCGGCGATTCGGAAGCACGCCAGGCCCGGCGGCGTATGCTCCAATAGCTTCTGTGCAATGGTATCGCCAATGGCGAGCGGCGTCAGCCCCAAACCTGCAGCGATCAATGACAGGCGCGTAAATAGACGCCGGCCGTGTGCGGTTGCAAGAATGGATACGGTGCCGTTCAGAACAGCGTCCAAACGGGTGGCGAGCCGCGCGAAGCGGATCAACGCGCCGATGCGCCACGCTCCCCACACTGGGAATGGCAGCGCTGCCTTGCGGCCGGCGAAAAAGGCGTGCAGATGCCGATCTCCCAGAAATTGCAGCACCACTGTTGCCTCGCGCGAGGACCGTGGCTCACAGACGATCTTGCCGGATGAAATGTGTAACGTGATCGCCGGTCCGCGCCATACGCGCAACGCGATTGAGGCGTGCATATCGCCGAGCGTCTCGCGTGCCGTCGCATCTTGGTCGATGAGATCAGCCAAGCACGGGAGCACGGCATGCAGGTAAAGCCGGCTGAGTACTTCCGGGTCGCCGTCCATGCGACTCACGCGCGTTGAATGTGATCCGGCTTGCGCATTATCCGGCCGCTTGAAATTTCGATACGTAAAGAGTCCCGAGCTACGACATCAAGATAACCGCAACCGTAACTCTAATGAGTGGCCGAGTACCCGCGCCATGTCGCCAGTTACCGACAACCATCGCCGCATTGGAACTGCGAGAATATCACGCTGTCTCGTCAACGATGCGAGGTGTGCTTGCGTTGAGTGCTTCTATCACAACTGCCGAGGCGAAGGTGACATGGTCAAGCCTGAGCGGCGGATTTATACTCGGGAGATGAAAAGAGGCATGGACCGCTCGGCCGTGGCGATTGTAGGTTTTTCCTTCCGCCTGCCGGGTGGCCAAGGCGATGGCCTCTGGCAGGCTCTGCTGTCCGGCCAAGACCTCGTCTCCTCCGTCGACACCGATCGCTGGGCTCAGGCCGCCTTCCTGCACCCGAGCAAGACCGAACCGGGAACTTCTTACACCTTTGCCGCAGGTTCCGTCGGCGACGTTGCCGGTTTCGACGCCGGCTTCTTCGGCATCTCGCCGCGCGAGGCCGAGCAGATGGATCCGCAGCAGCGGGTGCTGCTGGAGCTCACCTGGGAGGCTTTCGAGCAGGGCGGTATCAGGCCCTCCTCGATGCGCGGCCGCCGCTGCGGCGTGTACGTCGGGCTCTCGAGTGTCGATTATTCCTATCGTCGCGCGGAGGACTTGGGCGCCATCGATTCCTCGACCATGACCGGTAATGCCGGCAGCATCGCCGCCAACCGCATCTCCTATGTGTTCGACCTGCGCGGACCCAGCATGGCCATCGACACCGCCTGCTCCTCCTCGCTGGTTGCGTTTCACCAGGCCTGCCAGTCGCTGCGCACCGGCGAGAGCGAGGCGGCGCTGGTCGGCGGCATCAGTCTGCATCTGCATCCCTATCCGTTCATCGGTTTTTCCAAGGCCTCCATGCTTTCGCGGCGCGGCCGCTGCCAGGTCTTCGATGCAGAGGCCGACGGCTACGTGCGCTCCGAAGGCGGTGGGGTGGTGATCTTGAAGCCGCTCTCGGCGGCGATCGCGGACGGCGATCGCATCCTTGCCATCGTCGCGGGCTCAGGCGTCAACAGCGATGGCCGCAAGTCCGGCCTCACCGTGCCGAATCACGTCGCGCAGGCAGAGCTGCTCACCGACGTCTATCGCCAGGCGCGCATTTCACCGGCGGAGGTCGACTATTTCGAAGCCCACGGCACCGGCACGGCCGTCGGCGATCCGCTCGAGACTCGCGCCATCGGCGCGGCGCTCGGGATGCAGAGGCCTCGGGATCGGCCGCTGCCCATCGGTTCGGTGAAAAGCAACCTCGGGCATCTGGAGGCGGCAGCCGGCATGGCCGGCCTGGTCAAGGCCCTGTTCGTGCTGCGCCATCGGCGGGTACCGGCGAACCTGCACCTGGGTTCGGCGAATCCCGCCATCGATTTTGGTGGCCTGAACCTGGCTCCGGTGGTCGACACTCTCGCCCTTCCCGCGGATCGCCGGCTGGTCGTGGGGGTGAGCGCCTTCGGTTTCGGCGGCACCAATGCCCATGTGGTGCTTGCAAGCCACGAGCCGTCGCCGTCCTCAGGCTCGCTCGTCGAGCCTCTGCCCGGGACCCGATGGCCGCTGATCCTGTCCGCACGCAGTGACGCGGCGCTGCGGGAGCTGGCGCGCGAACTCGCCGCCGAGTGGCGCGCACACCCCGAGCTCGGCTACTACGACGTCGCCTATAGTGCGGCGGTGCATCGCGACCGGCTGTCGCATCAACTTTCATTCAAGGGTTTCGATCGTGACGCCGCCATGGTTGCGCTGCGGCAATTCGGCGATACCGGCATGGCCGACGGCATTGCGCTGGGTCGATATCGTCCGCAAGCCTCCGGTCCGGCCTTTGTCTATTCCGGCAACGGCTCGCAGTGGGCGGGGATGGGCCTGCAGCTGCTCGAAGAGGATGCGGGCTTTCGCTCGAGCGTGGAAGAGGTCGATGCGCTCTATGCGCGCGTTTCGGGTCATTCGATCCTTGCCGAGCTGCGCGCCGCCCCGCACGAGCCGCGCTTCGCCCTGACCGAGGTCGCGCAGCCGGCCTTGTTCGCTTTGCAGGTCGGCCTGACTCGATTACTCGCGGGCCGGCAGATCGTGCCGGTCGCGGTGTGCGGGCACAGCGTGGGCGAGGTGGCGGCCGCCTGGGCGAGCGGTGCGCTGACTCTCGAACACGCGGTGCGGGTGATTTTTGAGCGCAGCCAGCATCAGGCGCTTACTCAGGGTCGGGGCACCATGACGGCGGTTGCACTCGGCGCGGCGGAGATGAGCACCCTGCTCGGCGCGCAGCGACTCGCCGGGTCGATCGAAGTGGCGGCGCTCAACAGTTCGAGCAGCGTCACCGTGGCCGGCCCCGAGGCGGCACTCGTGCAGCTCGAGGCCGAGCTGGCGCATCGGCGGATCACCTTCCATCGCCTGGCGTTGAATTATGCGTTTCACAGTGCGGCGATGGATCCGATCCGCGCCCCGCTGCTGCAATCCTTGCAAGGCCTCGCGCCCCTGGCTCCGCATACACCGATGTATTCCACCGTCTCCGGCAAGCGCTTGGGCAGCGCCCGGCGGATCGCCCCATTGGGCGCGGCCTACTGGTGGCGCAACGTGCGCCGGCCCGTTCAGTTCCAGATGGCGATCGGCGCGATGCTCGAGGCCGGGGTCAATACTTTCATCGAAATCGGTCCGCACGGGGTGCTCACCAAGTATCTTGCCGAGATCACCAAGCCGCTGGGTTCGGTGACCTTCGTCATGGCGAGCCTCACCCGCAACGAGGCCGGCGCCGCCCGGATCGAGGAGCTGTGCGCTCAGATCGAGCTGTCCGGAGCCTGCGGAGATCCGGCGCGCCGCTTCAGCGCGCCGGGTCGTCGCATCGATCTGCCGCACTACCCCTGGCAGCGCGAGCGCCACTGGCAGGCCGTCACCGCCGACTCGCTCGGCCAGCTCGAGCGACGCGTGGCGCATCCGCTGCTCGGCTACGCGCTCGCCGGCGAGCCCCTACACTGGGAGAGCCATCTCGACGTGGCGAAGCTTCCGATCTATGCCGACCACGCCGTGGGCGGCGGCGCGGTACTGCCGGCGGCGGGGTTCGTCGAGATGGCCCTGGCCGCGGCTCGCGAGCGGGCCCGATTGCAGGGCAGCCCCGCGGAGGAAGTCCAGGTCATCGAGGATCTGGAGATCCTCGCGCCGCTCCTCCTGGAGGCGGACCGTTCGCGCACGGTGCGCACCCGCATCGAGCCGGCCGACGGCCGCTTCACCATCGTCAGCCGCGAGCGCACCCAGGATGAGCCCTGGCGCACGCATGTCACGGGACGGCTGGTCGAGGCCTGCCGCCCCGCGCGCCTGCGGCCGCCGGCTTTGCCGGTGCGGGCGCCGGACGTGACCGCCGAGGATCACTACGCCTTTACCACGAGCCTGGGCCTTAACTACGGCCCGGCTTTTCAATCCGTGGCGGCGGTGTGGTTCTGCCGGGAAGGAGTGTTCGGCGCGCTGCGCACTCCGGCGACGGTTGCCGCCGATCTGCCGCACACCGTGCTGCATCCTTCCTACCTGGACGGTGCCTTCCAGTTGCTCTCGGACATGGCGCTGCGCGAGCGCCGGCTCTCGATGGCCCCGGCCGATCGGGCGTCGGCGTTTCTGCCCGTGCGCATCGAACGGCTGGAGCTGTATCGCAGCGGTGCGCGCGTGACCGCGGCGCTCGCCGCGCCCGCGAGCGCCGGCCGCAGCCGCCGTTCGCTGCGCGCCGATTTCACCCTCTACGATGAGTCCGAGACTCCGGTGGCGCTGGCCCGCGGCGTGCGCTTTCGCGCGGTCGCGATGCAGGGCGCGGCGGCACGCGCGCCGCTCTGGATCGCCACCCGGGCGCTGCCCGCGCCGCGCGCGGATGCCCCGCGCTGCGCCGCCCAGCCGCCCGTGGGGGCCCTGGCCGCGGCCGGTGCGCTGCGCCGGCACGCACCGGAGCGGCTGCGTACCCGGCAGCGCTTCTATCAAGAAGTCGAGCCGCTGCTCGACGCCCTGTGCGCGGCATTGGCCGAGCACGGCCTGCATGAACTCGCGGGCGGCCAGCCCGTCGATCCTGCCGCCATGATCGAGTCCGGTAGTGTCGCGGCCTCGCAGAGCGGCATGCTCGGGAACCTTTTGCAGATGCTGACCGAAAACGGCGTGCTGCAAGTCGTCGGCGATCAATGGCTGTGGCGCGCCGACGGCGCGCTGCCCGCTCATGAGGATATCTGGGCGAGCTTGATCGACGACTACCCGGAATATGCGCTGTTGACTTCGCGGCTCAGCACCACGGGGCTGCATTTGGCGGACACTCTGCGCGCCGGCGGGCGCGATCCTGCGCCCGTCGCCCGGACTCCCGAGGGGGTCATGGCCTGGGTGGAGGCCTGTACGCAGCAGGATGCGGCCGCGCTCACCGACGCGGTGTCCGAGCTGATCCGGCGGGCGGCGCGCGCGCAACCGGCGCAGGCGCGCCTGCGGGTGCTGCGAGTGTTCGGCGCCGCGCCCACGGAGCAGTTCGCGCCGCTCGCGGATCTTGCGACCGATGCCTGCGATGTGGTCCTGGGGGCGGCCTCCGAGGCGCTGCTCGACGATCTGCGCAGCCGCTGGCCGGCGCTCGCCTCCTGGCCCGGAGAGATCGTCGATCTCGATCGGATCGACCTGTCGGCCGAGCCGCGGGCGGCGCGCTTCGATCTGATCGTGCTGGGCGAGGGCACGGCCTACGCCCCGGATCCGGCGCGCAGGCTCCGCAATGCCCGTCAGTGGCTCGCCGACGGCGGCTGCCTGGTGCTGCTCGAACAGTACGCCTCGCGTACCGCCGATTTCCTGTACGGCGTCGATCCGGACTGGTGGGATGCGGCCGTTCCGGGCGTCGGTGCGGTCGCGGACGCAGGCGCCGCGGATTGGCGTTCGCGCCTGCGCGGGCCGGAGACCTGGGCGCAGTTGCTAAGGCTCGCCGGCTTCGAGGAGGTCGAGACCGTGGCCGACGTGCCGGAGGCGAGTTCCGGACCCTTTGTGATGATCGCGCGCGCGGCCGGCCGCTCGGTGGTGATCAGGCCCGCGGAGGCACCGCCGCGCCGCACCTGGCTGCTCCTGCACGATGCCGAGGGCTACTCCGCCGAGCTTGCCGCCGCGGTGAGCGGGGAGTTGCATGAGGCGGGCCAACGGCGCGTGAGCCTTATTGCGGCGGGACGTTTCGAGCGTCGCGGCATCGATCAGTACCGGCTCGATCCGACGGTCGCGGCACACTGGGATCGGCTGTTTGCGGAGCTGCGTGAGCACGGAATGGTCGCCGACGGTTGGCTGCACTTCGCGGGCCTGGATCTTGCCGCCGCGGCGTTCCCGGTCGAGCAGCGCCTGGCGCTTCAGGAGCGCCGCGCAGCCATTCTCACCTGCTGGCTGCAGGCCTGCGTGCGCCATGCCGTGAGTCCGGAATGCGCCATCGTCGCGGCGCAGGCGGGTATCGACCTGCTGCCGGGGCACGCCG
>VFSW01007104.1_pt1 | contig 16327 bp, 18 predicted proteins | sample 5358111 | NCBI WGS metagenome assembly VFSW01 (sample SAMN11554181, study PRJNA540505) | mine drainage metagenome | isolation source: sediment from site ElyBrook_90M | place: USA: Ely Copper Mine, Vershire, VT | collected 2017 | reverse complement strand
CCACCCGCCCCCCTCGTACCGACGAACACGTCCGCCACGGTCACCGCGACCGGAACCGCTTCCACGACGACGGGAGCCGGAACGCCGAGCATTCCACCTGCCGTTCAAGCGATTTGCCAAGGGTTGCCTCGGTCCCGCGCGGCGAATACGACGGGCATCACCGGCGGCCCGATAATTTCGTTCGACTTCGATGATGGATTTCTATCGAGCTATCAGGATGCGCTTCCCATCATCAACGGCGCCGGCTTTCCGACCACCCAATACATCATTACCGGCGCCCTGACCGCACCGGGCCGCGTGACCGTGGCGGAAGTGCGGGCGATGGCGTCTGCGGGGAACGAGATCGGCGCCCACACGCGCACCCACCCGTTCCTCACCAGAGATTCTTCTTCACAAGCGGCAGACGAGATCTGCGGCTCGCGGCGCGACCTTATCGCGCTCGGTATCACGCCGACGACCTTTGCCTATCCCGAAGGAGATTTCAACGCCTCGGTGGAAAATATCGTGCAGCAAGGCGGGTTTGCCGGGGCAAGAATAACGGAGGCCGGTCTCAACAATGCCGGGACCGACCCCTTCCGCTTGCGCAGTTACCAAATGAGCGCCAGCACCACCTTTCCCGAGATAAAATATATGATAGACCAGGCTGCGGCCCAAAAAGAGTGGCTCACGATGGTCTTCCACCGGACCAATGAAACCGGAAGCTATTGGAACGTTTCGTCAGACCTGATAGCTCAGATAGTCAATTACGTGAAAACACACCACCTGCCGGTAGTCACCGAATCGCAAGGTCTTGCTATCATGCCCACAATCACGAACACGGTCGATTACTTGCGTCTCTATGAACCGCAAAATGCCGGGACATCGAGCCCGTGAAAGGACTCCTCGGGCGCGCCCCGCAAAGCCCGAGTCGGGCACTTTTACGCTACGCGAAACTTGCCTTGATGGCCGAAACGATTTCGGGAAAAGATCCCTGGCTAAAGTGGCCTCGATCAGAGAAAATGACGAAAGTGGCGCCGGGTAATTTCTTTTTATATTTTTCAAGATCGGAAAACCTGACCACCGCATCGTCGGTACTGTGGTACAGGGACAGCTTCCCCGCCTGGTCGCGGAGCTTCTCTGGCGAGTCCGGCAAAATGAAATCGGCCAGCGAATAATCGGCGCCTCGATCGTCGAACGGCGCGGCGACCAGGAATACGGCGCGGATCTTTTTGGGAAGGTCATTCTCAGCAAGATATTTCGCGAGGAAAATACCGCCCAGCGAATGGCCGACCATGACGACTTCCGCGGCGAGGAATGGGACGAGCTTATCGAACCAGATCTTCCATTCGACATACTTTGCGTTCTGCCAATTCGGCATTTCCGGCGCGATGATCTCGTATTCGGGACCAAGGTCATCCGGTAAATTATCTTTCCATCCCTTGCGTTTCATGCGCTCGAAATCAAGCGGCGCCTCGTTTAAATAAGATAAAAATTTTTCGTACGTGTCATACGTACCGCCGCCATGGATGACCACCACCTGTTTTTTCATAAAAATATGGTACCACATGAAAAAGGCCCGCGCACGAAAGTGCGCGGGCCCGATGCTTTCACGAAAGCACTGACCCTTGGATACTAGAGCGGAGTCGTCGGCCACCCCAGAACGGCATGGCGACCTCGTCGCCGACCTGATACCACGTCGGGATGCCGGACGGTGTGTCCGTGAGCGTTATCACCCGCGACGATGGCGGCAAACGATGCACTCGACGCGCATTGCGGCTGGTGAAGTTGATGAACGTCTCCAGACCTTCCGGCGTCTCTAGAAGCGGCCAGAGCGCATGCGCGAACAACGGCAAGAGAAACGGGCCGGTAAAACAACCGCACGCGCACTTCCCAACCGCTGGCTGTTTGCAGCTTTCCCCACGAGTGGCCGATCGCGGATGATAGGCGAAATCGCTTATCGCGAGCAGCCATAGGAAGTTCCTCGCCACCAATTCGCAAAAACCGACTCGAGAATCTTCACCCTTTATCGCGGGATTACAGACGGCGGCGACATCGCCCCGTGCGCCGTCTTCGTTTTCGGCCAAATGATGAGCGCAAAGCGTCACATAAAAGCGACCGCTCGATGCCATATCGATCCAGTGCGGGATAAGACGGCCGTCGGACCCATGTTCCCAAAAGAAAATGGTTCCTTCGGCTTCCGTTTCTTCAAGAAGCATGCGCTGGATCGGGACACAGGCGTACTCGGCATCCCGATAGCCGTAAGTCATCGACGGATGCTCCCAGTGCGAATGGACTTTCATACCGACCCTGCCGCAATGTTTCGCGATAGGTATCAGGGGTCCATACTGCATGACCCCGTTCTGAGATTTCGTCGTCCGAAAGCGCGGCAGGATCTTGCCGTCGACGATACCGGCCGCCACACAGCGATCGATCTCTTCGAGCGTGGTAAACTCGTTGATAAGCACATACGGTATGAACTTCGCGATCTGCGGAGCGGAAGGTAAGCTTCTCACTTCGGCATCGTAGCGAAGGACCTCCGCGGCGGTATACAAACCCTCGCCGACGTTCGGTATCCAACCGACGACATCGGCGCCGCCGGCGATCATGGCATCGAGAAGCGCGGACATGACCTTCCGCAGGGAACGCAAATGGACATGGCCGTCGGCCAGACATTCAACATGATACGTTTTCATTATTTCCTTTCAGGTTTCAGATTCAGACGAACGTTTTTTGCGCTTGGGCGGCGCGATAACGCCGGACATACGCCGTCGGCTTGCAAGGATTCGTGAACACCGTCCACGGTTTCCCCTTCGTCGCCATGTGGATGGCACCAAAACTGCAGGCCTGTGCCCCGAGCGTTTCAGTGACATAACGCATCTCGTAGTACTCCATGATGCTTGGCGCAATCACCGGCACCGCGCCTTGCGCCACAAGCTCTCTGACGGCTTTCCAATTGTGCCGCTGGGCCAGGTGGCCCGAAATTCCGCCGCCTCCGCCGCGGACTTTATTTTCGAGTCGCCACAAGGGACTTCTCTGTCCCGGGAAGACCATTTCCCAAGGGACGCTGTTGAGCTGAATCGCCTCGGCGACATTGTGGAGGCCGGCAGCGATCGCACAGTAGTCCTGGGCCGCCGAAACTTTGACCAGCACCGGGTGGCGGGTCGCATGTCTGACCGCGACGGTACTGCGAATGGCAGATGATGACGCCTCGAGGGCGTGGCCGCTGTTCGGACAAGAATCATTCACCGTGATGGCGACCAGATCGTAGCGATCAAGCCGCGAGGCCATAGCGATCAGCTCATCGGTAGTTCCATACAATGACACGATGATGTCCTCCTGCTCAAAGTCGATCTTCGGTGCGATTCTCTTGCACCACCAATCGATACCGCGGTTGGAAAGGCCGACTTTGTTGACTGACCCGCCGTGAATGAGCTTCACGCACGCCCACGGGCTCCATGGCAGCCAGGTCAGAGGGTTCGCCCAATTGAGATTTCCTTTGCGCGGTTCGGCGGTGAGACTTTTAAGTTCAATGGTGAAGAGCGACGGGTCAATGAGGTCGAGCTCGACCTGCAGCCGCTCCCACAGCCAGCCCTTGCCCCGAAAGGCAAAAGCGCCGCTGGAAATGAGGAATTCGAGACGGTGTCCGTTTGATAGCTTGATCATATCATTTCTGGTTGTTGGTTGTGTCAATGACCGGCGGCGCGTCTGCGCCGCTTTTTCGGTCGGACTTTATCTGCGGCAACACTATCGGAAAATGGCACCCGTGGCAACCGGAAATATCGCCTTCTACTTGACCGGATTTCTGCCTTGGATGATCCGGATCAAGAACATGACAACGGCTATCACCAATAAAATGTGGATGAACCAGCCGAGCGTATAGCCGGTGACCACCCCGATGAGCCAAAGAATGATAAGTATGGTAGCGATAGTGACGAGCATGGGAGTAAAGTTAATTTTTAAAAATAAAAAAACGTCTCGACGGTTTCGTGCGATCTGCCTAATGACGATACCCGCTCCCGCCTGAAGAATAAATGAAGGTGAAGCAAAAAATATCTCCGCACAGGGTGCGGCCGCGAAGGGCAGGACTATACGAACAGCCGTTTATCACGTTTACCAGACGAAAGGGATGAACATCTTGGTCCGGTTTTGATAGACTCGGTACCGGTCACCGAACTTTGCCGTCATAATGGCCTCTTCCGTGTACGCGCTGTATATGAAATAAGCGGCGACAAAGATAAGGACTAAAAACCAGACGGTACCGTCTGCGAGCGCCGTACCGACGAGCGCCGCAAGCGAACCGGTATAGATCGGGTGGCGGACGACCGCATAAGGTCCCGATGTCACCAATTCCGGATCATCCTTCTCCGACATCGGCATGCCCCAGTTCGACCCTAAGTACCGCCGCGCGTAAATCGCGAGCCCTATCCCCACGACGACAAGAACGACACCGATGCCCTGCGCGAGCGGACCGGGAGTGGCGTTACTTGCGACATTGAGCGCCGCGCGGAATGCGGTGAATCGCAAGAGAATTATTATAAAAATGGCGATCGCGATACGCACCAGCGCGCCGCGCCAAAACCTTCTATCGCGAATGGTCCGCTTCGCCGATACCGCCTTTAGCATCCAGTACCCGAGAAAGGAAATCCAGCAAAGAAAGATTATCGCCGTATATATAGTCATGAGCATCATCATAGCAAATTCGCGGTCGTGAATAGAACCGGTTTCGGAACACGGAAGAAAGGCGGTGCCTTCAGAGGCGCCGCCTTTACTTTCTTGCTCATCTCCAAGGACTTCTCCGTAGCGAGCTATGGTTTTGCCACGGCCCACACGCCACCGACGCCTTGGCCGGTCACATCGCCCGGCTTGCTGTCCTTCTGATAAAAGTATAAGGGCAAGCCGTTGTAGGTCACCTGAATACCGCCGTCGGTTCTCGTGATCGTTCCCAAAGTGCCGCTCATGTTCGGATCAGCGACGAGGTTTGCCGCGGAACTCACCGTGAACGGCGGCCATATCGTGGCGCACGTACCGCTACAGTTGCTGACACCCGCGGCGTCGTTGGCGTAGGTATAGAGCGTCATGCCATTCGCGGCGGCGAGGAATGAACCGAGGTTCGGGTCGCTCATGACCTGGAACGACGGCGCACCCGAAGTGGTGGCACCGGTCGTGGGTGTCGAAGGAGTTGTCGGTGTTGGCGGTACCGTCGGAACGCTCGTATTGGATGCATTGGACGGCGCTGAATAAGGATTGCCCGAACCGACGGTCAAGTAATATATTCCGCCCGCGAGCACGAGAATAATGACCACGACCCAGACAATTGTTGACGTTTTCATTTTAATGGATTGTAATAAGTTAATAAATACCACGCTCTTGGATAGCCAAGATGCTTGTAGTATATCTAATACGAACACGAACTCATATCGGGTTCAGCATCCCGCACCCCTCATGAAGGAGCGGTGAAGCAAAAAGAACTCCGATCGCGAGACCTGCGAATATCGTCAAATGAAATCTTGGTATATCATTAGCGATGTGATCACCAAATCTTTTTACGGAAAGATAGGCGCGCTTGCGCTCATTCTCTTGACACCGTTCGCATTCGCCGCCGCCCAGACCCTGACGGCATCTGAACGCGCCCAGCTCGAGGCGGAGCTTGCTCAAGTCCAAGCCGAACAAGCGCAGGCGCAAAGCGACCTGTCCGCCGCGCAGTCGAAATCGTCGTCGCTTCAAAACGACATTAACCTCCTCGCGGCAAAGATCAGGGCCGAGCAGCTTGATATTCAAGCGAAGAACCTTGAAATTAAAACCCTGGGCGATAACATCAGCTTGAAACAAAGCGAGATCGACGCCCTCGACAGCGAGATCGCGCAAAACAAGCTCGACATCGCCAGCTTTTTGCGCCTCATCCGGCAAGCCGACCAACAGTCGAACATCGAGATTTTTCTCTCGGACCAGACACTCTCGGAATTCTGGAACGATTCTTACAGGATAGAATCGCTTCAACAAAACGTGGCGGAGCTCATCGGCCAGCTCACCGCCAATGAAGCTTCGAGCACCGCCCAAAAGGCCTCTCTGGTCGTCCGCCAAAATGCCGCCGCCGACGCCCGCTACGCGATACAGCAGGAACAAAAGGCTCTGCAAGCCAACCAGGCCTCGCAGAAAAAGCTCTTGTCGATAAGCAAGACGAACGAACGAGCGTATGCGTCGGTGGTCGCGGAAAAAAAGAAAGAAGCGGATGCAATTAACGCCAAGCTCTTCGCGCTCGCGGGCGGCTCGAACCCGATCCAATTCGGCCAGGCCTATGCGTACGCCCTCGAAGCGAAGAAAAGCACCGGTGTTGACCCGGCTTTTCTGCTCGCCATCCTCACCCAGGAATCGAACCTCGGAAACAATCAAGGGACCTGCTACCTTACCGACGAAAACACCGGCGCCGGCGTGAGCGCCAAGAGCGGCCGGGTGATGAGCCGCGTCATGAGCCCGACCCGGGATGTACCGCCCTTCCTCCAGATCACCGCGGCGCTCGGCGTCGACCCGCTAAACACCGTCGTCTCCTGCCCGCAATCGGTGGGCTGGGGCGGCGCCATGGGGCCGGCCCAGTTCATCGCTTCGACGTGGCTACCTCTCAGCGACCGCATCGGCGCGGCCTTGGGTTTCAGCGGCATGGCAAACCCGTGGAACCCCGAACATGCGTTCATGGCATCGGCTCTATTCCTCTCCGACCTGGGTGCAGGCGGCGGCGGATACACGGCCGAGAAAAATGCCGCCTGCCGTTATTACTCGGGGAGATCATGTGGCAACTCATCGCTCATCAATAGTTACGGCGCAAGCGTCATGGCTCTCGCCTCGACCATTCAAACCACCGAGATAGATAAACTCCAGTGAGCCTGCATCGGCGCGCCAAAATATGTGGTAAAATTCGCTCATGAGCTTCTTTGCCACGCCATGGCCCGTGAACTTCCTTGCCGCGATGCCCGTTATCGGCTTCCTTTGGTTCCGTAAAGGGAAGCTGGGCATTTCCCGCCGGACACTCACCGCCGCCGCCGTGTTCGGCATCGCCTTCGGGTTCGTCGAGGCGGCGTGCGTCATTTACATACGAGCCACGCTGGGCTTCCTCCCCGGCTACTTGACCAGTCTCACCGAAGCGGCGCGGGAACCATTCAATATCTATCAGCAAAATCTCGCCGCAACCAATCTGCCCAAAAGTATCCTGTCGGTCGAGCTCTTTCGCGAGGCGGCGACGATGGTCATGCTCCTCTCGATCGCCTATATCGGGGCGCGGAAATTCAAAGAGCGATTCGCCCTGTTCCTTTGGACATTCGCGTTCTGGGATATCTTTTATTACGTGTGGCTCTGGTGCACTATCCGCTGGCCGTACAGCCTGGCGACGCCCGACGTATTGTTCCTCATCCCGGTACCGTGGTACGCCCCGGTCTGGTGGCCCATCCTCGTGAGCGCGCTTACCATCCTGGCCGTTGGCATGAACCGTTCAAAAAGCTTCTGACGGCACGCGCCCACGCGCGCGCGAAAACTCCTTCCCTACCGAAACTTCTGAAAGCCGGGCTATTCTTCCTTCAGGAATTCTCCCGACTGGTGGCTCCACAGCCGCGCATAAAGACCCGCCTTTGCGATGAGCTCGGCGTGAGTACCGTCCTCGACTATCTTTCCCTTATCCAGCACGAGAATGCGGTCGAGGTTTTTTATGGTCGAAAGTCGGTGGGCGATAATGAGCGCGGTCTTGTCCTTCATGAGCTCCGCCAGACCGGCCTGGATGTATTTCTCCGATTCGGAATCGAGCGAACTTGTCGCTTCGTCGAGCACGAGTATCGGCGCCTGCTTGAGAATGGCTCGGGCGATGGCGACCCGCTGGCGCTGGCCGCCCGAAAGCTTCACGCCTCGCTCGCCCACCAGGGTCCGGTACCCCTCCGGCAGGTTCCTGATGAACTCGTCGGCATGGGCAAGCTTGGCCGCCCGTACCACGTCCGCCTCCGTCGCCGCATCGCTGCCGTAGGAAATATTCTCGAGGAGAGAGCGGTGAAAGAGGAGCGGCTCTTGCGGCACGTACGCGACATTCCGGCGGAGCGACGCCTGCGTCACCGCCGCGACATTCTGACCGTCGATTAGTATCCGGCCGGCATCGAGATCGATGAAACGCAGGAGAAGTTTCGTGATGGTGGTCTTGCCGCCGCCGCTCGGCCCGACCAATCCCACCTTCTGATGAGGCCGTATTTCCAGATCGAAATCACGCAGGAATAACGGAGCGCCCTGTTCCCTGCCGTAGGTGAACCCGACATGGTCGAAATGGATGGTTGGCGTGCCCACCCGAAGCGTCCCCGCGCCGGGAATATCCGAGATGGCCGGCGGCTCGATAAGGATCTGGGTGAATTCCGCCGCCTCGCTGATGGATGACTCGAAATTTCGGTAGACGCGATTAATCTCCCAGAACACCCGCGTGACCTGCGCATAATAGGAAAAGACCACCACCATCGTGCCGGCGGGAAGTCCCAACAACTGGGTAAAAAACACCGCGGCGGTGAGGCCAATGACATTCGCCGCGACGTAGATGGGCGAAATGGCAAGATCAAACCGTAGGTTTTGATAATCGGCGGCTTTTTTGAACTTGGCGCTGAGGTCGTCGACGTACGGGCCGAACTCCCGCCCTTCCCCGTCCTCGCGGGCAAACGACTTTACCGCCAAAATATTCGTCATGGCGTCGGAAAATCGGCCGGAAACCTTGCTGCTGGCTTCGTGACGAGCGGCCACCAGCGTGGAACGGCGGCGGACGATCGGCAAGCCGATGGAGAAAGCGAGGGCGATACAAGTCAAGAGGACTATCGGGATGACCGGCGAGTAAAACCAAAGCACGACTACCGCGAATATCACCGGAAACACATTGGTCACCACATTGAAGCTCAACGTATCGGAGAACGTCTCGAAGCCGCGGACATAGGCGAGCGCCATCTTGGTCAGCGACCCCACGAAATTGTTCGTGTAAAAATCGTAGTCGCGCTCGGTCAGCCGCCGGAACGAACTTTTGAAAAGCCGGTTCAAACCTTCCGTTTCGAGCTGTATCAAAAAGTGAAGGCCGAGACGCCAGAAGGCCTCGCCGATAAGCCACAAACCGCCGAAAAGCGCTATATACCAGGCGAAGGCCGCCGGCGCTATTTTCCCTTGCGCGGCGAAGATGTTCACAAGCCGCGCAACGATGAGTGGCGGCACGAAAAAGACGAAAACGCTGCCGATTGCCGGAAGAAAGAAAGCGATGAGCGCATAGACCGGCCGTCGCCGGTATTGGGCTGCATAATCGCGGAGCACCTGCCGCACCGCTTCTTTTGTGATTGATTTATTCGCCATCTTTAAAAATATCTGAAACGAGCCTTGGCTTGAACTGCAGCCGCCGCGGCAATGGGCGGCCACCCAGGACCTGCCGGTCCTATTCCTTGGATTTCCTGAACGCAAAAGAAATCATCTTCACCTCCGAATCGGGACCAACGCGGTCGCCGTAGTACTGCCGGTAAGTCTTGTACATTTCTTCCTCGGACGAAAATCTTTCATGGCCGACCCAGTCGGCGTCGGTGAGCGTGCCAAGCGTCCTCATTGTGATCGCGGTGATGGTCGCGCTGCCGAATCGTTCGCCCGTATCGGAGTCTATGAACGTGACCTCATCACGGACCGAGAGATCCTTATCATCGAACAGCCGCCAAGTTGTCGTCTTTTCGCCTGACAAGATCTTTGCCGCGAGGTGCGGGCGGAACTTGAGCGTCTTCGCCACTGCGCTGTCGGGTGAACCGTGCATCGTCATGGGCACAGTGTAACAAATTCGTAATAGTTCGTCTGCCCGAAAGAGATCTTGGTCCGGCAAAGTGCCGGCACCGCGTCCTTGACGCCTCCTCGCCTTTGAAATACTGTGGCAGAAGACTTCGGAACCGCGAACGGCCACGGCCGCCGCACTTCCACAGGAGGAAACCTTGAAACTATTAAATATTGCCGACGATTGGCTTCTGGATAGGGTTTTCCAGCCCTTTTCCGACTGGTTCCAAAAGCTCACGGGGAAGAGTTGTTTCTTTCTCGCGTACGCATCGGTGGCGTTGAACGCCATCGCGAGTTCTGTCAATGACCTTTTTAAAGGGGATGAGATCGCGGCCGACCGGTCATGGGCTCATCTTTCGGCGTTCTCGATGCTGACCGCTGGGCTCTTTCTTTACCTCGTATACGTCACAGAATCTAAGTGGCATACCTCAAAGGGCGGCGGCGAATGCCTGTATGGGAATGAGGCGAGAGTGGGCGGACTGTTATTCTTCTTAAGGCAGCCCGTACTGCTTGCCTGGGGAACATCTTTTTCGTTCACCTTCTGTATGGGAATAATAAAATTCACCATTGAAGGATGCAGCGGCGTGATAGCGGCGACGACGTTTGTGACAACTTTGTACTTTGCGTCGTGCACGCCCCTGCCGCCGCAAAAGAGTAAGATCAGAAAGTGGCTCGGGAACGTACGCTCGTTCATTGCCCGCGCACGCGAGGCGGTGACGGCGCCCGGCTGGCAACCGGCACCGGCTGAACGCTAAGAGAAGACTTCGGTGACGGCGAACGCAAGAGCGTCCGCCGTTTTTTCATATTTTGCCAGCGCGCCCGGGTGGTTGCCGCCTTATTTACAATCTCATAATAATAGGTTAATGTGTGCGCGGCTACCGTTCATAAAATTATGGAACACACTAACTGGAAGGCCTTGTACACCCAAGAAAAAGCGGCGCGGGAAGCGGCGGAGGGAAAACTCTGCCAAGCGGAGCGCAAGCTCGAATTGTTGCGGCAATATATCGAAGAGATAAACGCATCGCTCCAAACCATCAAACAAGCGGCGGCAGAGACCGTGGAGTCGATTGAGTCGATAACCAAGACCTGAGTCGTCTCTTTTCAGTCTCCACTGCCCTTTCGGACCTGCCTTCGGCAGGTCCTTTTTCATTATGTCGAGCGCGCAACATATATCTTGACACCGCACTCGATTCAGAATACTTTGTAAATAGTTTTTGTTCGTTTTTAACCCAAACTACGGAGGTTCGTTGAAAACCATAATATTGGGGCTTGATGCGCTCATCTTAGATGGCATCTTCCAGCCATTCGCTCACTGGTTCCAAAAACTCACCGGCAAAGACTGCTTCTTTCTCGCCCGCACATCATCGTTCGTACTTCTCACTACAGGATTAATAAGCGATTCCTTCGAACAAAATCATCTGCGATCACCGGTCATTATCGCCTTCAGCACGCCAATGACCTTGATGATTTTTTTCGTAGCGTGGTCCTGCATTGCTCTGTCGCAACGCTTCATGGACAAAGCAAATGAAGGGCAAGCAGCCGCGGTCGGGAATCCGGTCAGGCACATGTCGAGGAGCGTGCGAATGGTCGTCGTCGGTTTTTGGTTCCTCGAATCACGGCTACTGGTCTCGGTGATCCTCCATCCCACGATAGGGGAAAGTGCGGGACGGCTGTACTTACCCTGCGTCATAGCGATCCTATATTTCGTCGCATGCACGCCCCTGCCACCGGCAAAAAGTAAAATACGGGTGTTACTCGAGAAAGCAAGGTCCTATCTCGCGAGCGTCAGGGAACCGGATCTACAACCAGAACCAGCCGGGGTGTAATCAAGACGTCAAGCATCGTATCGTCGGAGGCTCTTGCATCCGACGATTTTTTTTCGCACAGAGCGTTTTAAATACCTCGCCCGCCGCGGCGAAAGAGGCGTCTGTCATCTGAAAATCAAAAACTGGAATTGTCCGGCTAGGCAGGCGCGTATGCCACAAGCACATTGCCTGATCTAAATTGGTGCGTGTTGAGAAATTTTAATTTTTTCGCGGAAGTAACGCCAGTGAAAAGCGACTTCCCTGTTCCCAAAATTACGGGGTTTACAATAAAACGGTATTCGTCGATGAGGCCACCCCGTTCCGTCAATTGCGCGACGATGGTGCCGCTCCCGAAAATAGCGATGTCTTTTCCGGCGGCACTTTTCATTTTTCTTATCTCAGCGGCGTCGAGCGACGGCATTACCTGCGAATTCTGCCACTCTGCTTTCTTCATTTTTTTAGAAACCACGATCTTGGTAAGCGCGTTCATTTTTGCGGCGACGAGCGGGCTATCTTCCGAAGACGCCGGCGTCGGCCAATAGCCCGCCATAAGGTCATAGGTTACGCGACCGAACAAAAGCGTGTCGTAGGTTTCGAGGGCGGCGACGGCAAAATCGTTGAATTCCTCATCGACATTATGCCAATCGATCTCGCCGTGCGGCCCCGCAAAGAAACCGTCAAATGATATCATTTCCTGCACGATGATCTTCCTCATTTTTGAGTCACTTATTTATAAAAAATTCCCGAAGTGAAAGGGTGACCTCATTTGGCTCATTATAAAAAATGAGCTTTGTCGCAAGTCCCCGCAGAGTATCTGATATTTCCGAACCGGTTCGGGCAAGCACTACGACAGGTTTCCCGAGCGCCGCCGCATAGCCGGCTTCTATGCCGAGCCCCACACCTTTTTCCGAAAACTCGATGACAAGGGCATCCGCCTTCCGCGTCTCTTCAAACGCTTTCGCCATCATCGCCGCCGGTTCGAACCGAACTTTCCCCCACTTTTCAAAATCACGAACAAAAACCGTGACTGTTGCACCGGCACCCTCGATCGCCGCGACGATTTCCTCGACGAGCGGCCGGTTCGAATTATCTTCGCGAAACTTTATCGCCATATATATAGTTTTGATAGTCATAGCCGCCATCAGATTTTCCAAAGTCCTTTCGCTTTGAGAAAACTCGTTCCGAGTTCTTTAAAAAAAATCCCATGCTGCATGCACTCAAACGCATCGCGGACGTGTGGCGTCATCGCCTCCGGTAACTCACTGGCCCGCACCCACCGCAAATCGTCACACTTATTTGGCTCCATATTCCTAATTTCTCCGCTCCAACGCCTCGCTCTGAAGAAAAAATCGACTCGATCATCAGTGCTGTCATGCTTTGGTCTATATGAAATGTGGACGGCCTCCAAATCGCCCGCGTCGAGATCAATGCCTATCTCTTCCTTTGCTTCCCGGATGATGGCTTCGCTGGGCAGCTCGCCATCTTCAACGTGCCCCGCGGGAATTTGATAACTCCCGTCTTCATATCCCGTATTGCGACGCCGCGCAATGAGAAACTTGCCGTCTTTTTCCAAAAACAAATATGAAGCCGGAATGGCGGTGTTTCTTTCAATCATCTACTCGTTCATCAAGTTCTAAAGGCCGCTTTTCCGGCGGCAGCATTTCGCCGAGCGACGCCATCACTTTGTCGGAGTCGGCACGCAAAGCTTTACGGATGCGGGAAAATTCAGCGCGATCTTCGGAAGTAAGCTCCTCTCCCCTTTTTCGTTTGTCCAAAATCTCGGAAAATCGGCCGACCGCGGGGATCGGTTCCGGCACTATCGGCGTGCCGATCTTCACTTCGACGCGCGGCCGCATTTCCTTGATTATCTGCCCGATGCTCGGCTCGCCCATGCCGAACGCTTTTTTCGATCGTATATCCACCGCCACCGGCACCACGACCGCATCCGGCGTGATCTGTCCGAGATAGACGCCGCCGGTGCCGCCCTTCTTCGGGAGCCGCCACGTTTTGTTCTGGTACTTCGTATCGAAATACGCGGCAATGACGAGCGTGTTGCCCTCTTCGAGCGTGGCTCTCATCTTTTCGAAGTTCTCCGGATTGAAGGACGCACTTCCGCCACCGCGGCCGCCCGAAAAATCGACGCTGAAAGAATTTTCCTCGCCGCCGATCTTCCGGCCGAGGTAACCGCCGGGATTCTCCGCGAATCGTTCATGAGTGGAGGACTCGGCAACCTTCAATTTCGGGAACTTTTCGGCGAGCGCGGCGATGGCAAGCGGCACATCGTAATCGGACAAGTGCGTGGTGAGAAATATACAATGCTTCGCCGCCGGTATGTCGTCGAGATTCTGAAGACCGGTCGTCTCGATGCGAAAGAGCGTCCGAACCATCTTAGGCACGCGTTCGGCCAAAGCCGTCGGCTCTTCCGCCGCCAGAGAGGCTTCGGGTACCGCATTCGGTGCCGATTCACTTGGTGGTGACTCTTGAAAATCCTCAAAACTCATCACGCTATGATACCGCGCACCGGCCTATCCCTCAAGGCGAAAAACGACCTCACCGAAAACCAGGCACAAAAAACCTCCCGTTGGACGGGAGGCACACTGTGGGGACGGCGGAATGTCACACGCGAGGCGCCGAGCGGTGGAGGTACTCTGCTATCTCACGGTCATAGTGATACGTCTTTCCAAAGACATACTCCGCAAGCATGCGGCGCAGCGCAAGACTCGTACCACCCTCGTACTCATTCATTTGGTTTTGGATCCACGCGTAATGCCCCGGCTCGCAGACAACCGCCACCGAGCGGTAGTTTTTGGCGGCGCTACGAAGCATCGCCGGACCGCCGATGTCGATCTCTTCGATCGCTTCGTCTTCGGTGACCTCCGGCTTCGCGACCGTCTTCTCGAACGGGTAGAGATTGACGACCACGAGGTCTATGGGCCTTATGTCGAGGAATTGGGCGCTGTCTTCGTGGCCAATATCGCCGCGCTTGTACAAAATGCCGCCATGGATCTTGGGGTGAAGCGTCTTGAGGCGGCCGCCGAAACATTCCGGAAAACCGGTGTAGGATGACACGTCCGTCACCGGAATGCGGGCTTCGCGCAACATCGCCGCGGTGCCGCCGGTCGAGAGTATCTCGACGTCGTATTCCACCGTGAGGAACGAGGCCAGTGCCACGATACCTGTTTTATCCGAGACTGAGATGAGGGCGGTGTGGATCTTCGGTAACCCTATTTCTGCCATATAGTCTCCTTTCGTATGTCGAACAGCATGTTCTCAAACTTATTCCGTACATCGGCACGGACCAAACCACACCCTATCACGCGGATGAGTCATGTCAACATCTTTGACCTTGGGCGGCAAGCGATTGCGCAATCCACTTCTCCTCAATAATTGGGCTAGTTCTTCACTAGAACGCACCGACGCCGAGCGGTGTGCCAAGACCGGTGGGACCGTCATAGCCGACACCAGCGGTGCAGAGGTAAGAACCGCCGCAACTGCCGTTGTTGCCGCTCACGACATCGTGAAGATTGGCCGGCGCGCTCGCATAGGGCAATGAGTTTTCCTCGGTATTGGCGGGAATGTTTCCGGACAAAGCGTAGGTCGCGGCGATTATCGGCGAGGCCAAACTCGTGCCGCCCACCTGGAACCAGCCGTGCTGGCCGTAGTAACCATACGAATCGTAGACTGCCGCGCCGGTATTGGGATCGGCGTCGGCCGCCACATCAGCGACCGTCCGTTTCGCACAGCCGCTATCGGTCTGCCATGACGGTTTTGGCTCGTAGGCGCTGCAACCGCTCCCCGTGCCGCCCCAGGCGACCTCTTCGTTGTAGCTGCCGTTCGAATTCAAGAGAAGGCTGGTGCCGCCGACCGCCGTCACGTAGGGCGATGAGGCGGGATATTCCGCGCCGTACCCGCCGTCGCCGGCGCTGAAGGTAAAGGCGACGCCTGGATGGTTGAAGTGGCTGTCATACGACGATTCACCGGAAAATTCGCTCGAGCCGTAGGAATTGGAGACGACCGTGGCGCCCAAACCGACCGCTTTGTCCACCGCCGCCATCAGGTTTGCATAACTGTTCGAGCTCGCCTCGACAAGAAGGATTCGGCAATCCTGACAAACCGCGTGCGCAGTCTCGACATCGAGCGAGGTTTCGAGCGCCCAGCCGGAATTACGCCACGGGTAATTGTAGGTCTGCCCTTTCTGATTTACTTTCTGGAAACACGGCACCCCCGAGCTCGCAATGGCGCCCGAGCATGCCGGCAATGAAGGGATACCGTAGGTACTGCTGTACGTCGCAAGGTCCTTTGCGATATTAGGATCATCATAGGCATCGACAATGGCGATAAGCGGATGGCCACTCGCCGAACCGGTCAAACCGTACGCAGTCAGAAATTGCGTCGGACCGTATCCCGCGGGCAAGACCGCTGCCTTGGCCTGTCCGCGCCGGTCAACAATAACGCGCGCATTGCAATCAGCTTCGCCGGCGGCGGCCGAGGTGCACACTCTCATGTGCGGCGCGAGCGCGATACCGAATTTGTCCTTAAAATCGAACTGTGTCGCGATCGCCTGCTCCCTATCGAACAGCGCCACATCTTCCGCCGCAAGCTTGCCCTTCAATGATTCCATCGCCGCCGCCACTTCACTAGACGGCGTCGCCGGCGTTCCATGAGCGAACGCCGCGGTCACCAGCGCGAAAGAAAGCATCGCCGCGCCGGCACCGAAAAGAACTGCTTTGTTCATGATAAAT
>VFSW01007103.1_pt1 | contig 16329 bp, 13 predicted proteins | sample 5358111 | NCBI WGS metagenome assembly VFSW01 (sample SAMN11554181, study PRJNA540505) | mine drainage metagenome | isolation source: sediment from site ElyBrook_90M | place: USA: Ely Copper Mine, Vershire, VT | collected 2017 | reverse complement strand
GGTATCCCATTCGTACAAGGTCGTAGGCGCAGGACAGCCCAGCTGGGCCGGAACCGATGATCGCCACTCGTTCATCGCGGGTTGCGACGACCGGTGTTGCTCTTGCCCTGCCTTCTTTCAGCTCGTGATCCGCCATGTACCGTTTCAAGGTTCGAATCGAAACCGGTTGATCGATCTTACCCCGTTGACATTCGCTCTCGCAGGGGTGTGTACAGACCCGTCCCAGAACACCGGCAAAGGGAGTCGTTTCACGGAAAAGTTCAATCGCCACCTTGAATTTTCCTTCCAAAAGAGCGGCCATATAACCTTCCGCATTAACCCCCGCCGGGCAGGCCAGGCGGCATGGTCCATAGCCCTGCCGCACCCCGAGCCGGGCTGGATTGCCATATTTCCTGACAATCTCCTCCATGGGTCCGAACTCGAGGGCCCTCATGGAGCAGCTCAGAACACAGATCGGCTTAAGGCCTTCTTGCAACCGGTCGATGCACATCGTGCACTTGACCATTTTTATTCCCTCGCCGTCTTCCGGAAACTGGGGCGATCCGTAGGGACAAGCGGCCCAGCATTTTCTGTCTCCTCGGCATTTATCGGGGTCCACCAGCACGGCACCGTATTCCTCTTCCTTGTAGATGGCATGGTTTTCACAGGCATCCAAACAGGCCGGCTTTTCGCAGTGATAGCACATGATCGGCAGCATGCGGAGCTTCACATCGGGAAAGACGCCGGTCTCCCACTGGTAGACACGCATTGGTTTAGCCGGTCCCGGAGCTACATCGTGCCACTGTTTGCAGGACACGGTGCAGGAATTACAACCTATACAGCGGCTCAGATCGACAAAAAAACCATACTGACTCACTTACCTACCCCCTGATACTTTTCCACCTGGACCAGCGTTGTCGCATGGGCAGGCGTGAGGCAGCTCTCAAAGTCCCCACCCATGATGGTCGACGCAGAAGCGCCGAAATCGACACCGTCCTCATCCGGCATATATTTTCCCCCGTGCCGTATGACGATCAGACCCGGCATCAACCTCCCCGTCACATAGGCGGGCATAACGAGTTTGCCCCGATCATTATAAACCAGAACGAGGTCGCCGTCCCTGATCCCGCCCCTTGTCATGGCGTCCGTCGGACTGATCCAAATACGGTGCCGGTAGACATGGTTCCTCAACCAGGGTTGCTCCCAGAACAGGTAATGCACCCGGTAACGTGCGTGGGGGGCCATCACCATCAGGGGATATTTCCGCGTCAAGGGATCATCCATCCCTTTGACGGTTTTCCGATAGACCGCGTGGGGCGTAAGCGAACCCCAGTCGCCCGCAAGGTTGTCGATCAGACGACCGCTGTGGTCGAAGTGCTCTCCCTTGCCGCGGTTGGTTTCGTCAGCAACGTACTTGGAAAAGAATTCGATCTTCCCCGACTGCGTTCTGAACGGCTTTCCGAGCTTGATCTGATCGTCGAACCCCGTAAACGGCTCCTCATCCAGTTCATCGCAGTTGATAAATTTCCCCTGGCTGAACTCCTCCCATGCTGGAACTGCGATGTTTCTTTTCTTGTAGTAATCGATCACCATCCGGTAGTTGTCTTTTTGATACCTCTCCCAGTCCTTGTCCCAGTTTTCATCGGTGGTATAGTATTTGAAGTACTTCCTGGGGTCGATGCCGAGCTTCTCAGCCAGTTTGGTAAAGACCCAGACATAAGACCGGACTTCTCCCGCCGGCGGCACCACCCCTGCGCAGTAGTTGATGGCCTGGAATCCGCCGTAGCCGCCGCCTCCATTGACGACGTTTTTCTCCTCCCACATCCAGTCCCGGGCGGGCAGGATAATATCGGCATACTGGGTTGTGGGGGTCATCGTGCTCTGCATCTGTACGAAGAATTCCATCTTCTCCAGCGCGGGGATTTGAAAATTTGAGGATTCAACCGCCGTGACCAGGAAGTCCGATCCGTGGGGCTTATGGCCCCCGCCCCAGAAGAGCATCTTCGGGTTGAACTCTTTGAGAATGGCGGGATCGGCCTTCCAGCCGACCATCCGGATGTACTCCTCTTCGCTGAGTTTGCCGCTTCGGACCTCTTCTAGTAAAAGAACGGCCTGTGCCCAGAAGTGGCTCCGATAGGGGGTAGGAACCTGATACTCACCTTGAGGTCCCCAGGCGCTCTTCAGCGGAATCGGCCTTTGTGAGCCAAGATGGATGGCGGGGCCGGCACCGGGGGTCCCCCAGTAGCCCAGCATTGCCTGGAGAGCGGCAAAGGCCCTGACCGTATTTTCGCCACGGCTCTTGCGGTTGGATCCCCAGTGATTCCAAAGCCAGGCGGGTTTGACTGTGGCAATAAGATCGGCAAGGGCCCGGATGGTCTCGGCAGGAACGGCACATTCCTTCTCAGCCCACTCCGGCGTTTTTTCAATCCCGTCCTCGATGCCCATGACGTAATCCCGGTATTTGGCAAATCCTTCAGGCTCCACATAGCGGTCTACAAACGCTTTGTTCCACCGATCCGTTTTGAACAGGACATTGGCCAGTGCCATGAACATGGCGCAATCCGTCCCCGGTTTGATCGGGATCCACTGATCGGCCAGGACGGCGGCCGCCGGTGTATGCTTCGGATCGAAGAAGATGACCTTCTTGCCCCGCTCTCGGCAGAGCTTGATGAACCAGGCAAATTGGAAACCGGGACCGCAGGAGCCCATCGTCGGGTCCATCCCCCAGATGACGACCAGTTTTGAATGGGCCAGCATGTCGGCTGCGGAGCCGGACATGTAGCTGGGATAATCCCACCCCTTTTCTCCCGCAATGATATGGGCCATCATTCTCGTAGCATCAAAGGAACACCAGCCCCAACTGTCGGTCCCCGCCCCCCACAGGGAGAAGAGACGGGATGCCGCTTCATTCGGCATGTAGGGTATGATGATCGAGTAGGGGCCGTACTTTCCCCGCACCTCTTTCATCTTATCCGCTATGGTGGTTAAGGCTTCCTCCCAGGAGATACGGATGTACTTGCCTTCTCCCCGCTTCGTGCCGAGGTCCCGCTTCAGCGGATAAATGATCCGTTCCGGACGATCGAGATAGCGATAGAAGGCCAGCCCCTTGGTGCAGGGCCTTCGCTGGAGGTGAGTCTTGATCAGTTCCTTTTCGGAAAGTACTTCGTCCTCACGGCCTACGCCCGTGTTATAACGATCATCCGGTTCAACCTTTATGACCTTTCCGTTCTTGACGTGGGCCTTGAAGATGCACTGATGATTGCTACCGCAGTTGGCGGCACATGAAGTGTAAACAACCTCTTCATTTTCCTGTTTTTCACTGAGACTGCTCATGTTTCCTTTCCCTGTCCTGATGGAGGGGCACACCCTCCGATTTTCGCTTAAATAATCTCTCCCAGGTTCTTTTAACTCCTACACCCTCATTAATTATTCCATAACGGCCAACGTGCAACACTCCATCCGCTCCCAATCCAAATCGAGGCCCAAGCCGGGTTTTTGCGGGACTGTCACCCATCCGTCGCTGTCCAGCGTAATGGGATTAAACAGAGGCGTGTCCAAAATTCCCTCAGGAACAGGCATTTCAAAGAGGCCGACGCTCTCAACGCCGGACAAGAGATGAAGGTTGGCGGCTTGGTGGAGCGGGGTTCCATAGGCGTGGGCTTGGAATCTTCTGCCGAAGGACTCGGCAAGGGCAGCCACTTTCCTGCTCCAGGAGATCCCTTGCCTTGCCGCGTCGGCCTGAACGATATCGAAGGCGCCCCGGGCAATGTAATCAGCATAGTTCCCCAGGTTCATTCGCAGAGAATCCACACCCACGATGGGCACATCGAGCCTCCGGCAAAGTTCGACATAGCCTTCGACATCTCCCTCAGCGAGAGGTTCTTCATACCAGGAGAAGTTCAATTCATCGAGAACTTTGCCTACGCGAATGGCGTTTGTTCGATCGTAGAGACCAAGGGGGTCAAACATCAGGTCAATCCCATCGCCCACGGACGTGCGTACGGCCCGGCATAAGGCGATATCACGGACCGGATCAGCCCATGGATGAAGCTTGATCGCGGTGAACCCTTTTTGGACAAGCGATTGGGCCAGATCCAGGAAGGCCGCTATATCGTCGCAGCTCTGGGTACTGGCATATGCCCGAAGGCGATCCCGGAACCCTCCCAGGAGAATGTAGAGCGGGGTCTTCAGGGCTTTTCCGACGATATCCCATAGAGCAACATTGATACAGCCGGGGGCATATATGGAGATCACGGCGCGGGTAGTCCTGAAGGTAGACTCCCATATACGTTCTATACGAAAAGGATCTTCACCGATGAGATAGGGCTTCAGGGCAAGGACGCTTGTTCCCAGAACATTCGCAGGGACGGCCCAGGTGCAAAAGTCTGCATTTCCTTCAATCCCTTCGTCGGTCAGCACTCTGACCAGGCCCGCCTCCGCCCGGAAGTTGCCATGGTGAGGGAAATGGTAATCTCGCCCCATGTCGATGATGTGAATCTTGATATCCGTGATCTTCACGTGATAAAGACCCTCCTGAGATTACACCACAGCACGAATCGATCCTGTCACGCCTCATGGGTGCCGAACTTCCTTCCCGGCAGGCATGTCGGAACGTCACCCACGTGAATTGTTAATTAGTTTCCCCCGCTCCCTTTCTCTTCCTTTGAAGCGACCCATCCGCCAACCCGATAGCACCTATTGCATTGGATTGTTTCGCCTTTCTTGAGTCATAGATCATCTTTGGGTAAATGATATTGTCCATCGTGCAGGCTTTCAGTTTCTCCAAATCTCGCTCACCAAGGGCATTGATGATGGCTTCATGCTGGGCAACACTTACCTGGAACATGCCAAGTAAGATGTAGGTGTTGTACCTGAGTGCAAAGATGCCGTTGGTCAATCTTTCAAGATTGTCCGCTAAAAACCGGTTTTCCGTCATGCGATAGAGGGTTCGGTGAAACTCTTCGTTTATCATGACCATCTCTTCAATGACATGATTCTCAACGGCTCGGATATATTTCTTATGGATCTTTCTGAGGAGGGACATTTTGGGGGGTGTGATCTTCTTGATCAACAACTCGGCGGCAAGGAGTTCCAGATTCAAGCGAACGCAGTACAGATCTTCCAGTTCTTCGTCAGTGATGTCTGCTACTCTTGCCCCCTTATTCGGTGTAAGCTCAACGAATCCGCGATGGGCGAGTTCTTGGATTGCTTTCCGAATCGTAAACCGCTTCACGTTGAATTTCGTGATGAGTTCCGACTCCACAAGACGCTCCCGGGGCTTCAGCTCGCCCGTCAGAATGGCTATTTCCACTATCTTACAAACGGAATCAGCATTCATCATAGTCGTGACTTCGGGCAAACCCTTCACCTCAAATCGCTATCATTTAAACCGGCTTTAAATCATGAACGAGGTTTGTTCTTGGAGCGTAGTAAAAAAATTAAATATCGATAAAATTGTCAATAATGTATTTTTGCACTTCACAGATCACCCTTCAGATAATTTGTCAAGAGGGAAATTACGCGGGGGGGCCTTCTACAATAATTTTGACAGGGCATTTTTCTCCTGATATATCTCACCCGGAATGAAAATGACTACAAACTCCCGTATTTTTAAAACACAGGAAGGAAATTTTGATTTGACCGCCTCGGTCACAATGGTTGGACAAGATGCGGTCGTTATCATTTTTGGGGGGGAAAGACCCCATGTCGGTGCCGTGGCTTTAGCCGATCCCCGGCAGAGTCTCAGGAATCCCGAAACGATAAGCGCCACTGCTTCGGTCCTCTGTCTTACTGGACATAAAGAGGACGCCATTGTCAAATCTGCATCAGAGCGACTGGCCGCCGCTGCCAATCGGCCTGTCGTGGTCACCGCGGGGATACACTGGGACGACCTGCAGGAATCAGACCTCAATCAGATTATGAAAAATGTAGAAATACTGATCGGGATGATTGAATCCTATTTACGAACCTCAGGCGGTTGAAAGTCCAAAGATCGGAGGAAGGATACCTGTGCCGAAAAGAATGATTATCGCCATCACCGGGGCAAGCGGGGTTATTTATGGCATTCAAATGCTCCGGGCCCTGCGGAAAACTCCCTATGAAACACACCTGATCATTTCCGAGCCCGGCTGCCGGAATATTGAGATCGAAACCGGCGTAAGCCCCGACGAGATAAAACAGATGGCCGATTACACCTATCTCAACACCGACGTGGGGGCTGCTCTGGCCAGCGGATCATTCATCACGGACGGAATGATCGTGATTCCCTGCACCATCAAAACCCTTTCCGGGATTGCCAATTGTTATACCGATAACCTGATCGTCCGGGCAGCAGACGTTACCCTGAAAGAAAAGAGGAAATTGGTGCTCGTTGTCCGGGAAACCCCCCTGCACCAGGGACATCTGCGGCTGATGACCATGGTTGCCGACACGGGCGCTCTCCTCTTGCCGCCTGTCCCTTCCTTCTATCATCAACCAAAAACCATCGAGGATATCATCAATCACACGGTCGGGAAAATCTTCGACTACTTTAACATCGAACATGATCTGTTCAAACGGTGGGGCGGTCAGCCTTGAAAAGTGCGAACGGCCACGCGTTTAAAAGGTGCCCGGGTATTTGCCGCCGTCGATCAGTAGGTTCTGGCCGTTGATGAACGCGGCCTGGACGCTGCAGAGATAGGTGCAGTAGGCGCCGAACTCGGCAGGGTCGCCGTATCGTCCCGCACAGATCGCGCCCATCCGGATGGCCTGCATCTCCTCGTAGGTCTTGTTCTGGGCCTTGGCCATCGCCCGGGTGTTTGTCCGGTGACGTTCGGTGTCGAATTCGCCGGGCAGCAGGTTGTTTATCGTCACGTTGTGTTTGGCGACCTCGCGGGCGACCCCGGCGACAAAGCCCGTCAGACCCATCCGTGCGGTGTTCGAAAGCCCGAAAATGGGAAGCGCGGCTTTCACCGTATGGGAGGTGACGTTCACGATCCGCCCGAACTTGCGGGCGATCATGCCGTCCACCGTGTCCTTGATCATGAAAATCGCCCCCAGCAGGCTGCTGTTGAGAGCCGCTATCCAGGTAGCGCGGTCCCAGTCGCGGAAGTTGCCCGTCGGCGGCCCCCCCGAGTTGTAGACCACGATATCGGGTTCGGAACAGATTTTGAGGATCGCCGCCCGTCCCTCGTCGCTGTTGATGTCCACGGCCACGGGCGTCACTTTGGCGCCGGTAGCGGCGCGGATTTCCTCGGCCGCGGCCTCGATGTTGGCCTTTGTGCGGGCCACGATGGTCAGATCAACGCCCTCGCGAGCCAATGACATCGCGCACGCCTTTCCCAACCCGGCACTTGCCCCCCCGACAATGGCCTTTCTCCCGGCAATTCCCAAATCCATATCTCTTACTCCTCCTCAGGTAACATCCGGCGGATGTTGTTTTTGATGAAGTCCGATACCATCCTTTACCGTCCGAGTCAATCACCATGCGCGATAAATGTGATTCCATCCCGGGAAGGCTTCTGCTGTCGGAGGCGCGGAAGCGATCCGAATTTTCTTGACACCGAGAAGCCCCCTTCGTACACTCGGCGCAAAGGAACAACCCCTTCCCTCTCCCCCTCCGGGGCGGTCTGTGGAGGAGCGACAATGACATCCACAACAGGAGGGAACAATGCACCAACGCAAACTCGGCACAAGCGGACCTCTCGTATCGGCGCAAGGCCTCGGTTGCATGGGCATGTCGATCAGCTACGGCGAACCCGACGACCGGGAATCGATCGCTACCATCCACCGCGCACTCGACATCGGCGTCAATCTCATCGTCACCTCCGATGCCTACGGCAACGGGAAGAACGAAGAGCTGGTCGGGCAGGCCCTGAAGGGCAGGCGAGCCAGCGCGCTGATCGCGACCAAGTTCGGCAATCTCGCACTCGCCGGTGCCACGGTACCGGGCCTGAGCGGCGGCCATCCCGATTACGTGCCCCAGGCCTGCGACCGGTCGCTCCGGCGCCTCGGCGTCGACGTGATCGATATCTACGGCCTGCACCGCGTCGACGCCACGATACCGATCGAAGAAACCGTGGGCGCCATGAAGCGCCTTGTCGAGGCGGGGAAGGTGCGCTATCTCGCCCTGTCGGAGGCAGGTCCGCAGACCCTGCGCCGCGCGCAGAAGGTGCATCCGATCTGCGCCGTCGAGACCGAATATTCGCTGTGGAGCCGCGACGTCGAAGCGGAAGTGCTGCCCACCTGCCGCGAACTCGGTATCGGGTTCATGGCCTATGCGCCGCTCGGCCGCGGTTTCCTGACCGCCACGATCAAGAACCTCGACGCCCTGCTGCAGAAAGACCGGCGGCGCGACCACCCGCGCTTCAGCTCGGACAACATAACGCGAAACGCCGAGCTCCTCGCCCCGCTCGAAAGAATCGCGGCGGCCCGGAAGTGCACCCCCGCGCAGGTCGCGTTGGCTTGGGTGCATGCGCAGGGGGACGACATCGTACCGATCCCCGGCACCAAACACCGCAGCTACCTGGAACAGAACGCCGCTGCGCTCGACATCAAACTCTTACAGGAAGAGATCGCGATGCTGGCCGGGGCATTCCCCTTCGGTATCGCCGCAGGTACCCGGTATCCCGAGAAGCAGCTGAAATCGGTCGGTATATGATCGTGCCGCACAGCCGGATCGCCGCCGGGTGAGAGAATCACACCCGCTCCGCCACGATCCGGTTCGTCAGCCTGCCGAGTTTTTCGATCTCGATGGCGCAGACGTCGCCGACCATCATGAACGTCGGCGGTGTGCGGAACTTCGCCAATCCCCCGGGGGTGCCCGTCGCTACGATGTCGCCCGGCTCCAGCGTGAAGATCTCCGAGAGAAACGAGACCAGCATCGGAACGTCGTAGACCAACTCTCGGGTGTTGGAACTCTGCAGCAGACGGTCGTTCACCCAGAGCTTCAGTTCCAGGTTGCCCGGATCGGGCACCTCGTCGGCCGACAGCAGGTAGGGGCCGCAGGGGGCGAAGTTGTCGAACGTCTTTCCCCGGAGGACCTGCTTGTCCAACTCGGTCAGGTCGCTCGCGCTGACATCGTTCATGATCATGTACCCGCCTATATATTCCAGCGCCTTTTCCCGGGGGACATGGCGCCCCTTCTTCCCGATGACGAAGGCCAACTCCGCCTCGTAGCCGAGCGCCTTCGACATCCGTGGGTAGATGATCGGGTCATCGGGGCCGCAGAGGGCGTTGTTGTACTTTGAAAAGATCCGCGGCGCCGGCGGAAGCGGAACCCCGGTCTCCCGGATAAAATCGTGATAGTTGTGGCTCAGGCAGACGATGCGCAGGGGATTCCGAACCGGCGCGCCCAGCTTCACCTCGTTCCGTTCGAAGACGAACCGCCGGCCGCAGGCCCCGATATCGGCGCAGCCGCTGCCCTTCGCGTGGTCCAGCGCCTCTACCGCCCCCTTCCAGGAGCGACCGCCTCCCGCCAGAAAGGCGACGCTGTCATCGGGGACGATAGCGGCCGCAAGGGCCGCGAACCGCGGCTCACCCCTTGCGGCAAGCAGGTTTTCGTAGGCGTAGTTCAGATCGACGATCCGCTCCCCGGCAGTCATCGCCCCGAGGCGGTAATCCCGTTCCCCGTATTGGTACATGACGATTTTCATGACAATCCTCCCCTGAAATTGATGGCTAACCAGCGCACCCTCTTTTTTGTGGCACCTGGATACCATCTCCGCTCGACCCTGTCAATCGCGGGTCATCGCACTTTTTTTATTGGCTTTACCTTTGGGGCCTCCCGTTATAAAGTGGCCGGCATCCGAGGATAAACTTCACAGGGGGAAGAGCATGGAGAAGATCACCGTCAAAAACCCCGTCGTCGAGATCGACGGCGATGAGATGGCACGGGTGGTATGGGCCTGGATAAAGGAAACGCTGATCCTGCCCTATCTCGCAATCGATCTGAAATACTTCGATTATCACATCCTGAATCGCGACGCGACCGAAAACCGGGTCATCGCTGAGGCCGCCGAGGCGATCAAGAAATACCGCGTCGGCACCAAGTGCGCGGCCATCAATCCCGACCAGGCGCGGGTAAAGGAGTTCGGCCTCAAGAAGGCATGGAAGTCGCCAAACGCAATCACCCGCAACCTGATCGGCGGCACGCTGTTTCGCCAGCCCGTCATCTGCAAAAACATCCCCCGGCTCGTACCCGGCTGGGTCAGGCCGATCGTCGTGGCGCGTCACGCCTTCGCCGACCTGTTCGACGCCGCCGACATCACCCTGCCCCGGGGGGGCAAGGTGATCCTGAAGTACATTCCCCATGGGGGCGGCGATCCCGTCGAGGTCGAGGTGTGCGACATCGCGGGGGCCGGGGCCGCCGCGGGGATCTACAACACGGAAGAGTCGGTGCGGGGCTTTGCCCATTCCTGCCTGAACTTCGGCCTCGAACGGGGCTTCCCGGTCTACCTCGGGACGAAGAACACGGCGCTCGAACATTAAGACGGCCTGTTCAAGAACACCTTCCAGGACGTGTACGATACTGCATTCCGGGAGCGCTTTGAGGCGAAGGGAATCGGCTACGAGCACCGCATTGTGGACGAACTGGCGGCCTTCGCCATCCGTTCCGCGGGGGGGTTCGTTTGGGCGTGCAAGAACTACGACGGCGACGTCCTGTCGGACCTGGTGGCCGCGGGGTTCGGCTCCCTGGGCCTGATGGCGTCGCTCCTGCTGACGCCGGACGGCAAGACCGTCCTGACCGAGGCGGCGCACGGAACGATCACCCGCCATTTCCGTGACCATCAGGCCGGCCGGGAAACATCGACGAATCCGATCGCCTCGATCTTCGCCTGGACGCGTGCGATTTACTACCGGGGCCTCTTCGATGCCACGCCCGCGGTGCAGCGGTTCGCCCTGACGCTGGAGAAGGCGTGTATCGACACGGTCGAAGCCGGGCACATGACGAAGGACCTGGCAACGTTGACGGGCGGCGCCGCCTGGCTGACGACGCGGCAGTTCCTGGCAAGGGTCAAGGAATCGCTGGATCGGACCCTGTCCGCAGCGGGTTAAGGCATTTTTACTCCGGCAATTCTACATGCCAAGTATCCCCATTCGTTACACCGGCGAAAGCCGGTGTCCAGGGTGATCCTGAATGCAGGATCGAGTCCGGCATGACAGCGGAAGACCCACTTACGTACCGGAGTATCAAGGATAGGCAATCGGTTTTGACTCCGTTAGCCTCAGCCGGATTTTGCCTTGAACACGGCGGAAAACTGCTTGCGCGGAGACCCTAAACCGGGTATAAGCCGCAGTTCACAGTTGATGGTACAGGAAACGGTCACGTCGCACCGGTTCATACCGCATCTCAACCTCATCAGGGGGTAGCCATGGTAAAAATCAAAGTCGCAAATCCCATCGTCGAGATGGACGGCGATGAGATGACCCGGATCATCTGGGCCAAGATCAAGGAGAAGTTGATCCTCCCGTACCTCGACATCGACCTCAAGTATTACGACCTCAGCATCCACCGCCGCGACGCAACCGGGGACCACATCACCGTCGATGCCGCCTATGCCGCAAAGAAATACGGCGTGGCAGTCAAGTGCGCGACCATCACCCACGATGAGGCCCGTCTCCGGGAATTCGGTTCGCCCCGGATGCTGCCCAGCCCGAACGGCACCATCCGCAATATCCTCGACGGGACCATCTTCCGCGAACCGATCATCTGCAGGAACGTGCCACGCCTGGTTCCCCACTGGGACAAGCCGATCATCGTCGCCCGCCACGCCTTCGCCGACCAGTACAAGGCCACCGAATTCCTCTTTCCCGGTAAGGGGACGCTGAAGCTCTCCTTCATCCCGGAAAACGGCGGCCCGGTGATCGAAAAGGAGGCATTCAAGGCGACGGGCTCCGGAGCTGCGATGGCGATGTATAACACCGACGAGTCGATCAGCGGGTTCGCGCGCGCCTGTTTCACCTACGGCCTGGCGCGAAAATACCCGGTCTATTTCTCGACAAAAAACACGATCCTCAAGATCTACGACGGCCGTTTCAAAAACCTGTTCCAGGATATCTTCGACGCCGAGTTTGCGGACAAATTCGCGGCCGCCGGCCTCACCTACGAACACCGTCTGATCGACGACATGGTCGCCTCCAATCTCAAGTGGCGCGGCGGCTACCTCTGGGCGTGCAAGAACTACGACGGCGACGTGCAGTCCGATACCGTTGCCCAAGGCTACGGTTCGCTCGGCCTCATGACCTCCGTGTTGCTGAGCCCGGACGGCAAGGCCTTCGAGGCGGAAGCGGCGCACGGCACCGTAACCCGCCACTACCGGGCGCACCTGTCCGGCAAGGAGACCTCGACCAACCCGATCGCCTGTATCTTCGCCTGGACGCGCGGTCTGAGCCGGCGCGGCGAGTTGGACGGCACGCCCACCGTCGTCGACTTCGCCAAAACACTCGAGCGGGTCTGCGTCGATTCCGTGGAGGCGGGCCACATGACCAAGGACCTGGCGATCATGATCGGCCCGAACCAGAAGTGGGAGACCACCGACCAGTTCCTCGACACCCTCGATCGCGAACTCCGGCGCCGCAGAATATAAGCCCCCCGGCGCACCACGCCCGCGAAGTACTTCCATGAAGCCCGGCTGCGAAAAGCGGACGGGCTTTTTTTATCCGGGTGTTTCGATCCGGACGCCCCCCGGAATCCCTTCCCGCCGGGAAGCCCCGCCCTGTGGATAGTGGCATCTTTCGCTTTTCACGGGGGGGCGCCCGCCCGCCGCGAAAGCAGAGCCTCTATCGGCCGAGGCGAGCGCGGCAGCGGCGGGCAAGGGCATTGAGCTGCGGAAGGGTTTCCAGCCGATTGGTGATATCGATCAGGCGCCCCAGGGCAGGAGGGATATGCGCAAGGAAGTGCGGCTTCCCCCGTTCACGCCCGAGGAAGCCGTACGCCCCCAGGGCCTGCATCAGGCGCTGCGCGGAGCCGCAGAGGAAGAGCTCCTGAAACTCCTCCAAACCGCAGGGCGGCCGGGTCAGGTCGTAATAGTATTTCAGGAGTACGCCGCTTTCATCCTCCCCGATCTCGACATAGGGATCGCAGAGGAGCGACCCGAGGTCATAGAAAAGGCTTCCGAGGCGCATCCCCTGGAAGTCGATGAGGAACGGCTCCCCGTTCCGGACCATCACATTCTGCGACTGGAGGTCCCGGTGGATGAGGACCGAAGGGGTTTCCAGCAGGCGCCGGGCAAGGCCCGCAAGCTCGCACTCCAGCGCCCCCTCCTCTCCCGCGGCCAGAGAGATGCCGCAGACCCTCCCGACGCACTGCTCCCGGAAGTAGTCCCGCTCCCAGCGGTAGAGCTCTGGGCCGAAACCGGGCATCAGGCGGAGGCCCGCGGGGACTTGCTCCGGCGGGAATGCATGGAGCAGCGCCGCAAGCCGCAGGCTCTTCTCGTAGAGGTCGCGGCGGAGCCCCGCGGGGGCGCCGCGGAGGGCGTAGAGGTCCTCATCCCCGAGGTCCTCCATGACGAGGAGCCCCCCCTGGGGGTCATGGCCGATCACCGCGGGAACGGCGACGCCGATCTCCCGGAGGAAGCGGGCAATCCCCGCGTAGTAATTGTTCTCCTCGCGCAACCGTCTGTAGCGCATGAGGATGAAGGGATCCGGACCGGAAGCAGAACCGCGGAAGTAGTCGCGGTCCGATCCGCCCCGCCCCACGGGAGCCAGGGTGAGGCCGATCTCCACCGGCAGGCCGAGGGTCGCGCGGACAAAGGCGGCAGCATCCTCCCCCGGTCCGTTACCGGGGAAGGCGTCAAGGGCTGCGGGTTCTCCACCCACCGCCGCCCGCTTTCGGCCATCCCCGTCATACCGGAGTCCTGCTCGCGCACTCTCGATCCGCGCATACGCCTCGGGATCGCCGATATCCTGCCAGAGACCCGCGTCGATCACGACACTTCCGAGAGAACCGGGCGCCTCCCGAAGCATCTCGCTGAAGACCGGGACGACCGACTCGGCCTTTCCCCGCGTCAGCCGTTTCAGGAAACGCTTCTCCACCGCATAGATCCCCGTGAAGCAGCAGCGCCGGACGCCGGGATTTCCGAGGAGATCCCGAAGGTCGCAGACGGCGCCTTCGGCATCGACGGAGACGTTCGTGACTGGTCCCCGGCTCCTCAGGACGAGGGTGACCTCCTTTCCCCCCGCCGCATGGGCCGCCAGGAGACTCCCAAGGGGAAGATCGGAGATGATATCGCCGTTGTAGACGAGGATTTGTTCGTCTTCCTCCAGTAGGTCCTCGATGTTCTTGAGTCCCCCCGCCGTGTCGAGGAGGACGGGCTCATGGCGAAAGAGGATCGGCCATCCCCGCCAGCTCCGCTCGGGGAACGCCCGGTCGTAGGCCGGGGGGCAGTGGTGGGTGTTGACGATGAACCGCTCGACCCCGATGGTAAGGCAGTGGTCCATCCCGTAGGTGATGAGCGGACGGCCGCCGACCGGGAGGAGCGGTTTGGGGCACTCCTCGGTCAGGGGGCGCAGGCGAGTGCCCAGCCCCGCCCCGAGGATGAAGGCCGTCCGGATCATAAACACTTTCATGTAACCATCATCTTTTTTCAGGTTCATCCGGGTGATGCGTACTTTCTATTTTAGAAAAGTGATAGGAGTCGCTGTTAACCGCTCATGTTCACCTACCTACTCCTTATTCCAAGGTGGCCGCGCAAGATGACGATTATCGGTTAAACTGTGCAAAAAAGCAGAGGCAATTTGACCCTGCACTTTGATTTGAAGGTTTGTTTTGTTCTAATGCTTCTTTTGCAATTCCTTCCAAATTTCCCCGTAGGTGGTCAGCTTAATAGCACGGTTTTTAATCGCTGCCTTTACCCGTGACTTCTCAGTGTTTCCGCCTCAGCAGCCCTGTGCTTTCCGACATTACCGTCTTTGAAAACATCTTCAGGGGCAGTGTGGATGAGGGCGTTTTGCTCCGGCGAATCAATTCCGGGATGAAACACCCATAGCCACAAGCCGGGCTTCAGATTCTTCAGTATGTTTACCGCAAGTTCTGTTTTTTTCCCAATAGGCGTCTTATAAATACCAGACAACCGTTTTTCAGCAAGGGTACCAGAGACTGGCAGGTTGTAATCCATTGCGATCCTGCCCACAACTTCACTAAGGCCGGGATAACTTGTCGGGCCCATGTAATGAAAATCCAGATACTGCGGCTTGATGCCTTTCTTGAGCGCAAGGTTGATCTGTGCACGCCATTCTGCCTCGATCTCCTCAATTCTCGGTATTCGTGCAAGAAGTTCGTCAGGGTATCTATAGAGAAAACCATCCTCGTCAACTATCGACTTCACCATATTCCAAGATAGTACTGGTCTCCAACGGTAACCTCTCCATTCCCCTATCAGGGTAAGGTGGACACCGATGCACCAACTTGGATTATTCCGAATTAAATCGGCAGTAGCCTCAAACCAGGGTGCGGGAACAATAACGGATGCACAGGTCAATATACCGTCGTTAAACGCTTTCTCAAACGCGATGAGCGATCCTTGAGTCATACCGAAGTCATCGCCTCTCACGATGAGTCTTTTGTCCTGTGCATCTGCATCGTTCGCCATTAGAATCATCACTAATGTGAGTAATATAACCAAAAGGTTTGATGCCCTCATGCATATTCCTTATTCAGGACTTCCCGAAAGTGAGAATCCATCGCATCATCTATTACAACATTACGACCCAATAATCCGCAATTTTGATAAAAAATGCCATGCTAGGCCACCTGCCTGGGTCATAGACTGAGATCCCGCCAGAGATATCAAATTTTTGCTTTCAGATTTTTCAAAATCATAAAATCATCAAAATCGCTGGTAGGGAGAAGGAGCCCACAGAAAAAGTCATCGCTGATATTTCATTTTCCCCCAGCGGAGAATCTTGCATCCTCCTACGAGTCCGCAAAAACAGATTAGTCCTGGAGGCAATGACTACCAAAGGAAACAAACAAATAGGCAGGACCATTTCTGACGAGCCGATAGCTTAACGTGTTGAAGAAAAGTGAAAAAGGACTGTTGATTCAATATCAGCGGTCCTTTTCTTTTGGGAAGAAATCTTCCGCAGGGGTATAACTGAAAAAGCCGCACCTTTGCTACTGATAATAGATAATGTCCTCAACAGTTATCTTGCCCTTTGCCAATCCCAACCGCATTGCTGGAGTTTGCTTGTTCCTACCAACTTCTACGAAATTATAAAAGACGCGGTAGATATCCAACAATTTTAAAACTATAGCCGGTTTGTAGGGGCATAGCCGAACCACCGTCGGCCGAAGCTCGCTGAACTGCTAATCGGTCTCTCTAGTGTGCTGTTACAGTGACGGCTTTACAATGAGCGACCTTTTGCAAGATG
>VFSW01007102.1_pt1 | contig 16330 bp, 15 predicted proteins | sample 5358111 | NCBI WGS metagenome assembly VFSW01 (sample SAMN11554181, study PRJNA540505) | mine drainage metagenome | isolation source: sediment from site ElyBrook_90M | place: USA: Ely Copper Mine, Vershire, VT | collected 2017 | reverse complement strand
TCGCGTCGACGGTCCCGCGACCGTAGAGGCGGCCCCGGGCCCGCCGCACGGGGAGACGGCCCTCGACGGTATCGATGTGCCCCAGGAAGACGACCCGGGGGTGGCCCCGGCCGATCCTCGCGAGGCCGTTCCCCACCGCGTCGGTGCGGGCGGAGTAGCCGAGACGCCGGGCCGAACGGACGAACTCCCGGACGGCCGCCGACTCGTGCCCCGAAGGGCTGTACCGCCGGACCAGCCTCTCGAGGAGCGCCCCGGCGTCGTCGTCAGCCGCCACGGGAGACGACCTCCACGACCGTCGAGAGCGCGTCGTCCCACGCCGCCTCGGGGATGGTCAGCGGAGGGAGCAGCCTCAGCACGGTCGACCCGGCGGAGATCGCGAGGAACCCTCTCGATTCGAGTTCGGCGAGGACGGGAAGGACCCGCTCGCGGAGTTCGATGCCGAGGAGGAGGCCCAGCCCTCGCACCTCGCGGACCCGGCCGGTCGGCAGCGCGCGCAGGCGATCGAACGCGACCGCGCCGAGCCGCTCGGCGCGCTCGGCCAGACGCTCCCGTACCGTGAAGTCGAGCGCCGCTAGGCCGGCGGCGCAGGCGAGCGGGTTCCCTCCGAACGTCGAGTGGTGGCTGCCGCGGAAGCGGCGGGCGACCGCGTCGGTCGTCACCGTCGCGCCGACGGGGACGCCGCCCGCGAGCGACTTCGCGAGCAGCAGGAGGTCGGGGACGACCCCGGAGTGCTGGAAGGCGAACAGTCGACCCGTCCGGGCGATCCCGGTCTGGACCTCGTCGAACGCGAGCAGCGCCCCGCGCCTCTCGGTCTCGACCCGGGCGGCGCGCAAGTATTCGGGCGTCGCGACGTGCACGCCGCCTTCTCCTTGCACCGGCTCGAGCAGGACGAGGGCGGTCGTCTCGTCGACCGCGGCTTCGAGCGAGGCGATGTCGTTGAACGGCACGTGGACGAACCCCGGGACGAGGGGCTCGAACGGCTCCCGGAGCTCGCGTCGCCAGGTCGCGCTCAACGCGCCCAGCGTGCGCCCGTGGAACCCCCGCATCGCCGCAACGACCTTCGGGCGGCCCGTCGCCGAACGGGCGAACTTGATGCCGGCCTCGACGGCCTCGGTCCCCGAGTTCGATAGGAAGACCCGGCCGAACGTCGGTGGGAGGAGGCCGAGCAGCCGTTCGACGAACGCCGTCCGTACCGGGTTCGAGTAGCCGGTCCCGAGGTAGATGAGGTCGCGCGCCTGGTCCGCGATCACCCGGGCCACCTCGGGGTTGGCCGCGCCGAGGCTCCCCGCACCGTGGGTGACGCCGATATCGAGGTAGCGACGTCCCCGGTCGTCGATCAGGTACGCCCCGTCGGCCCGCACGAGGGAGATCGGCCGGGGCGGAGCTCCCCCGACCCCCCGGTCGACCCCGTCGCTCATGCGAGCACCGTTCCGTCGCCCGCGAGGGCACGCGCGACCGGCGCGTCGCCGCGGGAAGAGCCGATGACGACCCGCGCGACGCCCCCCGCGAGCGCGTCGCGGGCCGCGAGCACCTTCTTCTTCATCCGTCCCTGGGCGAGCGGGAGGAGCGCCTCGACCTCGGCTCGGGGTACTTTCTCGATCCGGCTCGACGGGTCGTCCACCGACCGCAAGAGGCCCGGTACGTTCGTGAGGAGAAGGAGGTCGGTCGCCCCCAGCGCGATCGCGACCTGAGCGGCGACGCGATCGGCGTCGACGTTCACGACCTCGCCCGCCCCGGTGATCGCCGGCGGACCCACGACGGGCGAGATGCCGGCGTCGAGCAGCATCTGCAGCAGCTCGACGCGCACGCTCGTGACCGACCCGGAGAGGTCGTCCGCGAGGCGGACCGTCCGGCCGTCGACGACCGCGCGGGCCCCCTCGCGTCGGGTCGCCCCCAGCAGCCGGTCGTCGACCCCGGAAAGGCCGAGCGCCCGGACGCCGAGACGCCCCAGCTCGGCGACGATCCGGGTCTGGACCTGCCCGGCGAGGGCGAGAACGACCACCTCCAGGTGGGCGGCATCGCTCCGGCGCGAGACGACCCCGCTCGGCGACGTGAAGTACTCCGCCGGGCGGCCCAGCGCGGCACCGAGGCGGTCGACCTCCTCCGACCCTCCGTGGACGAGGACCCAGTCGCGCCGGAGCGCGAGGTCGGCGAGGACGCCCGAGACCGAGTTACCCGTGGCTCCGCCGACCTTGACGACGATCGTCATCGCGGTCCTCTAGCTCGGGTGGAGCCCGAGGAAGTCGAGGCCGGTCGTCTCGGCCCATCCGGCCCGGACGTTGAGGCACTGGACGGCGTTGCCCGCCGCGCCCTTCATCAGGTTGTCGAGCGCGCCGAGAGCGACGATCCGACCGGCGTGGGCGTCGACGGCGAATCCGACCTCGCACGTGTTCGTGCCGGCGAGGAGCTTCGGCTCGGGCTCCCGGTGGATCCCGTCGGACTCGTGGACGATCCGCACGAACGGCTCCGACCCGTAGGCCCCGCGGTACGCGCGCCAGAGGGTCTTCTCGTCGACCGGCCCGCTCCCGAAGGCGTGGCAGGTCGCGAGGACCCCGCGCACGGCCTCGACGGCGTGGCAGCTCAGGGCGACCGTGAGCCCGGTCTCCTGCTCGATCTCGGCGGTGTGGCGGTGGCCGGTCGCGGCGTACGCGCGCATCACGCCCGAGCGCTCGGCGTGCGAGCCCGCGGGACCCGCGTCGCGGCCGCTCGCCGACGAGCCGCTCTTCGCGTCGACGACCACCGGGCCGGGTCCGACGAGGCCCGCGGTGACGAGCGGGCGGAGCGCGAGGATCGAGGCGGTGGCGATGCACCCCGGCACGGCGATGATCCGGGCCGTCCGCAGCCGGTCGCGATGGATCTCGGGCAGCCCGTAGACCGCCGCCGCGAGGAGCTCGGGGTGGGGGTGCTCGGCGTGGTAGTAGACGGGGTACTGGGCGGCGTCCTTGAGCCGGTAGTCGGCCGAAAGGTCGATCACGATCCCCCCCGTACGGACGATCTCGGGCACCCGCTCCATCGACCCGCCGTGGGGGGTGGCGAGGAACGTCGCGTCGGCCGGCGCGAGGGCGTCGTGGGGTACGAACACGAGCGACGTTGCCTTGCGGAGATTCGGGTGGGCCCGTCCGACGGGCCGGCCTGCCATCGAGTCCGACGTGACCTGGACGAGCTCGACCTCGGGGTGGCCGAGGAGGAGGCGAACGAGCTCGCCGCCGACGTACCCCGAGCCCCCGACGACCGCGACCTTCACCGGCGCCCGACCTCCACGGCGTACTCGACGATCGCGCCCGCGACGTCCGCGCCGGTCGCCGCCGTGAGCGCCTTGAACTCGGGCGTCGGGTTGACCTCGTGGACGACGAGCCCGCGCGGGGACTCCATGAGATCGACGGCGAGAACCCCACCACCGACGGCGTCGGCGGCCCGCAGGGCGAGTTCCGTGATCTCGGGCGTGAGGGGCGCCGCGGCCACGCGTCCGCCGCGCGCCGCGTTCGTCCTCCACTCCGAAGAGTACCGGTACATCCCGGCGACGGCCCGGTCGCCGACCACGAACACGCGAAGGTCCCGGTCCGGCTTCGGGACGTACTCCTGGACGTAGATGACCGAGTGGACCGGAGACGTGAGGGCGGCCTTGTGCTCGAGGATCTGTACCGCGTCCTCCTCGTCGTCGACCCGGGCCATGAGGCGACCCCACGACCCGACCGCGGGTTTGAGGACGGCCGGGTACCCGATCGCCTCGATCGCGGTCATCGCCGCTTCCGGCGAGAGTGCGACGACGGTGCGCGGAGTCGGGATGCCCCGTTCGGCCAGCCGCCAAGACGCGAGGACCTTGTCGCCGGCGAGCTCGATCACGTCGGGCGAGCTCACGGTCGGCACGCCATAGTGCGTGTACCCGCGGGCCGCGTACAGCGACCGGGTGTGGCTCACCGAGCGGACGAGAACGACGTCGGCGAGGTCGTCCGGGGCCTCGAGCCCGAACGTTCGCTCGCTGTCCGGCAAGCGCTCGACGGCGATCCCGCGCTTGGCGGCCGCCGCGAGGATCGCTTTCTCTTCGGGGCGGACGATCGTGTAGAAGACCCCGAGGCGGAACCCGTCACTCACCCCAGTCCTCGGCCTCTTTCGGGGCGGGTTGCACCGCGAACGGGTCGGTCGCCTGGACCTCGAGCTCCGTTCCGCAGTCGGGACAGGGGAAGACCTCCCCCCGCACCATGTTGTGGCTCTCCACGCTCGCGTCGCACGCTGGGCACTCCGTCATCTTCGTTCCTCGTTCAGGATCTCCCCGATTCGCCGCACCTTGCGGTCGAGGGAGGAGAGGGAAGTCGTCCGGGCCGCGAGCCGCGACCGGGCGAGGGCGAGCTGGAGGGCGACCGCGAGCGGCGCGGGCCCGCCCGGCGATCCCCGAAGGTCGAGCGCCGCGCGGACGGAGGCAGCGTCCCCCGCCCGGGGCAGAGCGGCCGCCGCCGCTCGGAGCGCATCGCTCGTCGGGCCGTCGCCGGGGGCGCGGTAGAACGACCCGACCTCCTCGTGCGCCTCGCGGAATGGCACGCCGTCCGCCACCAGGCGTTCCGCGAGGTCGGTCGCGTACAGCTCCGAGTCGGCGGCCGCCGCGGCCACACGGCCCGCGTCGAGCGTGAGCGAGCGGACCAGGCCGTCCACCGTGTCGAGGACGGCCGAGAGCGTCGCCACCGCGCGGAGGACGGGCGCCTTGTCTTCCTGGAGGTCGCGGTCGTAGGCGAGAGGGAGCCCTTTCAGAACGGCGAGGAGGCCGACGAGGTCCCCGATCGCACCGCCCGCCTTCGCCCGGACGAGCTCGGCCGCGTCCGGGTTGCGCTTCTGGGGCATGAGGCTGCTGCCGCTCCCGAGCGCGGGGGTCCGTTCGATGAACCCGAACTCCTTCGAAGCGAAGATGACGACCTCCTCCGCGAAGCCGCTCGCGTGAACGGCGAGCAAAGCGAGGTCGAAGAGGAGCTCGACGAGGGGATCGCGGTCGCTGACCGCGTCGAGGGAGTTCTCGAACGCACGGTCGAACCCCAGCCGGGCGGCCACGTACGCCGGGTCGATCGGGAGCGTCGAACCGGCGAGCGCGCCCGCACCGAGCGGCGATACGTTCGCGCGGCTCTCGGTCGCGAACAACCGGTCGAGGTCGCGGTCGAACCGCCAGAAGTGCGCGAGCAGGTAGTGGGCGACGGTCACCGGCTGAGCCCGCTGGAGGTGGGTGTACCCCGGCATCGGGAGTTCCGTCGACACGGAGGCCCGGGCGAGGAGCGACTCCTCGAGCTTCGCGAGCCGCGCCGCGACGGCCGCAACGGCTTCGCGCAGGTAGAGGCGCTCGTCGAGGGCCACTTGGTCGTTGCGACTGCGCCCCGTGTGGAGCTTTCCCCCGACCGCGCCGACGAGTTCGGTGAGGCGGACCTCGACGTTCGTGTGGACGTCTTCGAGGTCGTCCCGCCAGGCGAACCGCCCCTCCGCGACCTCGACGGCGACCGCCCGCAGGCCCTCGACGAGGGCCTTCGACTCGTCGGAGGTGACCAGGTTCGCCCGCCCGAGCATCTCGGCGTGAACGATGCTGCCCGCGAGGTCGACGCGCGCGAGGGATCGGTCGACCGATAGCGAACTCAGGAACGCGGCCGCGGGAGTGCGGACGTACGCCGGCGTGGGTCGGGGGTCCGGCATGGGCGTGAGCACCGTCGGTCTCGTCAAGCGCGGGGAGGATTCGTGGTGGCCGAGGCGGTCGGCGCGGCCCCGATGGCGGACCAGGTCCGCACGGGGAGTCCCCAGACGTAGATGAACCCCTCCGCCATCTCCGGCCGGAAGCGGTCCCCCGTCGAGTAGGTCGCCAGCGCCGGCTGGTAGAGGGCGTTCTCGGACCGGCGGCCGACGGGGTGCGCACGACCCTTGAAGAGCTTCATCGCGACCTCGCCCGTTACCCGGGCCTGGGTCGAGTCGACGAAGGCATCGAGCGCCGTGCGAAGGGGCGTGAACCAGAGCCCGTCGTAGACCAGTTGGGCGTAGCGCTGCTCGACCGTCCGCTTGAACTCGAGGAGATCCCGCGGGAGGACGAGCGCCTCGAGCGCCTGGTGGGCACCGATCAGCGCCACGGCCGCCGGACATTCGTAGACCTCGCGCGACTTGATCCCGACGACGCGGCTCTCGAGGTGGTCGATGCGACCGACCCCGTGGTCGCCCGCGAGACGGTTGAGCTGCGCGATCAACTCGTGGAACGGGCGTCGTTCTCCGTTCAGCGCGACCGGCGCGCCACGTTCGAAAGAGACCGTGACGTACTCGGGCTGGTCGGGAGCGGTCGACGGCGAGCGGGTCCAGGCGAAGACCTCCTCGGGGGGCTCGATCGCAGGGTCCTCGAGGATCCCGCACTCGACGGAGCGACCCCACAGGTTCTCGTCGGTCGAGTAGGGGGACGCGGCGGTCGCCTCGACCGGGACGCCGTGCTCGCGCGCGTAGACGATCTCCTCCTCACGCGTCATCTTCCACTCGCGCGCCGGGGCGATCACGGCGAGCTCCGGAGCGAGGCCCGTGGTCGAGAGGTCGAACCGGACCTGGTCGTTCCCCTTGCCCGTGCATCCGTGCGCGACGTACGCCGCACCCTCGCGCCGGGCGACTTCGACGAGGTGGCGTCCAATCAGCGGGCGGGCGAGCGCCGTACCGAGCGGGTAGATCCCCTCGTAGAGGGCGTTCGCCCGCAACGCCGGACCGATGAACTCCTCGGCGAACTCACGACGGGCGTCGGCGACGTACGCGGCCACCGCGCCCGACGCGAGGGCCTTCGTGCGGACGCGTTCGAGGTCGACCGGCTGGCCGACATCGACCGTGACCGCGACGACGTCAAGCCCTTTCGTCTCCCGAAGCCACGGGATCGCGACCGACGTGTCCAGCCCGCCGGAGTACGCGAGCACCACCTTAGAGTTGGCCATTCGCGTTCGTCCGAGCGATCGGAGCACTCGGGCGCACGGATTTATAGGAGACGGCCGTCTTCGGACTTGACTGGGCAATAGTGTCCCAAATAGGACATCCATGACCAAGGAGACGACCTCGATCGCCCGTCGCGTCCACGCCCACCTCGACACGCACCCCGCGCTCGCGGACGCGATCCGCCTCGGGGTCGCGAACTACTCGGCGGTGGCGCGCCAGGTCGCGGTCGACCTCGAGGTGCGGCAGACGGACGCCGTCCTGGCCGCGTGCCGCCGCTACCCCCGCCGGCGCGGCGAGCTCTTCCGCGAGGCGAACGTGCGGCGCGTTCTGCGCAAGAGCCGCATCGAGACCCGGACGAAGGTCGCTGCGGTCACGCTGGGCCAGGGGTCGGACGTCCTCCAGCGCCTGGGGGACGTCGTCGAGGAGCTGCTCGACGAGAGCTCTCTCTGCCGGGTCATCCAGGTCTCCCGTGGGACCGTCGTCCTGGTCGACGAGGATTCGCTCCAGCGGGTCCTCCGCCCGCTGCGCGAGGGCCAGGTGATCGGGATCCGCCGCAACCTCATCGAGGTCGCGGTCACGAGCCCCGAGAGCATCGAGGAGACGCCGGGCCTCTTGCGGCACCTCACGGGGGTCCTCTCGACCCAGGGGATCAACATCGTCGAGGCGCTCTCCTGCTACACGGACACGATCTTCCTGCTCGACCACGACGACCTCGCCCGGGCGATCGCGGTCCTGACCCCGGCTCTCCAGTGAACGGGGCGGTCCGTAACACCTTTTGGAAAGAGCGCATAATCTTAAGTGTCGGCCCTCGTTCGTCGGACCGATGACCGGGGCCCCCCCGCCGGCCGGCCCCCACGACCTTGCCCTCACGAGGTCGGAGAAGGGCACCGTGGCGCTCCTCTACGCGGGGATCCTCGCCGCGACGGTCGGGGCGTTCGCGGCGGCGTTCGCCTACCTACCGCACCAGTACCCGGGCGAGCTCACCGGCGGAGGGCTCATCTTCAGCGGCCTCGCGATCACCGCGTACGTGCTCGGCGTGCGCCACGGCTTCGACGCCGACCACATCGCGGCGATCGACAACACGACCCGCAAGCTGCTCAACGACGGGAAGCGGCCGCTCACCGTCGGGACGTGGTTCTCGCTGGGCCACTCCACGATCGTCAGCGGCATGATCGTCGCGCTCGTGGTCGCCCTCAACTTCATCAACCAGAACTACCACACGTTCGCCTCCGTCGGGGCGGTCCTCGGGACCGCGGTCTCGGGCGCCTTCCTCGTGATCATCGGACTCGTCAACGTCCTGATCGTCCTCGAGGTCTATCGCATCTTCCTCGGCCTCCGCGACCGCCGGCTCGACCAGAAGGCGCTCGACGAGCAGATGGAGAAGCGCGGGTTCCTGTACCGGTACTTCGGCCGGCTCTTCCGGGTCGTCAACGAGCCGTACCAGATCTATCCGATCGGGGTCCTCTTCGGGCTCGGGTTCGACACCGCGACCGAGGTCCTCCTCATCGGGATCGCGGTCTACTTCGGGGGAACGGGGGCGTTCCCGCTCTGGGCGGTGCTGATCCTCCCGCTCCTGTTCACGTGCGGCATGGTCCTCTCCGACACTTCGGACGGAATCGCGATGCGCTACGCCTACGGCTGGGCGTTCAACCAGCCGATCCGCAAGGTCTACTACAACCTCACCCTCACCGTTCTCTCCGTCCTCGTGGCGTTCGCGATCGGCGGTGTCGAGCTCCTCCAGGTGATCTCCGCCGAGCTCGGATGGTCGGGACCGTTCTGGGCGTGGCTCGGCGGCCTTAGCTTCGAGGCCCTCGGGGTCGGGATCGTCGTGCTGTTCGTGGCGGCCTGGCTCGTCGCCCTCGTCATCTATCGCGTCCGGCGCTACGAGGAGATCGGACTCGGACCCGTCGAAACGGCCGGCGGGCCCGCCGAGGCGTCGGCGCCGCTCGCACCGTCGGGCGAGCCGTGACGCGCAAGGTCGTACGGTTGGGCGTCTCGCTCGAGCCCGAGCTCGTCGACCTGCTCGACCGCTGGGTCGCCCGACGCAACAGTCGGAGCCGCTCGGGCGGGATCCGGGCGCTGATCCGCAAGGAGCTCAGCGAGCGGACCCTGGCCGACCCCGACGCGGACGCGCTCGGGGTCGTTGCGCTCCTCTACCGCCACGACACCCCGAACGTCCTGGAACGCCTCACCCGGGCCGAGCACCGGTGGGGCGAGCACGTTCGGTCCACGTCGCACGTCCACCTCGAGGGGGACGCCTGCGCGCAAGTGGTCGTGCTCGCCGGCCGTCGCCGGGAGATCGAGACGGCGGCCGAGGACCTCCGGGGCGTGAAGGGGATCCTCGACGGAGGGTGGCTCGTCACGACGCCCGCGGTCGCCGGCGGCCGGACCGGACATCGTCATCCTCACGCGGCCCCCGCCGGCGGGGCCCGGTGACCCCGCGACCGCCCGGCCGCGGGCCGGACGCGCTCGCCGCGCTCGTCCTCGACCGTTACCTCGGCGTCCGACGTCGCGAGACCGTCACCGTGGAGACGTGGAGCCACGCGCTCGAGTGGGCCCGCCCGTTCGTCCTCGAAGCACGCCGCCGCGGCGCGGAGGCGTTCCTGGTCGTCGAGGACGAGGCGACGTTCTTCCGTTCCCTCGCCCTTTCGGTCCCTTCGCTTCCTGTCGCGCCGTCGCCGCTCGCGGGCCACCGGGGGGCGCACGTTTACTTCGGTGGCCCCGAGGCGTTCCCCCGGCTCCTGGGCCTTCCCGTGCGCGACGTGGAGGCCCTCGTCGCCCGGCACGGCCCAGCGTGGTGGCGGCGCGCCCGCCGCTCGGGCTTGCGCGGCGTTCGGATGGCGATCGCGAGCGTCACGGCGCCGGCCGCCGCACGGTACGGCGTCGACCTCGCCGCCTGGCGCCGGGAGGTCCTCGGGGGGAGCCTCGTCGACCCGGCCCGGCTCGCCCGACGCGGGCGCAAGCTCGCCGGCCGTCTCGGACGCGCGCGTCGCGTCACCGTCCGCCACGCGAACGGGACCCGGCTCGACCTCGCGATCGAGCGCGCCTCGCTGACTGTGGCGGACGGCCGGGTCCGGGCGGGCGCTCCGACCTCGCGCGGGGCGTGGACCCAGGTCCCGACCGGATTCGTCGCCGTGCGCCTCGCGGACGGCGTCGCCGACGGCGTCTGGGAGTCGAACCGCGCGACGTACGACCGATTCGCGAACGCGCCCGTCGCGCTCGGGGCACGGTTTTCGTTCGCGCGGGGACGCCTCCTCGAGTTCTCGTTCGATCGGGGAGGAGAAGCGTTCCATACCGCGTACCGGCGAGGAGGGCACGGGCGGAACCGGCCCACCGCGCTCACGATCGGGCTCAATCCGGCGATCGACCGTGCCCCCGAGGTCGGCGAGCTCTCGGACCGCACGGTGGGGCTGTTGCTCGGGGACAACCGCTCGCTGGGCGGGCGAAACCGCGCCCGGTTCAGCTACCTGACGACGCTCGGTGGAGCCCACGTGGACCTGGACGGACGACCGTGGTGGTTTGACGGGCGCGTGGGGCGCGCTTCCTCACGCCGGAGCGTCGCTAGGCCGACCGATGGGGAACCGTAGGGAGCCCTCCCTCACCGACCGAAGCCGGCCCGGGTCTCGGCTTCGTCCGCGGGAGCGGACGGCCGGACGATGAAGGACGAAGGATCGGGGGACGCGCGTCCGGGCGAGGGGGCCGGGAGGCGACGGACGAACTCGCGCAGGAGGTCGGCGGCGGGCTCGAGGTGACGGGCGGAGACCTGCTCGACGTTGACCCCGAGCGGAACGCTCAGCTCCTCCGCCCGCGCGGCCGCGACGACCGTCTCCCAGACTTCGACGGCGCGTGACGCGCTCCGCCGGGCGGCCTCCGCCTCGTCGCCCTCGAGTATCGTTCGCTCCGCCGACTCGGGAAGGTCGGCCCCAAGCCAACGGACGAACTCGATGTCCGCCTCGTCGGCGATCGGCGCGAAGCTCAGCAGCACCGCGGACGGAGGAATCGACGCGAGTCGGCAGAGCAGGTCGTACTGGCGGATCATCTGGACCGTGAGGTCGGCGTCGAAGAGGAGCTGCGTCGTGAAGAACGCCGCGCCCGTCCTCGTCTTCGCCAGCATGCGATGCGGCTCCCCGACGCGCTGGGGGATCGCGATATTGCCGAAGAGTCCGCCGGCGGCGCGGAAGACGGGACGGCAGACCCCGTTCGCCTCAGCGACCGGAGGGCCCGGGTACGGGATGTACCGGCTCGCTCCGCCGACGAGGACGGCGTAGCGGATCCCGTGGGCGACGGTCTCGCGTCCCCACCGCTCGAGCGCGTCGGCGCTTTCGAGATACGCGACGACCTTGTTGACGACCGCCGGCCGGCCGGTACGGTCCTGGAGCGCCCGGGCGAAGGCGCGCAGGTCCCCCGAGCGGTAGTGCGGCTTTCCCTCGTGGTTCTCGTCCACGAGCTCGGGAACGTCGATCGCGTCGACTCGCCCGACGGAACGGACGAGCGCTCCGACCGCGTCGACGCGCTCCGCGATGCGGGCCGCGCTCGCCCGCGACGGAGGGGGGACCGGCTCGAAGAAGAGGGGGAAGGCGCGGAGTGCCTCCGTTAACGGTCGCCCCGCCTTCGTCACGTTCCGTCCCGGGACACCGCGACATCGGACGGGAGGCGCGATAAATCGTTTCGGCTCGTTCGGTTCGTTGCGAAGGACGCAAGCGGCGGTCGCCGGGAGCAACCGGCGCGCGGACCCTGCGGACCGCGACGCGCCGGCCGGGCCGGACCCGTAGGCTCATCCGACCGACCGGTCTTCCCGCCGCGTGCCGCCCCGCCCGGTCGCGCGACGCCCGTGGGCCGGGCCGCGCCTCGGCGACCCGCGGGCGCGAGTCCATATCGCGCCGGTCGGGTTCGAGATCGAGCGGATCACGGAGCCGATCGAGGCCGAGCGCGCCGACCGAGTCTACCTCATCACTCGGGCCGAACACGACGCGGCGGCTCCGTTCGTGGACGAGGTCGTCCGCCGCCTCGGGTCGAGCTCCTGGCCGGTCGAGGTTCGCGTCGTCCGCACCGACCTCTGGAACGTCTTCGGCGCCCTCGCGGTGCTCCGAACGATATTCGAGAGCGAGCGCCGGACCGACCGGAACGCTTCCGACGTCCTCCCGATACGGGTGAACGTCTCGACCGGTACCAAGATCACGGCGATCGCGGGAACGCTCGCCTGTATGCTCTGGAAAGGCGAACCGTACTACGTCCAGGTCTCCCGAGCCTGGTACTCGGGCCGACTGCCGCGGGTCGCCGCCGTCCACGACGTCGTGGACCGCATCGACCCGGTCGGAGTGTACGCGCTCCGGGCCCCCGCGCCCGAGCTCGTCGCGGTCCTCGAGGCGCTCGAGCGACGGGGAGGCTCCTTGCGCAAGCACGAGCTCCTCCGAGAGCTCGGGCTCGACCGTCCCGGCCCCGGCGAAGCCCCCGCCGCGTCGCCGCAGGCTCAGCACGGGCGCCTTCGCCGCCGCCTCGAACCGCTCGAGACCCGGTGGGGGTTCGTGCGGTCGGAGGCCGCCGGGCCCCGGGCCCGCGTCACGCTCACCGAGCAGGGACGCGTCGCGGTCGCGATCTTTGGCCGGGCCGGGCCGCGGCTCCCCACGATTCACTGATGTAACGCTTGTTACGTTACTATAGTCAAATACCTCGTCGGGGGTAGGGAGGGACGTGGACGACAGGAACGGACCGGTCGGATTCGGGGCGGAGATTGCGATCCTCCGTGTGTCGGCGTTCGCGGTGCCGAAGACGGCGTACGCGCCGTGGCCAAACGAGCGTCCGATGGACCGGGACCCCGGTGCGCCAGCGGTCCCGCCGCCCCCGTTCCCCCACCCGCCGAGGCCCCGGCGACGCCCCCGCCGCGGCGCGGGGAAGTCCGTTCGCCCGTTCGCCGGCCGTGATGCGGACGGCCCCCCGCGAACGGCTAAGGGCAACCGACGCCCTCCCGCGAACGTGAGCGCCGGGCGATTCGTCGCGGTCCTGTCGCTCGCGCGGCAGGGGCTCTCGGTCGGGGTCGAGTTCGGGGCGCACTCGCTCGAGGCGCTCGTCGGGATCGCGGAGACCGTCGAGGAGTCGGTCTACGAACGGGGGTCGCTTGCAGGGACCGACGGGGGGATCGCGTTCGCGCTCACCAACCCGCCGTTGCGCACCGGCGCGTTCGGCGAAGTGCGCCTGCGACTCGACGGGACGCCGGTCGCGTCCGACGCCCTACGGGTGCGGACGGCGGCGGCTCCCGTCTGGCGGACCGCTTCGTCCGTCTCCGCCCGGGCCCCGCTCGAACTCGCCGCGGGGGTCCGCACCGAGTTCGCCGTAGACGACGGCCGGGGTCGGTGCGACGGCGAGCTCACCGTTCGCCTCGAGCTCAAGTCGGTCGCGATCCCTCCGCTCGTCTGGTTCGAGTTCCGGGACCGGGTGCGGTCGGGAGGGCCGAGGTGACTTCGGCCCCGGTCGACCGGGGACGCTACGGGCCCCCGCCGGTCCTTCTCACGACCCTCTCGTCCGCGGCGCTCCTCGACGGCCGAGGGGACCTCGAACTCGCGCGCGAGGCGCGCGGCGGGCCGGCCGAATGGGGCGGGGTGTACGGCCAGCTCGTGCGCCTGACCGGGCCGTGGCGGCTCTCGCTCGCCGTCGACGGGGAGGTCCGGAGCCTTCCTGAGACGCTCGTCGACGCGACCGGGGCGGCGGACCGATGGCAGACCGTCCACCGTTGGGGCCGCGTCGCGGTCGTCGAGACCGTGGTGGCGACCGAGGAGCCGCCGGGGACGGTCCGACACCTTCGGTGTTCCGTGAGCGACGGGCCGGCCGTCACCCTGACCGTCCGCAGTCGGTTCGTGCCGTTCTTGTTGCCGGTCCTCGTCGAGGGGATCCGACCCGCGAACTACCGCGTGGACGCGCGACCCGGCGACCTGCGGGTCCGTCAGCGTGGCTACGCCCTCTCGTTCCGCTCGAGCGTGGCCCCTTCGCGGCTCTACCTGGACGGGACCGCCTGGACCGGGACCTCTCGAGAAGGTCCGGTCGAGGAGGTCGCGTCGGACCACGAGGTCGTTCTGACCCCCGAGGGACCGGTCGAGGTCACGTTCCTCATCTCGGGAGGGCTCGAGCGCTCGATCCCCGACGCGGGGTCGTCGGAGCTGGCAACCGGCGACCCGATCGAGTTGGCCGACCGCGCCGGGAACGTTCGGGGCGCTTGGGAGGCGCGCACCCCGACCCTACGGTTCCCCGGGGCCCCCGAGCTCGAACGCGCGTTCGCGCTCGCCCGTTCGGCGGTTCGCCGCCTGTACTCGGCGCCCGGTGACGGCCTCGTCGGCCTGGTCGCGGGGTACCCCTGGTACGCGGCGATCTGGTGCCGGGACCTCGCCTGGATGCTACCGGCGGTCGTCTGGCTCGGCGACTTCGACTGGGCCGAGCGCTCGATCGACTCGGTCTTCCGGTTTCAATCGCGGTCGAAGCTGCCGCTCTTGGGCGGGGAGCCCGGGGAGCTCCCGATGCAGATCGCCCCGGGTCCGCTCTTCCTCTACGGCACCTCCGACACGACCCTCTACTACCCCGAGCTCGTCCTCCGCCTCGTCCGGCACGCGGGCCGTGGCTCCGTGCCGGAGTCCTGGCGAGACGCGCTCGTCCGGATCGCGGGATGGGGCCGCGCCCGGACCGACATCGAAACGGGGCTCCTGAGGAACGGCGGCGAAGCGGAGGCGATGGAGAACGCGGCCGGACCGGTGGCGCGGGTCCGTTACGGCATCGACGCGCCGGACACGACGATCTGGGACTCGACGGACCGTCGGGACCACGCGATCGACGTCCAGGTCCTTTGGTGGGGAGCGCTCCGATCGATGGCCGAGCTCCTGGCGGGTCGCCCCGCCCCGGAGGACCCGGCCGCCCTGACGGAGCTCGCCGGGCGGGTCGCCCGCTCCGTCGCGAGCCGCTACACCTGGCCGGAGGAGGGGTACCTCTACGACTCGTTGCGAGCGGGCGAGCCGGTCGCGAAACTGCGGCCGAACGCCTTGCGGGCGGTCAGCGCGGGGCTGCTCGCGCCCGAGGCGGCGCGGTCGGTCGTCCGACGGGCCGCGCGCGACGACCTGACGACACCGTGGGGGGTTCGGACCCTTTCGAGCGCGGACCCGGCGTTCGACCCGCGCGCCTACCACGACGGGCAGGTCTGGCCGATCGCGACCGCGTGGGCGGCCGACGCGGCGCTCGCGGCGGGAGAACGCGACCTCGGACTCGCCTACCTCAGCTCCCTCGCGCGCCAGCTCGTGGCGCAGGCTCCGCACGCGAACGAGTGCTTCCGAGGCGACCGGGAGGAGCCGTTCGACTCGTGCTTCGTGCTCGGGTTCAGCGTCGCCCCGTTCCTCACGGTCCTCTTCGAACGGCTGTGGGGGCTGGAGGTCGACGCGCGGGAGCCCCGGCTCGCGGTCCGGCCCGCGTTCCCCACCGGTCTCCCCGCGGCATCGATCGACGGGCTGCGGGTCGGTGCGGGCACCGCCACGCTCCGCTATCGCTCGGGTCGGCTGTCGGTCGCCTGGTCGGGCGATTCGCCGCTCCGCCTCGAGACCGCGGGTGGGGCGGCGTGGGTGCGCCCGGGCGAGAGCGTCGAGGTCGACGTTCCGGCGGACGGGACCGTCCCCCGGGCCCACCCCTAGCTTTCATTACCCGAGGGCTTTGAGGAGGTTGATGCCCGCCGCGATCGAGGTCCGGGGACTGGTGAAGCGGTACGGACCGCTCGCGGCGGTCGACGGGATTGACTTCGACGTGCCGACGGGAACGGTCTTCGCGTTCCTCGGCCCGAACGGCGCCGGGAAGACGACGACGACCGAGATCCTCGAGGGCCTTCGACGCCGGACCGAGGGGTCGGTCCGGGTCCTCGGATTCGACCCGTGGTCGGACGGAACCGCGCTCCACCGCCGGATCGGAGTGATTCCCCAGGACTTCCGGTTCTTCGAGAAGATCACCCCCAAGGAGGCGATCGAGTACTACCGGGCGCTCTTCGGCACGGACGTCGAGCCGGGACAGCTCCTCGCTCAGGTCGAGCTCCTCGACAAGATCTCCGCGCGATTCGACACCCTCTCCGGTGGCCAGAAGCAGAAGCTCGGGCTCGCCCTCGCGCTCACGAACGACCCCGAGATCTGCTTCCTCGACGAGCCGACGACCGGCCTCGACCCGCACGCCCGCCGCGCGATCTGGGCCGTGATCCGCGCCCTGAAGCGCGAGGGCCGCACGGTCTTCCTGACCACGCACTACCTCGAGGAGGCGGAGATCCTCGCCGACCGTGTGGCGATCATCCACCGCGGACGCATCATCGCCGCCGGGACTCCGAGCGAGATCATCCGCGCCCACGGGCGCCCCGCGCGCCTTCGCGTCGAGGGGTCGTCGGAACTCGCCGCGTACCTCCACA
>VFSW01007101.1_pt1 | contig 16331 bp, 16 predicted proteins | sample 5358111 | NCBI WGS metagenome assembly VFSW01 (sample SAMN11554181, study PRJNA540505) | mine drainage metagenome | isolation source: sediment from site ElyBrook_90M | place: USA: Ely Copper Mine, Vershire, VT | collected 2017 | reverse complement strand
TCATCTCCAAGCAGGAATTGCCGCCTGTCACTGTGCGGCAAATGACTACGCATCCACAGACTGGCAGCAGATTCTCGCCCTCTATGATCGTCTAATCGAACTCGATAATTCACCAGTTGTTGCTCTTAATCGTGCTATTGTGATTGCGAATATCCACGGCCCCCAAGCGGGTCTTGATGCTGTGATATCGATTCGAGATCTTAAAAAGATGGACTCTTATTATTTGCTTTATGCAGTATTAGGCGAGTTTGAAGTGCGCCTGAACCATTCTCATACTGCAGCAGACCATTTCCGAAAATCGCTGCAATTAGCGGAAATAAAATCGGAGCGCATATTTCTGGCGAGCAAGCTTCTGGCGTACAAAAATTAATTTTTACCTCATCAACCTCCTCTCTGTTGCGTAAGACTCTTTGTTAAATAACCTCCAGCTCATCTCGTGATGGTAATTTTGGAAAGGGTTTTCCCGGATGGGTTTGATACCAGAAGGCAACAGAGGAAATATCATCCTGGAGGGGCAAATAGAGGCGGTTTTTTCGCCAGCCAAGTGCCTGAATGGTAATACGCAGATCTTTTTCAAAGCGAATCGGATCCAAGATATGCCAGCGATAGAGGCCAAACCGGGTCTGGGATTGGAAAAATCCATCAGGACGAATCACCTGTGGCATCCCGGCATACGGGGTATTAAATTCATGATATTGCCTAGAGGTTTTGGTCATAAATCCCCACGATCCACAAAAGTAGTCCTCGGTGCCGGTACCGCAGATAGTTGGAAACTCCTTGTCGCCATCCATGTAAAATTTAATTTCGCCTTCACCCCACCAATCACCATTGTTAACGCCCCAGCACATGTAGGTTCCAACATAATGGCCCCAGCCTTCTACGCCATCAAGAATCGTGTAAACCTCTTTGTAGGGCAGGGGATTAACCCGACGGAATTGAGCATGGAAGTAAGCAGCGTCATCCGGTACTTCCTGCAAGGCATAGTTAATTTGATAGAAGAATTCAATGACTTCATCCGCAAGGTTCTCGATGGTAATGCGACACCGTTTACGGAAGGGCATGGGCCAGTAGCAATTAAACCCACTACCAGGGTTGGCACAGACAGCCTGAGAGACTACCGGTGCAAACTCTCCCCAACCACAGGCAAAAAAATCACCAAGCGGACATTCAATGGAGGGATATTCACAATCATCCCAATAAACACGAATGATTGAGAAGCGCCAGTCCCCAGTGGGAGTCATCCAGATTTGCTGGATCACGCCCGGACCCTCTACATCCATGATCGTTGTGGTTCCCTTATGAATCTGAATGCAAGGACGCACTTTCCATCCACGCCCAAGTTCGCGTGCAGGCGAATTTTCTTTCCAGAACTGCCCGATTTTAACAACTTCTGGCTGAGGTGTCTCTGAAATCTCAGCCATGCCACCCTTGCCTTTTTCCCCATAGACATTCTCCGGTGAAACAGATCGCGTCTTGGCCCGGCTGAGGAAGGGGAGGTTGCCAAACGAGTGAGCAAGTCCCATGAATGAGTCGGATGTAGTGGTCATTTTTTGCTACATAAGACCCTATCAGTGATGCTGCTCAGAGAAAGAGAGGCAAGGCGACATAAAAAAGATAGGTCTTCTCACGCTAGGCTCGGTTTCTCTCCCTTATGTTGACTCGATGTCCTGAAGCGTTTGATTCAAAACAAGCATCAATAGCTTTTTGGATTTTTGCACCACGAGCAAAGTCTGGATCTCCTTGTTTGCCTGTACGAATGGCGGCAATGAATCGCTTGTAAATATTGGGCGTCTTTGGTGCTTTGATGGTTTTCCACGTGCCTTTGTCGATATCCTTACCGAGGCATACTTCGATCTGCTCTGGGGAGCGATCCAGATGAATGCTCAATGCACCCTTGGTTCCATGAATGCGAAGGGAGAGGGTATTAGCATGGCCTGTGGCCCAGCGCGTGGTATGGATGACGCCCAGAGCCCCATTTTCAAATTCAACCTGTAGTAGGGCCGAATCATTGGCATCAAGCGGGTATTTTCCCATGCGTTTGCCCTTTAATTTTGTAAAGGTTTTGAGGCGTGCCTGAATGCTTCGTATAGGGCCGACTGGGAAATAGGCAAAGTCTAAGATATGAACGCCAACATCTCCTAGAACTCCTAGGCTACCGTGCTTGCTGGAGAGGCGCCAGAGCCAAGCGGGCGTAGTCTTCCAATCGCCCCAGATTTTACTGGAAAGCCAACTTTGGAGGTAGCTGGCTTCAAGATGGACAATCTCACCGAGCTTTCCTTCGCGTATTAATTGGGCCGCCTTCTGAATGGCCGGCGCATTCCGATAGCTCAGATTAACCATATTGATGACTCTAGCCTTCCTCGCAGCACGCACCATCTGCATGGCATCAGCATAGTTGGTCGCTAATGGTTTCTCGCAAAGGATATGTTTTCCAGCAGCGATCACCTGTAGAGAGAGCGGGGTATGGAGATGGTCGGGAGTGACATTGGAAACAGCATCTACCTCCACTTCGCGGAGAAGGCGGCCAAGGTCTGTAAAAACCTTTGCAGTTCCACCATGTTGGGCGGAAAATTCCTGAGCACGTTTGAGATCTACATCGCATACTGCAACCAATTTTACGCCAGGAATTTTGTGAAATTCCGTAGCGTGGACATTTGCCATCCCTCCAGTTCCTACGATGGCCAACCGGATTGGTTGAATCCGTTTGGGGGAAGCCTTTTTTGGTGAGGATTTCTTTTTCATTAACGAAGGCCCTCTGTTGAGCGTTCAGCAACTTCAGTATCATGCGATAATGGTTCCAGCGGTGGGGAATTGGGACAGATGTCAGGGATGCAGACAGTGGGACGCGCCCAATGTACGGCATTGGAGATCACACGCTGGACTTCAGGCTGGTGGTAGGTAGGATAGGTTTCATGGCCCGGGCGGAAGTAAAATATCCGTCCATTGCCGCGCTGCCAAGTGGCACCACTGCGGAAAACCTCTCCGCCGGTAAACCACGAGATAAAAATCAATTCATCCGGGGTAGGAATACCAAAGGGCTCTCCATACATTTCCTCTACAGGGAGTTCGAAGTAGTCTCCGATCCCTGCGGTAATGGGGTGATGGGGGGCAATATTCCAAAGACGTTCTTTGTCCGTGGATTCTCTCCATTTCAGCGAACAGGTGGTTCCTAAGAGGGTTTTGAAGATTTTAGAGTAGTGTCCAGAATGTAGGATGATAAGCCCCATTCCCTCCAGAACACGCCGATGAACACGTGCCACCACTTCATCGGCAACTTCGCCGTGAGCCATGTGCCCCCACCAAAGCAACACATCGGTCGAGGCAAGCACCTCCTCGGTGAGGCCATGTTCCGGTTGATCCAAAAAGGCTGTGAAAACATCAAATTCTGACTCTTTTCGCAGAAAATCGGCAATGGTTTCATGGATGCCTTGCGGGTAAATTTCGGCAACTTTCGGATTCTTTTTTTCATGGCGGAATTCCCCCCAGACGAGGGTCTTCATGGGTGCAGTCATCATAGAATTTCCACCTGTACACACGAATTCTTGGTGGAACAAGGGATTTCAGTGATCGCAAAAGTTTCCTTCCCGCGTTCCTTCTATCGCATGCAGGCAAACCCTAAGGAGCCGCTGATCAAATCGCAGTGAGACTGTTGAGGGAAGAAACCTCCGACTGGTTGGAGGAGGTAGGACTGCAGGTAGAAGGGAAATTGTTGATTGCAGATTGTTGATTCGGGGTTCTTGGTTCGGGAATAAGCAATGAGGAATGAATAATTTTCACGCCTTGAAAAACATTCCATTACTCTTCAGCCGTCATCATGGGATTTAATCAGCGTTTCCCTAAGAGCCTGTCACAGCAATAATCGAGCGGGGGCTTCGAGGATTTTCTTGAGTGCTCCTACATATTCTGCCGCCACCGCTCCATCCACGACGCGATGATCTCCACTGAGAGTGATGGTCATGCGGTGGCCAATTGTGATGTCATCATGGTCATTGACAATGGCCTTTTTGACAATAGCTCCGACAGCGAGGATGGCTGCCTGGGGAGGATTGACAATGGCGGTGAACTGCTCAACGCCATAGGCGCCGAGGTTGGAGACTGTGATGGTTCCTCCGACATATTCCTCGGGCTTGAGCTTCTTATCACGGGCGCGAAGGGCGAGATCTTTCACGGCGGCACTGATCTGCTGGAGGGAGAGAGTCTGGGCGTCACGGATGACGGGTGTGACGAGGCCATCTTCCAGAGCAATGGCCACGGAGAGATTCACGCTGCCATACTGGATGATGCTGTCACCAGCAAAAGCCGCATTGACTTTCGGCTTCTCAGTGGCTGCACGGGCCACGGCGGAGAGGACGATGTCATTGAAGGTGATCTTCCCCCTCCCAGCGATGTTGAGTTCCTTGCGAAGGGCCATCATCGGAGCGGCATTGATCTCGATACTGAGATAGAAATGAGGGATCTGAGTTTTGCTGGCAAGGAGACGCTCAGCAATGACGCGGCGCATTCCACTAAGAGGAATCTTGGTCTCAGACATTCCGGCAATAGGAGTCGGGAGGATGGCGACAGCGGGGGATGCATTACCAACCACAAGTGCGGATACGCCCCCAAGCGGAGCCTTCTCGACATCGAAGGCGATGACGCGGCCACCAGGGCCAGTTCCCTTGACCGTCTCGAGCCGAAGGCCACGGGCGGCAGCGATTTTTCGCGCGCGCGGCGCGGCTTTTACCCTGATTCCGGGGGCAGTGATGCCACTACTACCATGGGCATGGGCAGCTGCGGCACCTGCCCTTGGAGTCAGGGGACGGCCTGAGGAAACGACCGTCGTGGGACGCGCAGCTTCAGCAGCAACAGGAGCTGATGCCTTGGGACTGGGACGCTCGACCGCCTTCTCTCCCTCGGCGAGGACGAGGGCAAGCGCTGCTCCGACAATCACCCTTCCTCCCTCTTCAACAAAGATTTCGGTAAGAGTTCCCTCTTCAAAAGACTCCATTTCCATGGTGGCCTTATCGGTCTCGACCTCGGCAAGAATGTCACCGATAGCAATTTTATCTCCCTTTTTCTTGCACCAGCGGACGAGGGTTCCCTCGGTCATGGTGTCACTCAATTTTGGCATTGTGATCTCTGGCATAAGCGTGGGCAGTGGAAGGGTTAGGAAAAGAGATTGGGGCTTAAAAGAGGGAAAGAACTTTGGCGACAACCGCCTGGGCGTCTGGAAGCTGGAGCTTCTCCAGCGGCATACTGTAGATAGCTGGAGCGTCGAGTGCCGTAACGCGAAGAACGGGGGCATCAAGATCGTCAAAAGCCTGCTCGGCAAGAAGTGCCGCGATCTGGGAACTGATGCCACAGAAGGGTTTGTTCTCATCGACGAGAATGGCACGGTGGGTCTTGGCCACGGAGTTCAGAATCGTCTCTTCATCGAGAGGACGGATGGAACGCAGATCGACGACTTCAGCCTCAATGCCATGTTCCGCTGAGAGAATTTCTGCGGCGGCGAGTGAGGTCAGAACAGCGCGGCCATGAGCAATGAGCGAGACATCAAGCCCCGTGCGCTTCACTTCAGCGACTCCAAGCGGGATGGTGTAGGTGCCATTGGGAACTTCGCCAAGGTCTCCGTAGAGAAGCGTATTTTCCATGAAGCAAACGGTATCGTTGTCTCGAATGGATGAGATCATGAGTCCCTTGGCGTCGTAGGGAGTGGCGGGGCAGACGACCTTCAATCCGGGAGTATTCGCCAGAAAATTTTCCGGTGTGTGGGAGTGGGTTGCCCCGACATTGGTGCCGCCATTAGCAGGACCGCGTACGACCATCGGGACATTGATGAGACCGCCAGACATGTAGCGGATGCAACCTGCGTTATTGATGATCTGGTCAAGGCCGACATAGGCAAAGCTCCAAAACATCAGTTCGACCACAGGTCGGAGTCCCATCATGGCGGCACCGACGCCGAGTCCGAGGAAAGCCGCTTCGCTGATTGGAGTATCGATGACGCGCTTTGACCCGAAGCGTTTCCAAAGTCCTTCGGTAACTTTGTAGGCACCGTTGTATTGGGCAACTTCTTCCCCCATGAGAAAGACATTTTCGTCGCGGGTGAGTTCCTCGGCAAAGGCGTCGTTGAGAGCCTGACGGTAGGTAATGACGGGCATGGAAGAAGGGGTGAGCGGTTGATTGCTGGGATTGTAGGCAGAGCGGCTCTTACTCACTGAAAAAGTGGCGTCCAGACTGGCTGGCTTCGGTCTGATGATCGACTTCGTAGTAGATGTCTTGAAAGATGCTCTCTTCCGAAGGCCAAGGGCTGGCCATGGCAAATTCGACGGCAGCAGCGGCCTCTGCCTTGGCCTCGGCGTCCAGCCTCTCGATCTCCTCTTTGGTGATGATGTTCTCGCTGAGGAGTTGATTTTCCCAAAGGGTAATCGGATCGCATGCTGTCTTGTAATGCTCAATCTCCTCAGGAGTTCGATATTTCTTGGTATTCGCATCGGCCACCGAGTGGCCGTAGTAGCGGTAGGTGGAGACTTCTAGGACTGTGGGCTTAGAAAGGGTTCGAGCCTTTTCCATGGCTGCACCAAGTCCTGCACGCAGCTCATAGAGGTGAAAACCGTTGCAGAGTGCCCAATCGAGATTAAATCCCTCAGCGCGGGCGGCGAGTGAGTGCCTGATGGCCGAGGAACGTTCCAGGCTGGTACCCATCGAGTATCCGTTGTTCTCGATGACATAGACAATCGGAAGATTCCAGAGAGCCGCTATATTAAGGCACTCGCTGAAGACCCCCTGATTCACCGCACCATCGCCAAGGAAACAGACGGCGCATCCTGAAATTCCTTTGTACTTCAGCGCAAAGGCGAGGCCGAGGCCGAGAGGGGTTTGTCCAGCAACAATACCGTGTCCACCCCAGTAGTGCTTATCAGGAGCGCAGAAGTGCATAGAGCCTCCTTTCCCTTTGGAGCAGCCGGTTCCCTTGCCGAATAACTCGGCCATACACTCGTTCATTCCCATGCCGACGGCCAAGGAGTGACCATGATCGCGGTAGGCGGTGATAATCTCGTCGTTTCCATTCATCAGCGAAGCTGTGCCAACAGCGACAGATTCCTGACCATTGCAGAGATGCAGAAAGCCCCCCATGACCCCCTGATTATAATATTTCAACGCCTGGAGCTCAAAACGACGAATGCGGAACATCTCGCGCAGGAGAGTGATTTTCGCTTTGGGTGTGAGCGACACATTCACAGGATCGTCTGCAAAAGGCGCATTGGAGGAAGGAGAGGGGGCGGTCTCGCTGGAGAGTTCCTCCGGCTTGGCAGAGATGTTTTGGGATTTGGTAGAAAGAGTGGTGGGTCGAGCCATAGGCCATCCCTGCCGGTGATACCGAGTCAGGACGCCCGAACTATCCAGAAATTTTGCGAGGGAGTGAAGGGGAAAATGAGAGGGATCACGAAATGGTTTTTAAATTTCTGAGGATTGCATCACAAGCTGCGCTATGAGCAGCATCCGATTGTTGGGAAGCTTCTGGGCAACAGCACTCAGTGAATGATGTGCAGGGATTGCCGGATCGTAGATACCAAGGACTCGGGCTAGCTCGGCTTCAAAATGTTCGACGGCCCGTCTGGTCGGAGCCTGTGTTCGCAAAAATCCCCAAGCCCGTTGCAGGAGGTGGAAAATCTCCGGCACCGGATGCATGGTCTCGGTAAAGAGATCACAGAGTTCAGCAAAATAGGAGGCCGAGAGAATGCTTGCATAGGTGGAGGGAATCGCCCTGTCTCGCGTGACCACAACCTCGCAAAGAGAATGAAGATCGCTACCCTTCGTGGTCCGAGGAGCCTTGAAGGATATCTCCGCCTCGGTGAAAAGCTCCAGACGACCCGCAAAGGGACTCCCTGGCTTCATTGCGCTCCGCACTCCGGTCTTCACCTTGCCATGACGATCCGTCAGCCAGACAACGAGTAGGCTATTCTCAGAAAATCGGTAGCGCCTCAGCAGAATGGCACGAGCCTCTTCCATTACTCCGAGGCATTCTCCTTTGAATCTGTCATTGTAGAAAAAGCAACCTGAACCAGGCACTCTTGGATAAAGGCAAAGAAATTGACCTGCATCAGCGCAATCTCCCTCTCCGTGGAAAGGTCAGAGGTCTCTGGATGTGCCAGCTCCTGCTCGGTGAAGCCATACTCCGCCACGAGGGATAATCTGTGGGAATTCAGCGTGGTGAGCCAAGCATCAGCGTGCACGCGGGGAATTTCCAGCGCCCAGAGGGAATGCTTTCCTTTTTCCTCCTGCATCTTCAGGAGATCCGTGGCTACCACAGCTCGCTCGAGATCAAAATGACGGCGCAGATCAGGCTGCACAAAATCCTCCCAGTCACGGCAGAGCTCCTCATCCTCCCCCGGCGGCGGCAGTAACCGTGCGCTCCCTTCAGGAGTCCGCTCCCAAGGATCGAGAGCCGCTGTCTGAAGCAATCCAGTCAGCAAGGGATGAATTTTGCTAAAGCGAGGATTTCCTGATGCGGAAAGTTCGAAGAACACAGTGGTAGAGAAATTTTCTAATGCGGGGAACGTTCCAGAGTCGCGAGGAGGAAAAATTCATGGAGCTGCTGGACATACAGCTCTCCTTGTTCTCGAGCGCCACTCCAGACGATAGAGCGTCCCTTGGTATGCACCTCCATCATATGCTTCTCAGCCAACTCACGCGACCAGCAAAAGACTCTCTGCAAGATCATCGTGACATAGCTCATGAGATTCACAGGATCATTGTGCACTACGACCAGCCAAGGATGCTCACATGCCTCCAAGAGGCCAGTCTCAGGGGAGTCTGAAATTCTTGGTTGGCTCATGATGAAGTTCTCATATTCCAGCAAGTTGGCTGCTTTCGGTAGCAAGCGCGGTAGAGGCCACAAGTGTTCCGATGAGCGTGCGAGCAATTTCCTTGTCATGAAGTCCCGCTCCTCTCCCCTCCTGCACGAGGTAGGAGGCGATCACGACTCGTGGGGGCAGATGGAAGACGGCGGCTCGGAGCGCATGAATCACCGCCAGATGGCCGGGGGAGTTGCCAGCAAGCACTGCCACGCGATAACGTTCCAGCAGACGATCTCCTCGCGGAGCAAGGAGTCCCCGCACCAGACGTTTCCCTGCATCACGACTTGGCAATCTCAGCAAGGCAGGCAGGGCTGATTCCAGAGCACAATCAAGCGTGGAGATTTCAAAGCTTCCACCTTCTGCCGCACACATGAGCACTTTCAGGAGAAGTGGTTGCAAGTGGGGGTGAAAGATGGTGTTGCTCCAGTTGAGTAGGGCGGCAGGTAGTGGCCCGCGCGGCATGAACGTCACCTCACTGAGGCCATCTAAAAAGGGATTGCAAAGCTCCGCCGCACGGATCACGAGTTCATAATCCTCATCCTCTGGGATCTTCTCTAGCTGTACAGCGACTTGCATGATGCCAATACCTCTAACACATGCCATGCAAGGCGGCTTCCAAAATTTTTTCCTGCCGCCGATGCATCACGAGGCGTTCCTGCGCCGTGAGATCATGATAACCAAGAAGATGCAGGAGCCCATGAATTGCACAAAGAGGTACCTCATGATGCAGAGGATGGTGAAACTTGCATGCATTGGCCGCTACCACAGGCACGCAGATCAGGATCTCTCCATGCTCAAAGGTGATGACATCCGTTGGCCTCGGATCATTGAGAAACTCTGCATGCACTTTGGCAATCGCCCCCTCTCCCAGCAGCGTGATTTCAATCACTGGCGGCAGTTGCCCCCCTGCCCTGCTCGGTTTCTCCAGACAAAGAGGAAGTGCCACTCGCACAATCTCCTGCACCGCACACACATCAACCTGCACCGAACGCTGACGATTAGCCCAGAGCAGTTGGGGAAAAGATGGCGTCATGGGAATGAGAAAAACCGGAAATCTGAAATTGACAAGTTATACCATCTTTTAGAAATCACTGAATTGTATGGCGCAGGAATTTTTGGGTGAGGCAAGGCAGAAGATTGATGGCACTCTTCAGATAACCAGAATGATGACAACGCAGCATTGCGCAAAAAGAACAAGCCAGAGAGTCGGGTTACTTCCAAGAGATGGTATTAGAATGAAATCATGGTGCTCTGGCACTCACTGCTGTCAGCCAGTTGCAAGCGCATCCTTTTCCCTCTACGTCTCATGATGAAAAACGGCTACACGGTTTTATATGCCCTAATACTGGTGCGCCCGGCAGGAATCGAACCTGCTACCAAGGGTTTAGAAAACCCCTGCTCTATCCGATGAGCTACGGGCACAAAAATGACTGCTTGCCTCTCTGGGGAGGATGGCAGGTTTTTACGCAGGAACAGGTCTCCCCTGTTCCTGCGGCATCATATCAAGGGCACGGAGGAGATCAAGGTCATCACTCGCATCGGGGTTAGCGACCGTGAGCAGTTTGTCACCATAGAAGATGGAATTGGCTCCGGCAAAGAAGCAGAGAGCCTGGCCTTCTCGGGAGAGGCGTGTGCGTCCGGCGGAAAGACGGATGCGGGCCTTGGGAAGCATGAGGCGAGTCGTGGCCACGAGGCGTACGAGCTGGAAAATATCGACGGCAGGTTGTTCCTCAAGCGGTGTGCCTGGCATCGACATGAGGCAATTGATCGGCACGCTCTCGGGTGGCGGGTTAAATCCGCAGAGAACTTCGAGCATCCGGAGCCGATCACGCTCGGTTTCACCCATCCCAATGATGCCGCCACAGCAGACAGCCATTCCGGCTCGCTGGACGGAGGCGATGGTGTTCAGGCGGTCGTCAAAGGTGTGAGAAGTAACGATCTGAGGATAATACTCAGGCGAGGTGTCGATGTTGTGATTGTAGGCGGTGACGCCAGCTTCCTTGAGCTGGGAAGCCTCCTTATCGCCGAGTTGGCCGAGTGTGACGCAGACTTCCATACCGAGCTTGCTGACCTCGCGAACAGTTTCAAGCAGAGAATTGAAGCGACTGTCACCCGATTTCACCCCTTTCCAGGCGGCTCCCATGCAAAAGCGGGTGGTGCCACTTTCTCGGGCTTTCTGCGCCACGGGGAGGATTTCGTCACAGCCCAGGAGCTTCCCGACATCGACCCCTGTATTGTAACGTGCGCTCTGGGCGCAGTAGGAACAGTCCTCGCTGCAGCCACCGGTTTTCACGCTCAGCAAGGTACAGAGTTGGACATTATCCTTTTCCCAATGCTGAAGATGGAGAGAGCTGGAACGCTGAAGTAGATCGAAGAGAGAAGAGCGATAGATCGCCTCAATGTCGCATAGAGAAACACTCACAGGGGTCGGATAGTATGGCGTGCAGAAAGGAACGTCAATCAGAGGCCAACGCATTCACGCCAGCACTTTGCCATGCGAGCATGGCCGGCAGGTGTCGGGTGGACACCATCGTGAGCCCAATACTCGGCAGGTGCCTCGGTCAATGCAGTATCAAATAGGGTTTGAAAAGGAACGAGCAGTGCGTTGAATTGCTGGGCCAGCTCCGCAACCACTTTGCGCCGCTGATCCACTTCCTCCCGCCAGCCTGGCCCAACCACACCGCAAGGAAGGAGAAAGGGTTCACAGAGGACGAGTTGGGCATCGGGAAGGATGGAGCGAGTCCATTCGAGCAGCAGGCGATAGATTGTCTGATAGCGACTCACCTCCACGCCATTATTTCCTCCAAATTCGTGCCAGGTATCATTCACTCCGATGAGAATGCTGATGATGTCAGGACGGAGATTCAGGGCGTCAATTTTCCATCGGGCATAAAGATCCACCACCCGATCACCGCTGTTTCCACGGTTGTAAATACGTGGCGTGCGTTGCGCGTGATCGGCCAGGATGCCGGTCGCTGCCATCATGGCATAGCCGCCACCAAGGCCTGCAAAATTATTGGCTTCAGCCTGCTCGCGATTGCGTCCGGCATCGGTAATGGAATCCCCCTGAAAAAGGAGGGTGAGGGAATTGGAGGACATAGAGAGTGAAAAAGCGGTTTGTATTTAGCTGGGATAGCTTTGTCCTTCAAGAAGGGAATGGCAAGTGGCTGATTGTATGACCATGGGAATGTAGTCGCTCCTGCTCCTCAGTGCTTACGTTTCAACTTTCCCAGCCCCTCGTCATCGGCTAGGCGGAAGTCGATCTGTTGTTTGAAGGGATCGACTCGGGCCACTTGGACGCGCAGGAGATCTCCGGCCTTGAGGATGCGCTTGGAATGCTTTCCGATCAGACGCGAGCGAGGGGCATCGAAATGGTAAAAGTCGTCGTCAAGAGTGGAGACTGGAACGAGACCGGTCATCATCGCCTCGGGCAGCTCCACGAGTAGGCCGTAGTTTCGCGCCTCAATGACGCGTGCCTCAAAGCTTGGCGCGATACCTCCCTTGGCGGGAACTGCTGCCAGCTCGCTGAAATATTCGAGCTTCTTGATCCGCACAGATTCCTTTTCGGCATCGGCCGCAGTCCGTTCTGTGGTGGAAAGATGCTCGCAGATGGGGGCGAGATCGGAGGAAGAGGGGCTCATTTTGGAATAAAGCCTGGGATGAAGATCCCGGGCCAGAGCACGGTGCGTGAGGAGATCGGCATAGCGGCGAATAGGGCTGGTGAAATGGCTGTAATCAGACTTGGAGAGGCCATAGTGACCAAGAGGATTGGGGGAATAGCGGGCGCGCTTAAGGCTCTTGAGGAGGCCAATTTTCAGAGCGCTGGCATACGGCTTTCCTTTGAGGCCGTCGAGCAGTCGTTGAAGCTCGGGACGATGGCCGAGATCGCCAGCCTTCACTCCATAAGTAGCGGCCAATTCACGGTATTCGATGAGCTTTTCAGGATCGGGCTTTTCGTGAATACGATAGATATTGGGCTGCTTACGGTGTTTGAGATGGCGGGCAACAAGCTCGTTGGCGAGCAGCATCAACTCCTCGATGAGCTGGTGAGAAATATCGTTTTCGACCAATTCCAGACGTACTGGATGGCCCTCGGCATCGAGCCAAACCTTCACCTCCGGCATTTCCAGATCGAGAGCACCTGCGGCAAAGCGGCGCTTACGTAGAGCGGAAGAGCAATCCCAAGCGGCGTGAACGCGGCGACTTACTTCATCCTGAGCCGGAGTCTGAAGCAGGGCCAGCGCCTGACGGTAGGTAAGACGTGCTGCGCTGCGGATGACGGAGCGACCAAAGCGAACGCTGCGGACGGAACCGTCACGATTGATTGCTGCAAAGACGCTGAACGCTAGACGATCCTCATCGGGGCGCAGGCTACAGAGACCGTTGGAGAGATTCTCCGGGAGCATCGGAATGACACGGTCGGCAAGATAGACGCTATTGCCGCGCCTGCTGGCCTCTTTATCGAGAGGTGTTGCTGGCTTCACATAATGGGAGACATCGGCGATATGGACGGCGACCTCCCAGCCGAAATTGGTCGGCTGTACCTCGATGGCATCGTCAAAATCACGCGCATCGTCGGGGTCAATCGTGATGATCTTCCGCCCACGCAGATCCTCCCGTCCCTCCAGATCGGCATCCGTGATACGGCTACCGAAGCACTTGGCCTCCGCGCTCACAGCTTCCGGGAAATCCTGAAGCAGGCCGTGTTTATGAATGACGGAGAGCATATCGACTCCGGGAGCACCCGAGGGGCCAAGCACCTTGATGATGCGGCCTTCAGGATTTACATGGCTATTCTCCCAGCGGTCGAGCTGGGCCACCACCTTGTCGCCGGGACGGGCTCCACCCGCATCAGGAACATAAAGATTACGGGGAAAACGCGGGTCATCAGCGACAACATGAAAGAAATTCTTGGTGCGCTGGAGCGTACCCACAATCGGGGAGTCGGCGCGTTCGACCACGCGGAGAATTGTACCCTCGGCACGGCCATCACGTCGTGGCCGTCCGTGATCGCGCGCATCGCGAATCAGTCGTGCAACGACCCGGTCGCCATGGAGTGCTGTGCCGAGGTGATCGGAGGAGATAAAAAGATCCTTTCCCCCCTCCTCTTCAGCCAGAACATGTCCAGAGCCTCCGGCATGGATTTGAAGTTTGCCGGTGAAGAGATCGGCGGCCTGCGGTACGATGTAATGATCGTGGCGGACGCGGGCGAGTTTCCCCTCGCGCTCGAGGGTGGAGAGCATCTGGGGTAGGGCGGCAAAATCGTCGCCCTTCAGATTCAGGGTGCGTGCGATGGAGGGAGCAGGCAGCGGATCGGATTTCAGCAACAGGAGAAGCGATCTCTCGAGTGAGCGACGCGAGGGCTTGAGCGCCTCGTTGTGTCTGACTCCTTGTGTTCTTTTGGCGGAGGCGCGGGAGGGTGAGGCTTTGCCAGGCCGAGGAGGATGCTGGGTGGTGGGTTTGACGGCAGGAGCGGAATTGCCGGATAATGGCTTGGAGCCGTGCGGTCGTTTCTTGGGCACAAGGCAGCATCGGCGGCTTTGCCTTCCGAGCAAACAAGAAAATGTAAACAAAAAAGGCTTGTGCCAAGTGCCTGGGGGAAGAAAATAGGCTTATGACATCCCCCATGAGAATGAGCACCACACAGACTCCTCGCAATAAGACTTCCGCATTCACCCTGATCGAGCTGCTGGTGGTCATTGCGATCATTGCGATTTTGGCAGCACTGCTCTTCCCTGCTGGTCAAAGCGCCCTGAACTCCGCCAAAAAAACCGTGGCTAAAAATCAGGTCGTCCAGATTGCGACGGCGATTACGGCCTATGAAACAGAGTATGGAAAACTTCCCTCGAACTCGGGAAGCAACATGAACGCCGCCTTTACAACCATTCTCTGCTCCAGCAACGATACGAACAACAACCCGCGTGCGATTATCTTCCTGGAAGCCAGCATTTGGAAACCAGGGAAAGGTGGTACTAATTCCAGCGGAGCATTTGCTGATCCGTTCAATTCCAACAGCGTTTACTTGATGGCATTGGACACGAATTATGTAAATCAGATTACCGTGCCGACTAATGCCAGCAATAGTACGGGAACTATTACCAAGCATGTTGGAGTCTGGACGATCTGGACAAACGGCACGCAAAAAACTTTGATTGATTCCTGGGACTGAGGCTCTTTTGTGCGGGTGTGGTTCAATGGTAGAATGTGGCCTTCCCAAGGCTGAGACGAGGGTTCGATTCCCTTCACCCGCTCCACTCTGATCATCAGCAGCTTACGAAGTGGCGCAGTCAAGCGAGCCGGTTTTTAGAATTCGCAGCCTGCGACTCTGCAAATCTATTCTCTCGTACGAGGAAATTTGAGCGATGACAACCTGATAATTCTCAGCGCATCGTCATGAAAAAAACGGGGGGCAAGACAACGCAGCCCAGTTACCAGCGTGCCATCAATTAGCAAGAGTTACTTGCATTCGGCTGTTGCCCCTGCTCAGCTTCACAAGCTATTTTCAACTAGGTTGCCGCCAAGTCTTTCAACCGCGCTCGGAATGCTTCGATGATCTCAGCGAGCCAGGTATTTTGGAATCGTTTGCGGATGGTCAGCGCGTAGTATTTCTCCACAAGTCTCGGAACGCGCAGCATGAATTTGATTTTGCGCGATTGCAGTTCACGCTCGACAACGATTTTGGAGACGAGTGCCAGGCCTTCACCCGACAAGGCCAGCAAACGTAGCAGCGCCATGTCATCCACCTCGGCGTGAACAAATGGTTCAACTCCCGAATTAGCCAGCATCAAATCGAAGTCCGCTCGCACATCGCTCTGTCGGCTTGGTAGGAAGAGCGGGACATCTTTCAGAAATTGAGGGAACTTCGGACGCGCCACCTTCAACTTTTTCCCGCCGACAAGAAACACCGGCACTTCACCGAGCAGATGATTGAAGACGTTATTCTCCTGATCGGCTCGCAACGGGATGTTCGAGAGCACCAAATCCAACTTGTGTTCGTGGAGTTGCTGCGTGAGTTCATCCAGCGCCCCGGCCACGACGACGACTTTTGTCAGGGTGTCGGCCAAAATCGGCTGGATGAAATCGAACTGCAAATTCTTCGAGAGCGGACCGACCGCGCCGATGCGGAGGACGCGCTGCCGGTTTGAATCGGATTGACGGAAGCGTGTGATGAGTTCATGGCCGGTGGTATAAATTATCTCGGCGTGTTCCAGTGCCACGCGCCCCGCGTCAGTCAAATGCAGTTCGCGACCGCGCCGATCAAAGAGCGGCTGACCGAGCCAGACTTCCAGTGCCGCGAGTTGCTCGCTCAAGGTGGACTGCGAAATTTTTAGCTTCGCCGCCGCCTTGGTCATGCTGCGATGTCGCGCAATCATCCAGAAATGCCGCAGGTGGTGATAGTTCAACCACTCTGGGTTCTCAAACGCTGAATTCATTACTTCGGAATAACCGATTAATAGAATAGAAACAATCTATTTTTACGAATCACATGGT
>VFSW01007100.1_pt1 | contig 16331 bp, 11 predicted proteins | sample 5358111 | NCBI WGS metagenome assembly VFSW01 (sample SAMN11554181, study PRJNA540505) | mine drainage metagenome | isolation source: sediment from site ElyBrook_90M | place: USA: Ely Copper Mine, Vershire, VT | collected 2017 | reverse complement strand
GGAGCGTGACGCCCAGCTCGCGCGCGATGGTTTCCGCCTCCGCGATCATTCGATCCACCGTCGCGTCAAAATCGTCGAAAAGCGCGTGACCGCGCTCCATCAAGCCGGGCGGATTCGCGCTGTCGAGATAGTAGACCATCCGCTGCAAGTACACTTCGCGGACGCCCACGCGCGCGGCGAGCCGCACCAGGTCGGGCAATTCGCCGATATTCTCGCGCATCCCGGTCATCCAGATCGAGACGCGCGGCGCGGAGGCGTTCAGTTCGCGCTGCCGCGCGGTAAAGCGTTCGAGGTTCTCCACGATCTTGTGGAGCAGCGGCGCGCCGCGAATCCGCGCGTACGTTTTCGGATTCGCGCCGTCGATCGAAACGCGCATTTCGTCCAAGCCGCTCGCGATCAACTTGCGCCCCCACGCTTCGCTGAGCAGCGTCGCGTTGGAGTTGAAGAGGACGGTAACATTGCGCGCCTTGAGGTATTCGATCATCCGCGCGAGCTCTTGGTTCATCAGCGGCTCGCCGATGCCATGCAGCACCGCGCGTTGCATCTCCGGGAATTGCTCGACGATGCGGAGGAAATTTTCCCAGGACAGGGTTTGGGGCGGTTCGTACGTGACGAACGTGCGCGGGCAGGTCTCGCACAGGAGGTTGCAATGGTTCGTAACTTCGATGAACACAACGCGCGGCAAGTGGACAGCGATTGCGCCGCGCGCGTTCGGATCGACAAAGGTATACGCGGCAGGTAAACTGGCTAAGGTGTCGCGTGGAACGTTTAGGACCATTGGCGACTGAACCATCCCGGCTCCTTTCTCGAACGCGTTCATTATAGCCGAGATACATTTCGGAGGTATAAAGAAATTCTAAAAAATAGATTACGCAAAATCAAAACGCGGCAGCATCGGTCGGATTGGACCGCGCTGCCGCTTCCGAATGTCGAACTTTTTTGTGCCTGCCGCTCAGGGCGATACGTTCGCCGGCACGCGAAGCGAGTCCGCCCCGCGCGTGGCATTGGCATGCAGCGGGACCAGCGTGTTGATCGCGTCCAGCAATTGCTGATCGCCGCTTGCCTGCACCTGCGCGGCGGTCATCGACTGCTCCATATCCGGCGTCACCGGCGCGACTCCCGCCGGCAAAGCAACCACCTGATCGGGCGTGATGCCCTTGTGCCAGATGACGCGCCCGTTCGGCGTCAGCCATTCTTCCGTCGCGAGCAGCAGCGCCGAGCCGTCCGGCAGCCCGAACTGATTCAGCACGGTGCCGGTGCCAAAGGTCGTCTCGCCGATCAACGTCGCGCGGTGCGCGTCTTGCAGCGCGCCGGCGACAATTTCCGACGCGCTGGCGGTGCCATTGTTGACCAAGACCACCATCGGCAGATCGGTCACCGGACGACCGGTTTCCACGCCGACCGGTGTAATTTTTCCTTGCGCGTCTTTTTCCAATAACACATTGCCGCTCTTGAGAAATTGGCTGTCGGTATTCACGGCTTCATCCAGCAAGCCGCCGGGGTCGTTCCGCAGATCCAACACGATGCCGGTCAATCCCTGCTGCTTGATCTCTGCCAATGCCTTTTGCAATTCCTGACTGACGCCCTGACTGAATGCGGCGATGCGAACATCGGCGATCGTCGTGCCAGGCACGCGCTGCCAGGTGACATTTTGCAGGGCGATCTTGGCGCGCGTCAGCGTATAGTCCGTAGACTGCCCGGTCTGCGGATCGAGAATCGTCAAGGTGACCGTCGTGCCGGCGGGACCCAGAATGCGCTGGACGACTTGATCGAGCGGCAAGCCAGAAATGTCCGCGCCGTTGACCTTGAGAATCATTTCGCCGGCGCGCAGCCCGGCGTGCTGCGCCGGCGAGCCGTCGATCGGCGCGATGATGACGACATGTCCGTCTTTCGTTTGCACTTCGAGACCGACGCCTTCAAATTCGCCTTGCGTAAAATTGTTTTCTTGCTTCAACATCTGGGGCGTGAGAAACGTGCTGTGTCCCGTGTCGCCGAGCGCGTTTACCATTCCGCTGATCGCGCCGTAGGTCAGCGGCTGCGATTGCACCGCGGCGCGATCGACGTACTCGCGATTGATGGTGTTCCACGCGTCCTGGATGAGCGAAAAGTTGGGCGTGTTGCTCGACGCGGGACTCGGTTGAGCATACGCGACCAGAGCGAATCGGTCGAGCACAACGCCGCCCGTCGCGCCAATGCTTAACGTCAGCGCGAACGCGACGACCAACGCCAGAATACGCAGTTTTGATTTCACAATGCCTCCGACGCGCCTGCAATCTAACGCCGAGAGGAGAGTCGCTGAAGCGAGACAGGGGAAAGACTCCTTCAGCCACTCCGCCTCTCGGCGCGATGGTGCGTTACTAATCATACGTTTCCATCACAACGAACGGATTTCCTGCGTCATAAACCGAATATAGGCAATGGCGAAGCAAATCGCCATCAGCGCGAGCAACCCCACCACTTGGGGCCACACGAGCAAGAGACTTTGCGCCAGCGGCAACGGATTGGGCACGAGACCGATGACATCCTGGAGCAAGATCGGTCCGAGCGTACGTACTTGCGGCATCAAGATGGCGATGGTCGCTTCCTGAAACAAGGTATTCGGCGAGACCCGCGCGAGCATATCGCGCAGTTGCGTCGTCTGGAGGATCGCGTTCGGATCCAGTGCGGTATTTGCCGAACTCACTGCGTTCGCAATCGAGTCGGCGATCATCGAGACGAAGAACGTGAAAAAGATCCAGGATGCGATGCCCGCCAGTGCCGCCGTCGCGGTGTTGCGAAGCAGCACGGAAAATGTCGTCGCCAGCGCAAGCCAAAAGCCGACGTAGAGGATGCACACGATCAGAAAGGCGATGACGCGCAGCAGTTCTTCCGTCGATGGAATGATCGCCAGGATCCAGATGCCCAGCGCCGAAACGATCACGACGATACTTGCCAGCATGATCGCCACCGTCGTGAGGGCGGCGAGGAATTTGCCGTTCACCACTGCGTCGCGATAGATCGGTTGCGCCAGCAAGCGGCTCAACGTGCCGCGATTCTGTTCGCCGTTGATCGAATCGAACGCCAGCGCCAAGCCGACGAGAGGACCGAGAAAACTGATGAACGTGAAGAACGGCGGCAACGGTCCGCTCGACGTAGTGAACATCAACAGAAAGACATTTTGCGAACTGGACACCTGATCGCGGATGGACTGCGCGGCGACATAGACCGACGACAGCCCGGCGAACAGGATCAAGATGAAGAGAATGATAAAGCGGCGGCTTCCCAGATGGTCCGCCAGTTCTTTGCGATACACCGCGGCAAGTCCGCGCATAGAATCACCTCCGACCTATCGCTTCCGAAATGAAATCTTTGCTTTCTCGGCAAAGAAATCTGTCCACAAAGTTCACAAAGATCACGAAGGAAAAACGGGAGCTTTTCGTGTGGTTTGGTGTTCTTCGTGGATGATCTGTCCAGATTGGTTTCGGCTCGTGCGAGTTAGGTCTGAAAGTATTTCAAGTAGATTTCTTCCAAGCCGTAATCGCGTTGACGCAGATGGAAGAGCGACCAGCCGCGATCCGTCACCGCGCGCGCAATCGCCGGGCGTACATCGACGGTCGCGCGCACGCGCCAGTACTCCGCGTCGCGCTCGACGCCGACAACGCCGGGGATTTTTCGTAGCAGCTCGCCTAGTTCCGCGCCGTTCGGTTCGGCGCTCACTTCCAGAGTGCGGATCCCGCCGGCAAGGCGCTCCGCCAATTGACTAATCGAGCCGTGTGCGATCAATTTGCCTTTGACGAAAATGCCGACGCGCGAGCAGATTCGCTGCACTTGCTGCAACTGGTGCGACGACAGCAACACCGTCAACTGCTCCTCCTCCGTCATCGCGCGGATGAGATCGAGCAGTTGATTGACCGCTTCCGGGTCCAAGCCAAGCGTTGGCTCGTCGAGGATCACGAGACGCGGCTTTTTGATGAGCACGTCCGCAATGCCGAGCCGCTGGCGCATCCCGTGCGACAACTGGCTGACGGGTTTGCTCGCTACCGCGTCCAGTCCCACGCGCTCCAGCGCCCACGCGACGCGTCGTTTGGACTCGGCGTACGATAGCCCATTGAGATCGGCAGTGTAGTACAAATTCTCGCGCGCCGATAGGTCGTCGTACAGCGCCACGCGCTCCGGCAAATAGCCCACGCGCCGCTTGACCTCGATGGGTTGGCGCGCCGGATCATAGCCCAGGATTTTGACCGCGCCTTCGGTCGGATCGGTCATTCCCATCAGCATCAGGATCGTCGTCGTCTTACCTGCGCCATTGGGACCCAACAGCCCAAAGATTTCTCCTTCCGTCAACTGAAAGTTCAGGTGATCCACCGCGGTAAAATCGCCGTACCGCTTGACGAGGTCGCGCGTCTCCACGATGAGCGAAATGGATTCCGCCGGGCGCACGGACAATTGCGCGGTCTGTTCGTCGATCGGCAATACCTCCACCATCGCTTTTACCTCCGACTGTAGCGCGCAAAGACCAGTCCCAGCCCGACCACGACGACGGCGATTGCGCCGACCGCTACCCAGCCCCACGTCGTGGGAGTTTCGACCGTCACGCGAATATCTTTGCTATCCGACGCCGAACCACTCGACGCGGTCAGCGTCACCATATAATCGCCGGCGAGTGCACGCGTGCCCGGCTGGATGCTCGCATTCACTTGTGCAGTTTGTCCCACTGGCAAACTGTCGATCGTGCTCGGCGTCAGCGTGACATTCCAGCCGCTGGGCGTGGATGCGGAGAGGGAGACATTTTGCAGCGGCGCGGAGCCGCTGTTCTTGATAATGAGCGGCAAGCTGGTCGTCGCATCAACGGTGGGGTGGGTGTTGAGCTGCCCGCTCGACGTCGTCAGACTCAACGCCGGATTGCCGATCACGACCACCGACAGCGGAATTTGCGCCGTGTCGCCGCCCGCTGTCGCGCGAACCGTGACCGGGTAGCGTCCCGCTGGCGTGGAATGCGGCGGCGTCACATCCAATTCCATACTTTGGTTGCTGCCACTCTTTAGACTGATCGCGGACACCTGCGTCGATTCGTACGACGGTTTGAGCGTCGCTTGCCAATTCGGCGGCACCGTCGTGGCAAAGTTGATCGTGCGATCCTGGCTGGAATTGTTGGTGATACTGAAGGTGAAACTAAAGGAACTGTCGGCTTGTCCGCTCAAATCCGGATACGACGTGGTGAGCGTCAAACCGCCTTGGCTAGACCTGGGTTGCAGCGTCACCGTCACGCTCACGTTGTTCATCGCCGTCCCATCCTGATTGACGGCTTGGACGTTAAAGACATAGTCCTGCGTCTTGGCATCCGCCGGCGGTGTGACCTGAAGATCGACCGAACGCGAAGAATTCGGATCGACGGTCACCTGGCGCAGCGTAAAGCCGCCGCTCTGGAACGTCGGCTTCCAATCGGCGGGACCATTCACTTTAAGGTCGAGCACTTGCCACGCCTGGGTCTTGTTCGTCAAGTTGACCGAAAACGTGAGCGGACTGCCGACGGTAGCAATCACCGCCGGATAATCCGTCGAGAGTACGACCGGCGTGGCAACGGCGGGCGTATCGCCCAGCGCGATGCCGGGCATCAAGCCGAAGAGCAGCATCAGCGTACTCACGGTTATAGCCAATCGGACGCGTTTCATAATTCGACTTTACCTCCAGAGTGAAATAGAGTTGGTTCGAGCGCGCGAGGGCGCGGTTTCAAGACGTTTGGGATGGACGACTAGCCAGCGTCACCCGGATGTTCATCTGATTGCCGTCGCGCAAGACCGAGAGCGTTACCGCATCGCCCACGTTGTACCGCGCGATCGCCGATTGCAATTCCGCGGCGCTGGCAATGGACTGACCATCCACGGCGACGATCACATCACCTCCGATGCGAACGGTTTTTCCGCCGATCACCGTGGTTTTGTAACTGCCTTGCAAACCCGCCTTGTCCGCCGGGCTGCCGGATTCTACCTGTTCTACCAAGACGCCCTGTTGATTGGACGATAGATTCATCGCTCGGGCGGTCTGCGCCGTCAGCGTCGTGTCCTGGACGCCCAGCCACGGCGCGGTCGCCGCGCTCTGACTGGGCTGGCTCGTCTGCGCGCTCGTGGATGGACGCGCCGCCAGCGTGACCTGGATCGACTGCGATTTGCCATCGCGCAAAATGGTCAGCGTGATCGTCTGGTTGACCTCGGTCGAGCGCGCGAGCATCGCGACGAGATCGTCGAACGATTGAACGGGCTGCCCATCGAGCGCGGTGATGACATCGCCGCCCACGCGAACGCTTTGTCCGTCGATCGTCGTCTGGCGCGTGCTTCCGCGCAAGCCGGCTTTGTCTGCCGGACCGCCCGGCGTTACATCGACGACGAGCGCGCCGCGCTGGTCCGCGTTCAATCCCATCGCCTGCGCGAGCGTAGGATCGAGCGATGTGCCGCTGATGCCGATCCACGGATGCGCGTAATGCCCGGTCTGGATCAGCGCAGGCACCACTTTTTGCACGATGGCAGACGGGATCGCAAAACCGATGCCGGACGACGCGCGCACCGGCGATTCAATCGCCGACGTGACGCCGATGACCTGACCTTGATCATTCAGCAGCACGCCGCCCGAGTTGCCTGGATTGATCGGCGCGTCGGTCTGGATCACGTCCGGAATCGTGTACGACGCGCTTGAGGTCGAATTTCCATTCACCGGCAACGAGCGTCCGAGCGCGCTAACAATGCCAGTCGTCATCGTGTTGTGTTCGCCAAAGGGATTGCCAATCGCAATCGCCAACTGTCCCACTTTGAGTTGCGTCGAATCCGCCAGCTGGACTGGATGCAATTCGTTTGCCGGCGCGTTCACTCGGATCACCGCCAGATCGCTGTCCGGATCGCTGCCGACGACCTTGCCGGGAACCACGGTGCCATCGGCAAACGTGACCGAGATTTGATTTGCGCCGGCGACCACGTGGTTATTCGTCACGATATCGCCGGACGTGTCCCATACAAAGCCGGAGCCCAACGCCTGCTGGTACTGGTACTGCGGCTGTTGGTTCTGCGGAAATCCGAAGAACGGAAAGTTGGGAATCTCCGGGATCGTTGGAAACTGAACGGCTTGTTTCTGCACGACGCGAATCGTCACCACCGATGGATTGACCTGATTGTAGATCTGTTCCAGTGTGGCGTCGAAACCTGCCAGACTTGCCGGCGCGGGAAGCGTCGCGCTCACCGGCACCGGCGTGGACGCCGCGGTTCGCGCGGGCGCTTGCGCGAACGCCCACGTCGATGGGGACAAGACCACTATCGCGGTGAAGGCAGCCAACCCCACCATCAATCCAATGCCTACCACGATAATCAACAAACTGATTCTTTTCAACATAGACGCCTCCGAAGAAGGCAGGTCGGTTCGCTCATCTGACAAACGCCAGGAGAATCACGGCGGAGAACATTCCCGACGCAAAGGCAGCCAGCACGAGCAGTCCGAGCAGTATGTCATCGCGCGCACCAGCCGCTGCGTTGCCGGCGATGGGTCGGCGCAAACGGAACCAGCCCCAGCCCATCAACGCAATGAGCAATCCGAGCAGAACACCCAAGAGCAGCGGCAACGCCTCCAAATCTGGCATGGAATATCCTTGGTCAGGAATCGCCCGACCTCCAAATCGAACTCACCATAGCACAAGAAACGCCGCCGGGTCTTTAACCAAATTGAAAGACGACCTTAAGGGAATCTTAAGACTCCAACCTCCCGCAGGTTCCTGAATGACCGTCCAACAAAAAACGCGAAGAGATTCGTTCGTCTCTTCGCGTTCGCACGCGCGTCCAGTTCACGCGTCAGCCGGCGTTAGAGCCGGTCTGAAAAGTTCTGGATCTCTCGCAAAGACGCAAAGGGTTTAGATAAATTTCTTGGCGACTTGGCGGCTTTGCGTGAGTTTTAAGACATAGTTCTTAGGTGTTCACCGGCAGCCACAGTGTCAGACGGCTGCCTTTGCCCGGCGCGCTGTCGACTTCAAGCCGACCGCCGTGGCTGATCGCCAAATCTTTGGCGATAGTCAAGCCCAGCCCCATCCCATCCGAAAAACGTCCGCTCGAACGCCCGCGATAAAAGGGATCGAAAATCAGGGCTTGCTCGTCGGTGGGGATGCCAACGCCGGTGTCGCTGACCCGAATCCAAATCTCGTCGCCGGCGCGCCCGGCGGTGACGGAAACCGTGCCGCCGGCTTTGGTGTATTTGATGGCGTTGCTCAACAAGTTGCTCATCACCTGCGCCAGTCGATCCGGGTCGGCGCGCAGAATCGGCAAGTTGTCCGGGATATCCACCTGCCATTGCAGCCCTTTGGCTTGGGCAGCATGTTTCCAGGTCGTCAGCACGCGCGGCAGCCATTCGTCAAAGGCAAGCGGACGGAGATCGGTTTTCATTCCGCCCAGCACGCGGTCGTACAAACGCGCCAAATCGTCCAACAGCCGGCGCAGATGACTGATCTCTTCTTCCATCCCATCGAGCAGTTCCTGCCGCAGATCGGCTTGCTGGTCTGCCCCGCCGCGCAGTGCTTGAATTCCGGAGTTGAGCGCGCCGAGCGGTGTGCCTAGCTCGTGTACCAGATTGGAGAGCAGTAAACGGCGCGCTTCCTCCACCGCGCGAATGCGTTCGGCGAGCGTATTGAACGCGTGCAAGAGAACGCGAACCTCGTCCGGTCCTTGCTCCGGCAGTGGCGTCGGGTCTTGACCGCTGGCTAGGCGATACACGGATTGAGCCGCCTGTCGCAGCGGTCGTTCCAGATTGAACGCCAGCACCAAGCCCACCATCGCGCCCAGCACCAGCGCGACGCCGAGAATTTCTCCGATGAACGCGCGCAGCCGAAAGAACTCGGCGGATACGCCCGCCAGACGATGCGTGAGGCGCACGACGCCGACGACGTGCTGTTGCGAGTCCACGACGGGCGCTAACACGTCGACGATTTCGGTCTGGAGTTGCTGACCGTAGACGCTGCGTACGCTCATCGTCCCGGCGAGCACCGGTCCCAAGTTGTTGATTGGCGGAACTTGCCCGACCAGATTGGCATCGGCGGCATCGCTCGAAGCCAGCAAACGACCGTGCGGATCGAGCAGCATAATGCGCGGCACCAACTGCGATTTGAACTGATCGACGAAAGTCTGCGCGGCGGCGGAATCGCTCCAGATGTCCGGGCGATCGGCGGCGATTTGCGCCAGCAGTGTGGCTTCGCTCTTGGTTTCCGCGGCGAGGTTGACCAGCAGCACCTGGGATTCCAAAATGTAGACGAGGGCGATGCCGGTCAGAGGAACGACGAGCAGCAGGGGCAGTGTATGACTGAGGATGAATCGACGGCGCAGGGTGTTGAACATCACGCCCCCTGCGATTCCAATCGATAGCCCACGCCGCGCACGGAGACGATGCGGCGCGGATGCTGCGGGTCGTCTTCCAGTTTCTCACGCAGCCAGCGGATGTGGACGTAGACGACTTGCGGCTCGCCGGCATACTCCGCGCCCCATACGCGCGCCAGCAATTGCTCGACCGAGAGCACTTTGCCGGCGTCCAGCGCGAGCGCGTGCAGGAGGTCGAACTCGCGCGGCGCGAGATCGATCGGCTTGCCGCGCAGCGTGACGGCGTGCGCGTTCGGATCGATCGCCAAATCGCCGACGACGAGCGGGGCGGAATTCGGCGCAGGCGCGGGCTGCGCGCGCCGCAAGACCGCCTTGATGCGCGCCAGCAACACGTCCAGATCGAACGGCTTGGTGATGTAATCGTCCGCGCCGAGTTCCAGCCCCAGCACCTGATCGATTTCACGATGCCGCGCGGTGAGGAAGATGACGGGGATTTGAAAAGAGGCGCGGTATTGTCGCAGCGCGTCCAAACCGTCCATGCCCGGCAGTCCGATGTCCAGGAGAACCAGATCGGGCAGATCGCTGCCCGCCATCGCCAGCGCGTCTTCCGCATTGGCGGCGGTGCTGACGCGATAACCGGCGTGTTCCAGATTGAATGCGAGACTGCGGCGCATCAACGCGTCGTCGTCAACCAGAAGAATGTGCGCGGATGGCATCCCGACCTCCAATTGCTGACGGATCAACTCGGCGCGGGCTGGTCACACCTCTACGGCGCGCCGCGGCTTGACGCGGCACTTTTCCACCTCGATGATCTTCTGGATGAGCTGTGCGGTGTCGTCGAGCGCGTTGTCCTCGTTCACGATAACATAGTCGAATTTCTCGACCTCGCCCATCTCTAACCGCGCGGCGTGCAGGCGAATTTGCAGGTACTCCTCCGGCTCGGTGCGCCGTCGGCGCAAGCGCGTTTCCAGCGCGTCAATCGACGGCGGGAGCAGCATAATAAACACCGCGTCGGGCACGAGCCGCTTGACCGTCGCCGCGCCCTGCACATCGATCCGCATAATCACGTCCTGCCCGCGCGCCAGCGCCGCGCGCACTTCGCTCCGCGAGTTGCCGTACTCATGACCATAGACGACGGCATGTTCCAAAAAATCGCCGCGCTGCTCCATCTCCGCAAATTTTTCTTTGGTGATAAAGTGATAATCGACATCGGCGATTTCTTCGGCGCGCTTGGGGCGCGTGGTATTCGTCACGAGAAAGTGGAACGGATAGCGCAGCTCTTGCATCCGCTTGAGCGCGGCGTCTTTGCCGACGCCGGAGGGTCCCGAAACGACGATGAGCAGCGGCGGACGGTCCGGCAAAGCGATCACGGTGGCGGCAGGTTCAGTCATGGTGCGCCTCCGAATTTAACGGCGCGCCGACGCGCGCGATTTTTTCCGCATGTCCCAATCCCTTGGTCGCGTTCGCGGAATCGACGATCAGCGACGCGTGCTGGACGACCATGCGATAGTTCACCTGCCGGTGCGCGGTCACGATGACGACGACGTCGCTCTGGCGCAGCGCGGCGCGCGTCAGTGGGATGGATTGCAGCGCCGTCTGCCCACGATGAAATACGTCGTTGCCGACGTGGAAGGTGGGTACGTACGGATCGTGGTAACTCACCTGCGCGCCGCGCTCGAGCAGGACTTCGATCACGCGCTCGGCGGGCGAATTGCGGGCGTCGTCCACATCGCGCTTGAACGCGACGCCCAGCACCAGTACGCGCGCGCCGTTCAGCGCCTTGCCTTGAAGATTGAGCAAATCGTCCGCCAGTTTGACGACGTGAAACGGCATACCCTGGTTTGTTTCCGCCGCCAGTTCGATGAACTTGGTGTAGAAATCGTACTCACGCGCCTTCCACGAAAGGTAGTATGGATCGACGGGTATGCAGTGCCCGCCCACGCCCGCGCCCGGGTAGAACGGCATAAAGCCGAACGGCTTGGTCTTGGCTGCCTCGATCACTTCCCAGATGTCGATGCCCATCCGCCCGCTCAGCAGCGCCAGTTCGTTGACGAGCGCGATGTTGACCGAGCGAAAGATATTTTCCAACAGTTTCGTCATCTCCGCGGCGCGCGGCGATGAAACGACATGGACGTTCGGCGTGAGATGTACCAGCAGCGCCTTCGCCAGTTTCGTGCAGCGCGGCGTCAGCCCGCCGAGCACTTTGGGCGTGTTTTTGACGTTCCAGCCCTGGCTGCTCGTCGCGCCGGGATCGATCCGCTCCGGCGAAAACGCCAGGTAGAAATCCTTGCCGGCGCGCAGTCCGCCGGCTTCGAGGATTGGCTGGCAGACCTCTTCGGTGGTGCCGGGATACGTCGTGCTTTGCAGGATCACGAGCTGCCCGGCGCGCAGGCGCGGCGCGATGCCTTTCGTCGCGTTGATGACCGGCTGCAGGTCGGGCGCTTTCATTCGGTCGAACGGCGTGGGCACGCAGATAAAAATCACGTCGACCGTTCGCAACGCGTCGTAATCGTCGGTCGGCGTGAATTTCTTTTTGGTGACGAGTCGCTTGACGTCTGCGCTCTTGACATCCGGAATGTAACTCACGCCTTTTGCCAACGACGTGACCTTGCGCGCGTCCAGATCGATCCCGACGACCGGAAAACCGGCGCGGGCAAATTCAATGGCGAGCGGCAAACCGACGTACCCCAGTCCAATCACGCAAACCCGCGCAGTTTTGTTAGCGATTTTTTCTTCCAGCACCAAGTCAATTCTCCTTTGCAAATTCAAATTTCCACAGCGCCGCCGCGCCGGCAATCAGCGTGACCGCGGCGATAAAATAATTGGCGGGACTGCCTTCCTGCGCGCAGAACATCGCCAGCACGCCCAGCGCGCCGGCGACGAGGTACAAGGTCAGGACGGTTTCGCGCTTGGACATTCCCATCGCCACCAGCCGATGCGATAAATGATCGGTGCCGGGATGCGTCAACGGATTCAAGCCGCGGCGCAGGCGGGAAATAAAAACGAGCGTCGTGTCGAAAATCGGCAGCCCGAGCAGGATGATCGGAATGAACCAGGTGAACGCGATGGGCGCGGCAAAGCGCAATTTGATCCCAATCGCCGCGAGGATAAAGCCGATGAACAGACTGCCGGTGTCGCCCATAAAGATCGACGCCGGGTTAAAGTTGTAAACGAGAAAGCCAATCGACGCGCCGAGCAGCGCGGCGCTGAGACTGCCGACCAGATACTGCCCGTTGATCGCCGAGATCAGCACGAGGAACGCCGACGCCACCGCCGCGACGCCGCCGGACAAACCGTCCATATTGTCGAGCAGGTTCATCGCGTTGGTGATGCCGACGATCCATAACAGCGTGACCGCGGCGTTCAGCAGCGGCTGATCGAACAGCTCGATGGTCACGCCGGTGGCGATGAGAATCAGCGCGCCAAAAACCTGACCGATCAATTTGACGCCGGCGCGCAAACCAACGCGGTCGTCCCATGCGCCGAGAAACGACACGTAGGTCGCGCCGACGACGATGCTGATGAGCTGCGGAATGAAAAAGCGGTCGGCGAACAAGACCAGCGCGATGAGGAACGCGCCGTAGATCGCGACGCCGCCCAAGAGCGGAATCGCCCCAACGTGCGTCCGGTGCGCGCCCGGCTGCGCGACGATGCCCGAGCGCACCGCCAGACGACGCGCCAGCGGCGTGCCGCCTACTGCAAAGACGAGCGCGGTGGCGAAGATTAGCAAGAGGGTGGACATAGGTGGCGGATGGCGGATGGCAAATCGCAAATCGCAAATTGTTGACACGCCATTTGCCATTCGCTAATTGCCATTCGTTACATTCCCTTGCAGTGTCGTCACGTACGCTTGCAGCGTGGGCTTGTCTGCCGCGCCGGCGAGCGCGAGCGCGGCTTGGGCGGCGCTGAGGGCTTGATCGAGCTGCTTGGCTTTTTCCGCGTTGATGGCGACCTGCAGGTTTTGCCAGATCGCCTTTTCGTTTACCGGCGCGAGCGCGGCGGCGGCTACCACCGCGGTTTGCGCCTGGTCGAGCTGATTGAGCTGCAGACTCAGCAACGCCACGTTCTTCTCCGCGTCGTAATCGCCGGGCGCGAGGCGCGTGATGGTAATGTAGACCGGCAGCGCGAACTGCGGCTGCCCGCGCGCTTTCCACAGCGCCGCCAGATTGCGCTGCGCCGTCACGTCGTTCGGCGATTTCTGCGCGGCTTGAATCAAACTTTGCAGATTCTGAAGCTGCGTCGCAAAGTCCTGGAAACGCGACAGGTCTTGGCTATGCGACTGTGTCGCCAGATCGACTACATGCCGCATCGCCGTCACCGCCGCGTCGATCTGCCCGGTCTCGGAGAGGAAATTGACCAGCGTGAGATTCAACAGAGTATCGTTGGGAGCAAGCCGCACGGCTTGCTCGATTTCGCTGCGCGCGAGGTCGAGTTTGCCGGCGCTCTTGTACAGATTCGCCAGCGCGAGCCGCGCGGCGGTCGAACCAGGGCTAGCCGAAATCACCGCGGTGTACGAGAGGACAGCGCGCGGCAGAATGTCCGGCATCGATAAAGTCGTCTGGACGTTCGTCTGAAGCGTATTGTCCGGATTCATCACGGAAGTCGGATCGAGCGCGATGGCTCGCAGATAATTATCGGCGGCGACGGTGAGATTGTGCTGGCTTACGTAATAGTCGCCCAGGTACGCGAACGTCGGCGCGTATTCCTGGTCGAGCCGCAGCGAGTCCTCCAACTGCGCGTACGCCTGGCTCATCTCATTATCCTGAAAGTACGTCTGCGCCAGTTCGTCGCGCAGGAGCGCTGAATTGGGACTGAGGCGAAGCGCGTTCTGATAATACTGGATCGATTTTTGTAGTTGATCGGCTTTCTGCGCGGGATCGGTGAGCAACGTTGCCCAGGTGTGATGCAGTCGCGCCAGATTCGCCGAATGATCGGTATTGAGCGGATTGATTTGCAGCGCCTTTTTCAAAACCGCATCGGCGTTGTTGAGCAGAGAATCGCGTTTCGTCGGATCGGTGGCTGCGCGCGCGGATTCCAGGTACGCGCGTCCCAGGAAGAGCGCGTAGAAATCCTGGGACGGCTGCAACGCCAGCGCGCGTTCGTACACCGCGATGCTCTGATCCCACGCGCCGGCATTGTCGTAGGTCAGCCCCACTTTGTAGAGAATGTCCGCCGCGACGCCGGCATAGTTGGTCGAATAGATCGCCACGGTCACGGCGACAAGGAGGACTGGCGCAACCAGCGCGGACAGCGGCTCGCGCGTCCACTCGAACGCCGTCGGCGTCCCCTCGTCGAACCACAGTCCGAGCGCGAGCGCGCCGACCAGCGCGAAGAACGCGAGGTAATACAGCCCGATCAGTCCGAGCAGCGACGCGGTCTGGTCGCCGGACTGGACCAAGAAATGCGTGTGCAGCAGAGCGTACCAGATCAACGCGGTGAGCGACAAGACCGCGAACAATCCAATCGGAAACAACGCTTGATCGCGCGGCGCGTCCAAGCCCAGGACGCCGGCGACGACCCAGGTCAGCGCGAACATCAGGAAGACGCCGTACGATACGGCGTTGCCTTTCATAAAGAGCGACCGGGAGACGGCGTCGAGCGCGCTCGTCGCGCCGGTCTGGTTGGTGAAGAATTCAAAGCCCAGCGTAATCAAAATCAGCGTGACGACCGCCGTCCACGCGAGCACCGGCGCAGGTGAACTGTTTGCGCCGCGCGTTGGCTTGCGCGACGCGTCTGGCGCGCGGCGATTCTTGCGGCGGCGCGCCACCGGCCGCGCGGACTCCTCGACGATGGGGCGCGGCGCGGCAGCCACCGCCGCCGGCGCGGCTTCGTTCAGACGATTCATTCCGATGACGACGAACAGCGCGGCGTAGAACCAGAAATACAATTGCGTCGAGCCGATGGCGATCCCAAAGTTGATTTCGATAAAATGACCGATCACTGCCGCGAGGAGCGCGCCGACCCAGAGTGCGCGCGTCGGATCGATGGCAATCTCGCCGGCGCGGGAACGCCGCACCGCGATGCCGACGAGGAAAATAAAGAGTCCGACGATCATCCCGGAAGGCAGCGCGACGCCGGCGTAGTACCAACCGCGCAGAAATCCGAACGCGAGCACGGTGATGATCCCGCCCGCCAGCCACAGCGCGATAAACGCGTTGCGCTCCGCCGGCGTCGCGATCGCGCCGATCCACTTGAGCGCAAGATAAACGACGGAGGTGTACAAAAAGATATAGGCAAGAAATCCGAGCAAACCGGTGGTGACCAGCGAATCGAACGTCTCGTTGTGCGACCGATCGGGCGAGGCGTTGCGCGCCTCGTAGTGCGCCAAGTCGGGCGGATAGTAGCGATTGTACGCGACGTACATCGCTTCGGGTCCATAGCCCACCAGCGGTCGAATCGCGTTGAGCGGGTCATCGCCGCTGATCGGCGACCAGAGCGGCGCGTGCGGCAGGATGAGCGGAACATCGCCTTGCCAGATCAATTCACGCACCTTGCCGGTCGGATCATTCTGATCGAAAATCGATCCAAAGCGTCCAACATACGGCAGATTCTTGAGCGGCTCGAGCGGAGAATGGGGCAGGTTGAATACGATGAGAAAAGCGATGCCGACCGCCGCCAGTCCGATCGCGCCGAACACCACTTGGCGCGCGCCGCGCACGAGCGCGTACAGGACGACGAAGAGGAACAGACCGCTCGCCAGACCAACCCAGGGACCGCGGCTTTGCGAAAAGAAAATCGTCATCACCACCGCGCTCACGATGTTCGTGTACGTCGCCAGCAGCAAACTCTGGCGCGGGCTGGTGTTCGTCAGCCGAGCGAAAAGGTACGCGAGTGGGAAGAGCAGAATCGCCAACGCCGCGCCCAGCGCAAAGTCCGCCAGCCATAATCCCATCGATACAACGACGATCGCTCCGGCGATGCCAATGTACAGTGCGGGGGGCGGCGGGGCGCGCCCCGGGCGGACCCAGTGGTACACCCGGGCCGGGGCGCCGGGGGGGGACCGTAAAAACGAAG
>VFSW01007099.1_pt1 | contig 16331 bp, 26 predicted proteins | sample 5358111 | NCBI WGS metagenome assembly VFSW01 (sample SAMN11554181, study PRJNA540505) | mine drainage metagenome | isolation source: sediment from site ElyBrook_90M | place: USA: Ely Copper Mine, Vershire, VT | collected 2017 | reverse complement strand
ATATTGTTTCTATTTATAAAAATGGAACAGAATTTTATAGAGGAACTCAAGGTGCAGCATCTCAATCAATAGTTGCAGGATTAATATTTATGAATGGCTCAACTGACTATGTTGAATTATATGGATATGACAGTCTTGCCGCTACTGTTTCAGCAGGAGCAGCTCTTTCTTATTTCAATGGTTCACTAATAAGGGGCGCATAATGTCTTTGTATAAAAAAATCATGGCTTTATACCCTGAACTAACAACACAAGACTTCCTTACAACTATTCGCTTACAAAACGATAGCGATGGTAAAGGTGACTATATTGCTAAATGGGAACACCCTACGTTACCTAAACCTACAGAGGAGCAACTAGCATGAGTGTAAGTATTAGTGGCTCACAAATCACGTTTAACGATGCTAGTGTTCAAAACACAGCAGCTACAGGCTTTGGCTTCAAGAATCGTATTATTAATGGTGCGATGGGTATATGGCAACGTGGAACAAGTGGATTTACATCATCTGGCAACTATTCTGCTGATAGATGGATGGTAAGAACTGCTGGAACTCTTACTACAGTAGCACAATCTACAGACGTTCCTGCTGGTTTTAAATACTCACTTAACACTGCAGGTTCTAATTATCCAGATAATTTACAGCGCATTGAATCAGCTAATTGTTCTGATTTATCTGGTCAAACAGTTACTATTTCATTTTGGTTAAAACAAACTGTAGGTGCAGGCACAAATAGCATGGTTGTTGTATTAGCTTATGCTAACTCTGCTGATTCATTTGGCTCACTAACAACTATTGGTTCTTCTAACATAACCGCAACAAGTTCATGGACACAATATACTGCAACATTTACTAGCCTTCCTGCTAATGCTGTAAATGGTTTACAAATTCAATTGTATGCAAATACTGCTAGTTCTGCTACTTGGTTTGTAACAGGTGTTCAACTAGAAAAAGGCTCTACAGCTACATCATTTGACTATAGACCTTATGGTACAGAGTTGCAGCTTTGCCAACGATACTGTTTTGTTGATAACCAGCCAGTAGGTTCTGCTTTTGCAGCAGGTGGAAATTACAATGCTGCTACTGGATTTTGCACATATAGACTTCCTGTGCCAATGAGAAGCGCTCCTTCTTTTGGGTATAGTGCTTTAGCTGACTTTTATAAAGAAGGCGGCGCAAGACAAGACGTGCCAACATCAATTACAACATCTAGTACATCAGTTATTGGCTGTAAACTAAATATAGTTACTGCTACGTCAACAGCAAGCGCTGGTATTAATTTGGTATCCAATTCAGCAACTGCAACATTAACATGGTCTGCGGAGTTATAAAATGTATAAACAATATACTGACGGAATAGGTAATGTTGTAAATGGTGTTATTAGAACATTAGACAATGTATGCATTCCATTCGACCTAGCTAACACAGACTACCAAGCATATTTAAAATTCTTAGATGATGGCGGTATTCCAGAACCAGCAGAGGTAACAAATGAACAACCATAATTGGAAAATATTAGACATTATTGCAGAAGATGAAGTGATTAAATCTGCTAAATATCACGTTACAGCTAATGATGAATTAGCCAAACTATCAGTAGAAACTGAGGGTAATTGGTATTTTAACGGTGTTTTTGACAAAGATTATTTAGATATTACAGAGCAAGACGTAATTGATTTAATTAGAAAAGAAGCTATTAAAGATGGCGCAAATATTATAGAATCACGACTAGATGAGCAATTAGATTATTTGGCTAATAATATTGCCAAAACACCTGCTCCGTGGTTACCACAAACATTTACGCCTAGTATTTAGGATATATCATGCAACCAATTGAAATCATCTCAAGAGCATTAAAAGACATTGGCGCACTAGCTTCTGGTGAAACTCCATCACCCGAAGAAGCGCAAGATGCTTTTGATATGCTTAATGACATATTAGACCAATGGACTAATGAGGACATGATGGTGTTTAACGTGACGGAAATTATTTTTCCTATCGTTCCAGGTCAAGTGCAATACACAATTGGCCCTAACCCATCAACATTAAATTATATTGGCGCAGCATTTACAGGTTCAATTGCAGGCAACGTTTTAACTGTATCAGGGATTACATCGGGTGCAGTTGCTCAAGGTCAAACATTAAAAGGCACGGGCATTTTAAATGGCACTAGAATTGTTCAAGAATTAACTGGTGCTGGCGGTAACGTCAACGAAGTGGGTACATATCTACTCAACGTAAACTATCCAACACCTGTAGCTTCACAAGTCATTACTGCTTATTACCAAAAACCGTTAGGGATTGATTCTGCGTATGTACGAATCAACACTAACTCAAACGGCACACCAATTATCAATGGTGGATTAGATTATCAAATTGCAGTTATTGCTTTAGATGACTACAACAGTATTGGTCTTAAAACATTAAACGGCCCGTGGCCTAAAGCATTGTATTTTAATCCTAACGAAGAATCTGGTAATTTGTTCTTATGGCCTAATCCTGCACAAGGTGAAGTTCATATGTTTGCTTCTACCATCTTTAGACGTTACGATTCTATTAACGATACAGTAATACTTCCACAAGGCTATTCTATGGCCCTACGCTGGTGTTTAGCTGAACGCCTAATGCCTATGTTCGGAAAAGCAAATGCAACGCAAATAGCGATGATTAATGCTTATGCTTCACAAGCTAAAGCAACTATCAAACGCACTAATATGAAACCAATGCAAACTGCACGATTTAGTGATGCTATGTTATCTAACCGTCAAAAAGATGCTGGTTGGATTTTAAGTGGGGGTTTCTTTAGATAATGGCTGATTTTGGATTTGTAGGGCCAAGTTACGAAGCACCTAGTATCTATCAAGATGCTCAGGAATGTATTAACTTTCGTGCTGAGATTGACCCATTAAAACAACCAGGTCAGCGTGGTATTGTAGCTTTATATCCAACGCCAGGGCTTACATCTAAAGTTGTATTTCAAAACAAAGACCAAGTGCGTGGGATGCGTACATTATCAGGCAACAATTATATGGTTGCCGTGGTTGGTGCTTATGTTTATGTAATGGATTCAACCTTTGCGCCAACATTAATTGGTCAGCTTAATACAAGCACGGGTCGTGTTGGCATTACAGACAATGGATTAAACGTTTACATTGTTGATGGAACATACCGCTATACATGGCGTATTTCCAATCCAGCATCTGCAAACTTTATTGGTTCTATATCAGGCACTACGCTTACTGTTACTTTATTAAAAAGTGGTTCAATTGGTGTAGGTCAATCATTGTTTGGTGTAGGAATTGCTGCTGAAACTGTAGTGACAGCTTTAGGAACAGGAACTGGTGGCGTTGGCACTTACACAATCAACATCTCACAGACTGTAGCTTCTGAAACAATGAATACTGCGGCTGTGGCTGCAACAATGACAAGTTCTATTGCTGGAAACATTCTTACTGTAACTGCTATTACAGGTACATTATATCCAGGGCAAACAATTCAAGGTGCTGGCGTAACAGCAAACACAATTATTACTGCGCTAGGTAGTGGTACGGTATTAAGCCAAACTATTGCTACGGCAGGCACAGGCTATGCAGTAAACGATACTATTACTGTGTTAGGCGGTGTTTATGGAACAACTCCTGCAACTTATACTGTTACAAGCGTAACAGCTGGTGCAGTAACTGGATTGACATTAACTAATGCTGGCACATATACATCAGTACCTTCTAATCCTGCGTCAACTTCATCAAGTGGTAATGGTACAGGTTTAACGCTTAATTTAACCACAGGTACAGGTACAGGTGGCACAGGCACTTATGTTTTAAATGCTAGTCAAACTGTTGCATCAAGAACAATGTACGCTCTAAACTTTAGCGTATTGCCTTCAACTGATGGTGCGTTTAGTGGTGCTACTTCTGTAGATATTGTAGATAATTACTTTGTTTATAATAATCCAGGCACTCAACAATGGGGCGCATCAAATCCATTATCGCCAATCAGTCAAGGTTTAAGCTATTCATCTAAAGATGGCGCACCTGATAACTTAGTTTCATTGATTGTTGACCATCGTGAAGTTTATTTGCTTGGTGAAGCATCATCTGAAGTTTGGGTAGATGTAGGTACATTCCCATTTGCGTTTCAACGTATCCCAGGCACTTCTACGCAACATGGTATTGCGGCTAAAGCATCTGTATATCGTTTAGGTAATTCATTCGCTTATCTATCACGCAATAATCGTGGTCAAGCACAAGTTATGCAGATGAATGGTTATATGCCAACTAGAATATCTACACACGCTGTAGAGCAGTCATTATTAAACCAATACGTTGATGATGCTTATGCTTGGACTTATCAGCAAGAAGGCCATGAGTGCTATGTTATTTCATTCCCCACATTAGATTTGACTTGGGTATATGACTTATCAACTCAGATGTGGCATAAATGGTTATGGGTAGATTCAAACAATGTGTTTCATACTCACCGTGGTGCTTGTTCATCAGTATTTCAAGGTCAAGTATTAGTTGGCGATAAAGACAATGGTCAAATCTATTTATTAGACCCATCTAACTATACAGATAATGGCGAGGAAATTCGCAGAGTAAGACGCGCACCACATATTGTGACTGACTTACAGCGTCAGTATTTAGAAGAATTACAAATTCAATTTCAACCAGGCGTAGGCAATCAATTAGACCCTGGTCAAGACCCACAAGCAATGTTGCGTTGGTCTGATGACGGTGGCTCTACATGGTCAAGTGAACATTGGGCATCTATTGGTAAAGTAGGTAAATATAATAATCGTGCTATTTGGCGCAGACTTGGTTGGGCAAGAGATAGAGTGTTTGAGGTGGTTGTAACTGACCCTATTAAAGCTGTTATAGTATCAGCTAACTTAAAAGCATCTCAAGGGGATAACTAATGGCTGGTGGTAATGGTATTTATGGTGTCAATCAGACTAACCCATATCCACAGACTGAGTTTTTGGATGGTCAGACTAACCGCCCTACTCGTGCTTGGCAACAGTTTTTTCTTAACTTATTAAATTTTACTAGCTCACCAACAGCTACAACAGGTACTGCCACGCTACCTGCAAAGCCCGTAGGCTTCATAAATATTACGGTTGGTGGTAAGCCATTTAAAGTGCCTTATTATAATGTCTAATCGCGCTATTAATCTTATTTACAAAACAGTAAAAGATAGATTAAACATTACAGCAGAACAATTTGCTGAAGCATTAAAAGATTGGGAATTTGTAGAATTAAAGCATGACGATAAATTATTTGGCGTTGTAATGATAAAAGACAATGAATTGCACGTTAGCTTTGATGGTGTTCCTAAGTTTAGTATTAGAAAGCATATTAAGAGAACGATTGGTCAAGTAATAGAAAAGTATGGTCATGCAGTAACATCGGTGACAAAAGGTAATGAAAAAGGATTAAATTTTTGTAAACGCTTTGGCTTTGTTGTAATTGGCGAAGAACAAGGTAAAATATACATGAAATGTGATAGGTGCAACTATGTTCGGTAATCAATATAAATTTGGTGGAAGCAGTTTAAAACATCCAGGGTATAACGACCCTGTATCGGCTGCTGTATCAATTGGTTCAAATCTAATTGGTGGTGCGATGCAATCAGGGGCGGCTGAAGATGCAGCTCAAATGCAAGCGGATGCTGCTGCTAATCAAATAGCATTGCAAAAACAAATATTTGATACTCAGAATAAACAATTAGCACCGCAGCGCGGTCTTGGTTATACAGCCATTAATCAAATTGGTTCATTACTTCCAGGCACATCTAATACTTATGACCAAGAAGGCAATGTAGTTGGAACTCAAACAGGTCAAGACTATTTTACTCGTCAATTTAATGCTCAAGACCTTAATGCTAATTTAGCACCTAATTATCAATGGCAATTAGGGCAAGGTCAACAAGCCACTAACGCTCAATCTAATGCTACTGGCGGTTTAGTTGGTGGTAATGCTCAAAAAGCACTTCAAGATTACACACAAAACTTTGCTGGTAATGCTTATCAAAACGCATTTAACAATTACAACACTCAACGTGGAAATATTTACAATACACTAGCTGGAATTGCTGGATTAGGACAAGCAGCACAAACAGCTACTAATACTGCTGCATCTAATTATGGCACTAATGTAGGTAATTTAGCCACAGGCGCAGCCGCAGCTCAAGGCGCAGGCGCAGTAGGTTCTGCAAATGCATTAAGTAACGCTTTTGGTAATGCTGGGAATATGTATTCATTAAGTAATATATTAGGCGGCAATGATATTGGTCGCGCAGGTGGAATTAATTTATTTAGCGGTTCTGTTCCAAGTTATTTTGGTAATGGTGCTGGCGCACCTGCGGCATATACTAATCAACCATCATATTATGTGGCATAAGGATTAATCATGGCTGGCTTTAATATAGACCCAAATATTTCATTAGGTATCAAACCACAACCAGTAATTAGTATTGGTGATATGCTTAATATTGCTCGTGGCGCACAAGCATATAAACAAGCAGAACAAATTAATCCGTTAGCTGTTGAAGAACAACGTGCAGTTACTCAACAACAACAAACTGCTGCTCAAAAAGCTACTCGCGCACTTGAACCAGAACTTGCAAGAATTGGTGCTGAATCTCAAAAATCAGTAATGTCTGCTGAACAAGCTGGCGTTGATTTAAAACAACATTATTCTAATGTTGCTAGAGGTATTTTAGGCGGTTTTGTAACAGACCCTGATTTTGTTAATGGCAATTCAGAAGCCATGACAGCAAAAATTAATGGCGCAAAAGATTATGCTAAAAATGTTTTAAAGCTACCAGAAGATGTTTTAAAATCTTCAGACCAATTATTAGAATTAGCTAAAACAAATCCTAAACAAGCATATCAAGCGATTAAAAATGGTGTTACACAAGCTCAAGCACCAACTACACAGCAATCACTTATTACGCCAAATCTTGGCACTAATATTTATGGTCAATATGTTGGCGTAAATCCAGCAACAGGTGAGGAAGGAACTATTGCAGGCGGCAATCCTAATGTAAACCCTCGTAATCCTGCTGGTGTTATGAGTCACGACTTATATGGTAATCCTGTATTTGTTCCTTATACTCCTAGCGGTCAAATTGGCGCACCTCAATCAATAGGTGGCGATAATAAAGCTCAACCTACAATGAATTTGCCAGAAGGTGAAACCAAAGAAAGTTTAAATGTTGTTACTGGCGATAGAAATAAAGTTAATGCCGCAGCTCGTCAAGTTCCTGTTCAACAATTTAATGCAAATCAAATTATTAAATTAGCTGATATAACAGATACTGGTGCTGGCGCTGAGATGTTAAGAAATCTTGGTGGCGGTTATGCTGCTTTACCGTGGACTAATGACAATGCAACAAACTATGACAAATTAGGTCATTACATTGCAGCTAACTCTATTTCATTAGCGCAACAAGCAGGCTTATCTACTGATGCAGGCCGTTCATTACAAGAACAAGCATCTGGTAGCACACGTTTTACTAAAGATTCATTAAAATCAGTTGCTAGAACTAATCGCGCATTATCTAGTGGTGTTGAATTATTAAATCGTGGTCTTGAAAATGCTGTTACATCAAGCGGTAATCCATTCGCTGCGCGTACATTTCAAAATCAATGGGCGCAAACAGTAGATGTAAATGCTTTGCGTTTATATGATGGCTTGAAAAATAATGACCAACAAGCTATTCGTGATGTTGTTAAAGAAGTTGGTGGTAAAGAAGGAATTAAGTCTAAAGCATATAAAGACTTGCTTGCTCGCATGGGAAGAATGAAACAACTTATTCAAGGTCAACAATAATGGATGATTTACAATTCCTATCACCTGATTCTATTGATAATCAAGTTCAAGGTGCTTTGGGTTATAAACCTAAACAATCAAAAACAACTGATGCTAATTTAGGTAACATTCGCCCTGTTGGTTCTAATACTGAGTTTTTACAAACTCCAACACGCGAACAAGGCATTAAAGACATTGATTCTAATTTGCTTGCTTATGGGACAAAGCATGGCATTAATACTTTGCGTGGCGTTATTTCACGCTGGGCCCCAGCATCTGAAAACGATACTAAATCTTATGTTGATACTGTGTCTAAAAGACTTAGCCTTGACCCAGACCAAAAAATTGATTTAACAGACCCTGCAATTCGCCATTTAATTGGTGCTGGAATTATGTTGCAAGAAAAAGGGCCACAATCAATTTATAAAACTCAAGCGCAAACTCAACCTCAAGCACAAACTCAACAGCCAACTGATGACTTAGACCCATTAAAGTTTTTGTCAGGTGCTAATGTTGATTTGGCTGTTCAAAGCGCATTAAAAGCAAAACCAGAAAAAGCTCAATCTAATTTGCCTGCTTATAAGCAAACGTTTAATAAACTTGAAGAACAAAGTAAAGATAGTTTTGGTAACAAATATGTTATGCCAGCGGCAGAAACTGCTGTTTCATTAGCAACTGGCGCAACTACAGGTTTGTTAAGCGGAGTAATAAGCGGATTAGTTCCAGGTTCTAAAGAATATGAAGCTAAAAGAAAAGCTGAATGGAAAAAATTAAATCCTAATTTGGAATACATTAAAGCAGAGCAAGATTTTATTGAGGGAGTTCAAAGAGGAACGATTTTACCAAAATCTGCTAGAGGTCAAGAAATGCTTGAGAAAGTTGGTGGTGCGCTTTCTTGGATTCCACCAGCTATAGCACCAGAATTAACGGCATTATCAAGCTCAACTAATCCTGTATTAGCAGCTAAGATGGCAGCTCGCGCAAGAAAAGTTGAGCCAGGAGTTACTACAATTGTTGCGCCAGAAGTTGAAAAAGCCGCACAAATTTCTTCTGCGGACACTCCAACATATTTACGTCAAAAATTTGCACAAAAACAAGCTGCTGAAAAGCCTTTAGAACAAACAATTGTTGAACCTGTGGCAACAACAAAACCTTATGCTGGAAATGTAGAAATTCCTGTACCAGAAGAAATCCCTGTTCGTTTAGAAAAACCTGTTGATGTTGCTAAAGCTGCTGAAACAGAAAAACTGTTGCGTGATGTTGGTATTGAGCGCGTAAGATTATCTGCATTAAATGAAGACCCATTAGAATCATCTTCACAATACATTACATCTAAAGCTGAAAAAGGCCCTTATGGTGCTGGTATGCGTGAGCAAATTGCACATGAGAAATCAGCGTTAGAAAATCATTTTGGCAAGATAGAGTCAGAATTAGGTGGCACTATACCCAAAGATATTGTTGATGAAATTAATCGCGGTAAAACGGTTAAAAATGCGCTTGAAGAAGCACAGGCTAATCATGCTGCTGAAACAGGTCGTTTATACAAAAAAGCTACTGAAGAAATTGGTGGCGCACAAGTTGGTTTAAATGATTTTCAAAGTTACTTAAATAAAGAATCTAACTTTGTTCATGGCCCAGAACAGAATTTAAGAAGTGGTGTTAGAGCTTATCTTAAAGAACAAGAGTTAATGGATAAAGAAGGCAATATTTCTCCAATGACTGTTGAGCAGTCTGAAAACTTGCGTAAGTTTATTAACTCACAATACAACTATGAAACTAAAAACAAAGTTGGTAATTTAGTTAATACTATTGATAACGATGTGTTTAAAAATGTTCAAGGTAAAACTTACGAAGAAGCTCGCGCACACTTTAAAAAAGGTCGTGAGATTTATGATAATCCTAAAGCCATTAAAGATTTGTTAAAAGATGAAGGCGTAAATCAAAAAGTTGCTGATGAAAAAGTAATGACTAAAATTACAACTTTAGACCAAAGTCAATTTGAGCATTTAGTTGATACTTTGCGAGCAACTGGCAAAGAAGATGCGCTAAAAGAAATTCAAACTAATTTGGTTAATCGCATTAAAGAAGCTGGTCGTTCAGAAGAATTAGAACCGTGGAACTCACGCGCTGCGGCTAAAGAAAGAGTAAAACTTTCTGCTAAATTGCAAAAAGCGTTTGAAGGAAATCCTGACCAGTTAGAAAGAATTAACAAGGGTATTGCTGCTGGCAATAAAATTTATATTCCAACTAGATACCCTGGTGCGGCAGTTCAAAAACATTTATTGCATACTAAGTTTGGTGACATTGCAGTTAAAGCAGGAACTTATTTAGGTGCTAAAATGGGTGGCGGTGTTGGTGCTGTTTTTGGTGAAAACATGGGTGCAAGAGCAGCCGAACGTTTAGCTAAGAATAAACAAACTAAACAGCTAGAAAAAGAAATTAAACAAACTAAACTATCAGACATTGGTAAGGAACAAAAATGAGCGTCAATCTATCCCCCATTGGTAATGGAATTACCTTTCTAGGAAATACAGGCTTACCTTTAGCTGGTGGTCTTTTATATACTTACCAAGCTGGCTCTAGCACCCCATTAGCCACTTACCAAGATAACAATGGTCTTATTGCTAATGCCAATCCTATTGTATTAGGTACAGATGGTAAGCTACCAAGTGAGTTATGGTTGACTTACGGTTACAACTACAAACTTGTTTTAAAAGATTCTAACAATGTTCTTATAAACACTTATGACAACATTGCTGGCGGTCTAACACAAATCCCAGCAGTAGCTTCAGCATTTACTACTGGCATGATTTTATTATGGTCAGGCTCTATTGGTTCTATTCCTAGCGGCTGGACTTTATGTAATGGCTCTAATGGCGCACCTGACTTGCGTAATAGATTTGTTATGGCTGCTGGCGATGCTTATTCAGTAGGTCAGACTGGCGGTTCGGCAGATAGCATTGTTGTATCACATACCCACACGGCTACATCTGTAGTAACAGACCCAGGCCATAAACATTTATTTTATGGTTCACGTTATGACAGCACTTTGGCTGGCGGTAAAAATCCACCAGGCGGCCCTAATGACCAAAACACTTTAAATAGTGATACAAGCACTAGCACAACAGGCATTACTGTAGCTACAACAAACACGACAGCAGGTACAAGTGGAACTGGTGCTAACATTCCTCCTTACTACGCATTAGCCTACATTTATAAGTTATAGGAATTAATCATGGATTTTCAAACCGTTGTAAATTTTGGTTTAACTACAGTAAGTTTAGTTGTTGGTTGGTTTGCTAGAGAGCTATGGGCAGCGGTTAAAGAATTAAAAGCTGACCTAGCTCATTTGCGTGAAGAACTACCAAAACAATATCTTGCTAAAGATGATTACCGTGATGACATCCGTGAAATAAAAGATATGTTAAATAAACTGTTTGATAAGATTGACCATAAAGCTGACAAATAATGGATATGTCTAAAGTGTTGGATAAATTGTTTCCTGTTATGGTTGCAGCTATAGGTTGGATGCTTACTCAAGTAAGCGATATGCAACATCAAATTACTGTGCTTAATAGCAAGATTAGTCTTGTTGTTACTAGCGACAATAATCAAGCAGTAAACACAGGCGCAGAGTTGGCGCGTGAAAAACTACGCATGGATTTAGAAAAAGAAATTCAAAAGAACCGTGATGACATTGGTGTCAATAGACAAAACATTGCAATCATTGAAGAACGATTAGGCAAGGATAAAAAATAATGTTTACACTTTTAACCACAGTAGTTTCATTCTTAGCAGGTAACACTCCTAAATTTTTAGAGTTTTTTCAACAAAAATCTGACCAAAAACATGAAATTGCTTTGGCTCAGTTGCAAATGACGCAACAATTAGAATTGCAAAAAGCTGGTTTTGTTGCTCAAAAAGATTTAGAAGAAATTAAATTTAATGAACTTAAGATGCAAACAGATTCTGACAACTATCAAGCAAGAATCTCAGACGTTGCGTCAGCTAGACTTAACGATACTGAAACTTCTAAAGGCGCATCAACATGGGTTATTAATCTCAGGTCTTTGGTTCGCCCTGCTATTACTTTTGGTTTGTTTTCTATCTTTTTATTCATTGAACTCTTTGGCTGTTGGTACGCTTATTATAATGGCGTAGATTTTAAAGTGGCTTTAGACTTGCTATGGGATAACGAAACTCAAATTATTTGGGCTTCTATTGTAGGATTCTATTTCGGTACTAGGTAATGAGAATAAGTGAAAATGGGCTTAAACTTATTAAGTATTATGAGGGGTTTCGCAACAAGCCTTATCGTTGTGCTGCTGGCCTTTTTACCGTTGGCTATGGTCATCTCATTGGTGATGGTCGTAGTTTACCTGATAGCTGGAATCGCACATTTACTGTAGAGGAATGTGATGCACTATTGGCTAACGATGTCAGAAAGTTTGAGCTTGGGGTGGACAGATATATTAATGTTCAACTTACCCAAAATCAGTTCGATGCTGTTGTTGTGTTTGCTTTTAATTTGGGAAATGGAACTTTGCAAAGAAGTACGTTACGTTCAAAAATTAATCGTGGCGATAAAAAGGGTGCTGTTCAAAGCTGGTTAAAATATAACAAAGCTGACGGCAAAGTATTAAAAGGATTAGATTCTCGTAGAAAAGCTGAAGTAGCATTATTTTTATTATAAGGAATTATCATGGCAACAAACTTTAAAATCAGTTCAGAAAAACCAGCAGTTCGTAGCGAGAAAAAAGAATATGCTATTGAACGTGAATGGAAAAAAGAACGTCAACACGTTATGGCTTTAGAAAAAGAATTAAAAAAGCACGAAAAAACTTCTTTACAAGAAGCTCATCCTATGCCTAATATGCGAAAGTAAATCGCATTGAGGGTCTAACCCCATGAAAATACTTGTATTACCTGACGTACAAGCCAAAGAAGGGAACGATTTTTCGTTCCTTACTTCTATTGGGAATTTCATATTAAAAGAACGACCTGACTGCGTGGTGAATATTGGCGATTTTGCTGATATGCCTAGCCTTAGCACTTATGACAAAGGTTTAAGGTCGTTTGAAGGTAAGCGTTACACCAAAGATATTTGGGCTGCTAGGGAAGCAATGGATGCGTTGCTAAAGCCTATGTATGACTTTAATGCTAAAGCAAAAAAGAATAAAGAAAAGCAATACAAACCTCGCATGGTGCTTACGCTTGGTAATCATGAAGCGAGGATAACAAGGGCTACCAATCAAGATAGTAAATTAGAAGGTTTAATCTCTACTGACGATTTGCCATATCAAGACTGGGAAGTTTTCCAATTCCTAGACGTAGTAACCATCGAAAACGTAGCGTTCTCACATTACTTCACCTCTGGCTTAATGGGCAGACCAATAGGCACAGCACAACAGATGCTCAACAAACTGCACATGAGCGCGTTCGCAGGTCACCAACAAGGCAGGCAAGTAGCATACGGCAAAAACGCATCAGGCAAGCCACTAACCGCAATTATCTGTGGCAGTTGCTACCTTCACGATGAAGAATATTTGGGCGTACAGGGCAACAATCATTTCCGTGGCCTATATATATTAAACGATGTTAAGGATGGGTCGTTTAATGAAGTAGCCGTTCCGCTAAGTACGATTGTAGCAAACTTTTAATGATTATCTCTATAGTTTGTGTCTAATATATTTGATATTGTTACAAGCAAGCAATTTTGCTTTGTATTAATTAAGGACAAATCATGTGGACAAAACCAGCTGCTACTGAAATGCGTTTTGGCTTTGAAGTTACTATGTACGTTATGAATAAGTAAGTCGTATATAAACGCAAGCTAGTGTCGATGCGGTACAAAAGCCTAATGCAAAGGCACTAGCGTAACAAATAACATATTCCAAAATAGCATTAATCATGCGTAATCCATTAAATAAAATGATGAGCCAATATTAACTGAAGTTTTATGTTTAGACTTTGGATTATTCCAATCAGCTTTTCTATCCAACAATCTAATCACTCTGCCATTAGGATGATTGATTACTTCTGATTTTGCGTTATTTGTTTCTTTCATGCGAGCGTTATACATATTGCTAGATTTTTCACATAAAAATTCGTGAATGTCATCTAATGATTTAGGGTTAAATTCTAGCCCAGTCCATTCCATAATAAAAAACTTCTTATTCATCACAGGACACATTTTCTTTTCTCTAATTTTAATTATATGACCAGACGTTACTAAACGACTAAATATCCAATTCATTTTAGTGTTATCTAGTTCCATTAGTTTGCAAACACCTGGTACTGACATTGGCTGGTCTTTAATAATATTAATTATTTTTTCTCTAAGCAAATCTGTTTCTAAATACCGTTGATATAAATCACTCATTGTTATCTCCATAAATGAGGGTGGGCTACTTGTGCCGTTAATAAAGTTGAGCGCAATATATTGTCACTTTCGCCCAAAGTTAAACTAAAATGGAATTAAATCACTATCAATATCAGATAAGTCAGTTGCATCTGTATTTTTTGTTTGTTTTGGCGCAGCATCTTTTTTACCAAGCAAGGTAACAGACTGCACCAAACACTCTACAGACGATTTATTTGTGCCATCCTTAGCAACATATTCATTTAATGATATTTCGCCATTTAAAGCAATTTGTGTACCTTTGGTGAGCATTGGTGCAAGAGTTTCACCGCGCTTACCGATAATGCTACAACGTAACCATGTTGTTTTCTTTTTATCGCCATAACCAGATGACAATGCAAAGCTAAACCCTGCTACTGCTGTGCCATCTTTTGTGAAGCGCAATTCTGCGTCTGAGCCTACGTTACCTACTGCTGATAGATTATTCATTTACTTTCTCCTTTTTGAATTGGGGTTGCAAGTCTATATTTATCACCAAGATATTCAATAGCTGCTTGCAGTTTTTTTAGATGCTCTTTTGTTAGCTTTGTTGTTTTCATGCCGTAAAGCGAATTGATAATCATATTATTTCTCCAAAATGTAATTAGCGACATTACACACCTCATTAAAACGATTTGATACTTCCATGCGTTCAGTTCTAATCTTAATTCCAGCTTGACGCAATAAATGAACGATTGCTGACAATCTGTAAATGCCTAGTTTAGTCCAAGCCTCTAATGGGTCAATCTGAGTATGCAACTCTAAATGTTCTAATAAACGTGCTTGCTGTGTCAACATTATTTAGCCCCCAATGCAATTCCGTGGTCTTTAATTGCTCTACGAACTTTGCTATCTAACAAAGTCCACATATAAGTGCGTTCATCGTTATCAAGGTCTGTGTAAAGGTCATAAGCAACTTGTATTTCATTTTCTTCATGCGCTGCAATTACTTCACGAGATAATTCAAAAATGTATTGTTTGTTATCTTCTGAAAGTTCCTCACCAGCACCATCTGTTGCTTTAATAATGGTAGGTTTAGGTGTTGCTGCTGCTTTCTGTGTAGTTTGTTGGTGAATTGCGTTAGCTACTTCATTGGCAGATGCAAACTCAGTACCACCAAGACCCAAGCAAGCTAGTGCGCGACCAATTGCTGACGTTTCGCAATTCTCTACATAGCTAGTTTTATTAATCTGGCTAGATGCTTTAAACTCACAGCCATGGCCTGTAGCAATAATTTTGCTTTCTGGGCTAATGACAGATGCTTTCATTACACATTGGTCATCATCAATTTTTACAATCTCAGTCATAATTGACCAGCCTTTATAAACTACAGATTCTCTAAACTCTTGAACACGCTTGGCAACTGTTTTGTATTCTTTGCCGTGTATGTTTACAAATCCCTCTTTAGCCATTTTCCATCTCCTCAAAATGATTTTCACCGCAACAGCTTAAACTGTCACCTTTAGGTTCACCACAATATATACATCCAATGTATGTATCTTTTTCAATCTCTAAAATCTGTAACTCAGACATAACTTCTACTTCAAATTGTTGCTGGCTCATTTCCAATCCTGCCATTCCGCAATAATTCCCATAATCACAAACAGCAAACAAACTACCATGCCACCAAAAGCAAATATGATTAAGTTATCAGCCATGATTAACCCCTTTCCGATACAATTTCGTATGTTTCTTTATACATAGCTGCCATAAGTGATTTAGTAAATAACATAAGGTCAGCATCTGCTTTGTCTTTAGCTTCTTGTTTGGTAACGTGCATCCTAGTAACGTATGATTTAAACATAGCGCGTAGTGTTGTTTGTGTTAGGTCAAAGTCAACATATTCGTCTGCTAACAATTCCCAAACAAAATCTTTGTTGTCGGCTGCTTCTTCAACTTCCCCTTCTAAATACTCATCTTGAATTACATAATCCACTTTGCGTTCGTGTGGGTTATTTAAATAGTATTCGTAATGGTCACTCATTTTGACTCTCCAATCAAAGTTAATTAGTTACTACAGTTCCTATTCTACATACATAAAAAACGATTGCAACAACTTTTTAACAAATTTATTAAAATAATTTTTAATTAAAGAATTGCTTGCGTAATTTATAAATC
>VFSW01007098.1_pt1 | contig 16334 bp, 19 predicted proteins | sample 5358111 | NCBI WGS metagenome assembly VFSW01 (sample SAMN11554181, study PRJNA540505) | mine drainage metagenome | isolation source: sediment from site ElyBrook_90M | place: USA: Ely Copper Mine, Vershire, VT | collected 2017 | reverse complement strand
CCTAAATAGCGTCATCACTTGTCAAAAAGGCTCTACACTTCGAGCGCTACAGAAGAGGACTTTATGGTTAGTGACAACGAAACAGACGAGACGTTCGACGAGGACGAGCTCGCGGACGGCTTCGATGAGGAAATTGTCGGCGAAGAGGACGTCGTTGACGAGGACGTGGAAGTCGACGACGAGGTCGAGGTCGACGACGTCGAGGACATCGAGGGCGAAGAGATCGTCCCCGAAGTGGTGGTGGTCGAGGACGACGACATCGTCGACGACGCGGACATTGAGTTAGCCCTCGATGAGGTACTCGCCGAGACCATTCGTCGTACGTCCACACCAGAAGACGACGACGAGGTCGTGGGCGAGGTTGACCCCACGCTCGAACTGGCAGAGGTGATTCTTCCCAAGCAGGACGACGAGTTCCGATGCTCATCGTGTCGACTACTCAAGAAGACGAGCCAGTTGGCTGACAAGGACAAGAATCTCTGTCGTGACTGTGTCTAGGGACCGGCCAATGGGTCGGGTCAACCCTGAGAGCACCTGATGGAGATCTCGACCGCGACGCACGTGAATCGTGACGTTGTGGTCCTCTGGTGCGAGGCGATTGCTTCCCTTGAGGCGCACCGGGGAGGCACGGCGTTCTTGACTGAGTTGAGCGCTGGGCGCACCAGTAACGACGTGCTCGAGCAATTCATCGCCTCACGAGGACTGCTGGTCGCCCAGTTGGATGGCGCGGTCGTCGGATTTCTCGCGTGGCGAGACGCCATCATTGAAGGGGTCTACGTGCGCAGTGAACACCGACGCACAGGAATCGCTCGCGCCCTCGTTACCCACCTTTGTGCGACGAGCACTCCGCCACGAGACGCGCACGTCCTACCTGGGGATCGGGGAATGAAATCGCTGTTCGAATCGTTCGCCTGGAAGGCGAGACTGATTACGATGCGCGGCGAGTGACCGTTCGTCGATGCGCCTGGGTCGGCGGTGGGGGAGGCGGTACGCGCATCCCGAGCAACTTGGCCAGTTCAGGTATGGCTCCCGCGTTGTGAATCGCCACGGCCTTGCACGACTCGTCGTCGGGGATCCCCGTCGGCTTGATGTTTCGACGAATCGAGGTTTCGACCGCCAAGGCAACGACTTGCTTCCAAAGTGTCGGGTCCTGTTCGGCGGTGAGTACCTCAGAGACCACGGCGACCACCTTGACGGCCATGTCCGCACTGACTCGAGTCGACATGTCCGGGGGACGTGCGACGAGACTGAGCGCCTCGGTGACGTTCTTTGAGGCCACTGCCGATTCGAGTCGCTCGTTCCACTGCGTGCGCAGGTGCTCGAGTCGCGCCGTGAGGGCGACTTGAAGTTCCTTGAGCTGGGCGCGTGCCTCCTCATCGAGGCTCACGGTCTTGGCCGAAGTGACGACCGCGCGAAGATCACGCAAGCGCAGTTCGCGGCCCGCACCGATCGCGCCAGCGGCGCGGTCCTTCCACAGCGCGACGTTGGTCTTACCCAACAGGTCCTCCGCGATGCGCTCGATGGTCGCGGGGTCGATGGTGGGACGACCCTGCGCGACGGCGTTCTTGTTCTGCTCGGCGACAGCGGTTCGAACCGACGGCATCCCGCCGCGAAGCAGCTGCTCGGCGACTGGTAGCTGCTCGGGCGACAACGTCGCCAACAGGGCATTGCGATGCGTGGTGGTCATTGGCGGCTGTCCTGGCGGACCCGAACGCTCTGGTCGGCCCGGGCGTCCCGGACGTGCACCGCGCTCCGCGGACGGCGCGCCATGGCGCTCGCGTCCGCCTGTTGGACGTGCGGAGGGCCGTTTGGCTCGTTCCGGTGAGGTTGACTCCGCGCCCTAACTGCTCACGGATTCGGCGCGTCGAGGCGCCTAACGTTCGCCGCGATCGGGGCGATCGGGGCGACTGGCGCTGCCGTCACGGCGGCCGGGCCCACCCTCTCGACTTGGTGAGCGAGTGTCACGATCTCCGTCGCGTCCGCCTTCACGACGCGATCCTCCGCGTCCCTTGGGAGCGTAGGTGACGACCACGTCAGGTCCCTGTTTGGCACTGGGAATACGTTCGATGCGCTCGTGATGCGGATCAAGGGGCGAGGCCGTCTTGGGTGCCATCACCGAGAGCACTTCCATGCCCTCCATGTACTGTTCGACGTCGGCGCGATAGACGTTTCCGACTACGGCACCGCCCGGAACCAGGGCCGCATTGAGCACTCCTTTAGGCAGTTTCGCTCCGGCAGCGCGCCAGGTGGCCACTTCTCCACTGAGGCTGGTGATTTCGATCTCAATACGACGCGACATAGGGTTTCTAATCTAGTCGCTTCGCCGTGAGCAAACATTTCTGGCACATTTAGTTGAAATTTAGAATCGATTGCCTAGCATGAACGTGTGAACGACACCCCCTACGAAGACTCCGATACAACCCCAGTGGATGCGAACGCTCACGAGGCGCTACACGGCGCCGTGGTACCTGGCGAGCTCACCCCGTCAGAGACCACCCCAGCGTCGTCACCTGAGCCCCAGAGCGCCGACGCACCACCGTCGAACGTCTGGAACCCACAAGAGCACACGGTGGCCAACGTAGGCGCCATCGAGGCACCGTCTTCGCCCGTTGCGCCCTCCGACCATCTCGCACCCCTGGCACCGGGTTACGTCGATGAAGCACCTTTGTCGTCGCAACGCCGTCAAACGCGCAGTCTCTGGTCGAATCGACTCTCGCTCCTGCTCATCGCCGCATTGGTGGGTGGTCTCGCGGGCCACTACGCCTCCTCGTCGAGCAATGGTGGCAGCGTGAGCGTCAGCACGGTCAGCACCGCCCCAGGTGGAGCGGTGCTCCCGAGCGGCATGAGCATCCCATCACTGGTTCAGAAGGTCTCGCCATCAGTCGTGTCGATCGACGTCAAGGGTCAGGGAACCGAGGATCAGGGCACGGGGATGATCATCTCCGCCAACGGTCTGGTCGTGACGAACAACCACGTGATCGCCGCCGCGGTGGGTGGGGGAACGATAACGGTGACGCGCACGGGATCGACGAAGTCCCTACCCGCGACGCTGATCGGCACTAATCCCGTGGACGACGTGGCTCTCATTCGCATCAATGGCGCTTCCGGCCTGCCCGCCGTGACCTTTGGCAACTCCAACGCCCTGGTTGTGGGTGACGCCGTGGTCGCCATTGGCAACGCCCTGGGACTCGCCGCCGGAACCCCGACGGTGACCCAGGGGATCGTCTCCGCCCTCGGCCGCACGGTCACCGCTGGAACCTCCAACGCAACCGAGACGCTCAACAACATGATCCAGACCGACGCGGCGATCAACCCGGGAAACTCCGGCGGACCACTTCTCGACTCGAGCGGTGACGTCATCGGCATGAACACCGCCGTGGCCGGGACCTTGCCTGACGGCACCAGCGCGCAGAACATCGGTTTCGCGATTCCCGTGGCGACCATTCAGTCGCTACTCAAAAAGTTGGCCGCGGGCGAGAGCGTGGTGAACCACGGAGCCTTCATTGGTGTGGAGATCATGTCCATGACCCCTTCGCTACAAGCCCAGTACGGCTTCACGGTGTCCACGGGCGCAGTGGTGATGAGTGTCATCGCCGGAACCGGTGCGGCCAGCGCCGGGGTTAAGCAAGGCGACGTGATCGTCATGATCAACAACACGAGGATCGGCGGGGCTCAAGACGTGAGTAGCGTCATCTCCTCGCTACGCCCCGGCGACGTGATCTCACTGCACATCGTTCGCGGTTCAAAGCACTTGACCCTCACGGTCACCCTAGGCACTCAACCCGCTGGTTAGCCCAAAGTGGCGATACCACCATCGACCGGGAGCACCGCCCCGGTGATGTAGTTGGCGGCGCGCGAGGCGAGGAAGATCGCCGCACCGGCCATGTCGGAAGGCTCGCCGATCCTCTTCATCGGTGCGCGTTCGGCAATGGAGTCTCCGAAGGCTTCGAGCGTGGCGTGCATCATCTTGGACTCGAAGGGACCTGGGGCGATGGCGTTGACCGTGACCTTGGGGGCCATGGTCTTGGCGAGATGGCGGGTGAGTTGATGCACCGCTGCCTTCGAGGTCGAGTAGGCGAAGGTGTCCATGGCCGGCACGTGCAGTCCGTCGATTGATCCGATGTTGATCACCCGCGAGGGATTCGCCGCCGTAGCGTTCTTGTCGAGGAGTGGGCGTAGGAACTTGGTCAGGTGAAAGACGGCCTTGACGTTGAGCGCCAGAACCCGCTCCCACGCAGCCTCGTCGTAATCAGCCATGGGCGCCCCCCAGGTCGCACCGGCGTTGTTGACCAACACGTCGAGATGGTCCTCTCGCTTGGCGACCTCCTCAGCGAGGCGTCGACACTCGGACTCCGTGGAGAGGTCGGCGGGTAGGGAAGTGCACGATCCGTTCACGGAGAGCTCCTTTGCCAGGGCGTCACCGACCTCAGCCTTGCGTGACGAGATGTAGACACGCGCTCCGGCGTCCACGAAACCACGTGCGATCATCTCACCGATCCCGCGGGTACCACCGGTGACGAGTACTACCTTGCCGCTGACGTCAAAGAGAGATTCCATGGGCAGCATTGTAGGTCAGGTCAATCGGGCCAGGTCCTGGACCAGGAACGCAACGCGCGCGCGCTCCAGATCAGGACGTCGCGCACTAGCCGTCACCATCGCCTCTTCGGGGTCGTGGGCCATCACCAACTCCTGAATGAGTCCGCTCCACGGGTCACCCCACAGGACGCGAAAGCAGTGCGGCCCTCGAGGGCACACGCTCAGTTGCCGACGCGCAGGTTCGTGTACGCCGACGCCGTGGCGTCGGCTTTGGGCACCGGCTGATAGATTGCCCGGATCGACCAGACGCCGCCCGTGGTGAAGGCGAAACTACACTCCACCTGGTTGTTGTTATCGATCCACTGCCACGTGCAGAACTGGCGCGGCTGGTTCGAATCGGCTGGTGGCACGGCAACCATTCGAACGAGTCCGTTCACCGTCACCGGCAAAACGTCAATGATGATGTTGAAGGGCCCATTGCTCACCGCGGCGGCGGCGGAGTTGTCCGAATAGTCAAAGGACATGGTCAACTTCGGCTGGGGCGTCGGGTCGGCGCCGGCGGGTACCGCCGCCATACCCATAGTAGAAACCGCCATCAAGGCGGCCACGATCATCCGACGCATGGACAGAATCATAACACCGTTATGGATGATTACCGCCGATAATGTACGTTATGTAAAGTTAGAAACCATCTTCGAACCTGGGGCCCGCAGCAACACCGGCGCGATCGGTACTTCACCGCCGATACCATCAAACCCACAGTAGTTTCTTGATAACCCATGCATCCCCACGTCACCCTCTCACCGCGTCAATTCGCCTTGGCCGTTGGCTCGGTGGCCCTCGGCGGTGCGCTGGGCACCTGGTTACGCGACGTCCTCTTAAAGCTCCAACCAGCGCCCGCCACCGGCGCGCACGCACCGTGGGCCCAGGCGATTCCCTGGGTGTTGCTGGGGATCAACTTCGTCGGTGTGTTCCTGGCCACGCGCCTCCTCGCCGGCCCGCTTCGCCACCACGATCCCAACGACACCACTCGCTTACTGGTAATCACTGGATTCTTCGGGGGACTGACGTCCTACTCTGGCCTCTTCAACGACTTTGGCGTCCTGTGGCACCGTTCCATTGGCGGGTGCCTCATTGTCGCCGTAGCAGCCATCCTGAGCGGTGTGCTCGCGGCATGGCTCGGTCTACAGCGCTGGTTCTCGTGACCGCAACCCTCGTCGCGATCGCCGGAGCATTCGGCTGCGTCATTCGCTTCTTGTTCGAATATGCAGTTCGACGTCACCACCCGACGCTTCGACCGTGGGCCACCGTGGGCGCTAACGTCCTCGGCACGGCCATCACTGGTTACGTTGCGTATCGGCTGCTCGCCGTGAGTGACGAACACTTGCGTTCGATCATCCTCACCGGTTTCTGTGGGGGACTGACCACCTTCTCGAGTGCCTTCGCGATTCCCGCACTACTCCAGCGCGAGCATCACTGGGCGTATTCGCTCGCCCTGGTCGTCACTACCCCACTGCTGTGCACCGCGGCGTTCCTCGTGGGCATGTCACTCGCCCACTGACCCCTAGCGACGCCGCGCCTGGAAGTTCGTGGCGCGCTTGACCAACCACTGGAACGTGGGATCGGGCTTGGACAATAGTTCGGGATGCCACTGGACACCGAGGAAGTCACGCCCGGGGAGCTCCACCGCCTCGACAACACCGTCGCTCGCGCGCGCGCCGACCACCAGGTCGATGCCGATGTCCCCGAGGGTCTGATGATGGAGCGAATTGACCCCGATCGTCGAGGCGTAGAGGCCAGCGAGGGTCGTGCCCGCCACAATGTTGACGTCGTGGGTATGAGTTCGTCCGTCGACGTCCCAGCGAGGATGCCCCGAACCCTCATCGCGCTCAACGTGTTGGACCAATGTTCCTCCAAAGAAGACGTTGGCCAACTGGGCACCGCGACATATCCCCAGGACCGGCAATTCAATCCGTCGAGCTTCACGCAACAGTGCGAACTCCCAATCGTCTCGTTGAGGCTCGGTCGGACCGAGATCCGCGTCGGGCTCGTGGCCGTAGCGCGAGGGCTCGACGTCCGCTCCCCCGCTGAGGACCAAGCCGTCGAGTCGAGCGATGATCGCAGCCACGTCGGCGTCGCGGGTCAGTTCAACGGGCACCCCGCCCGCGGCCGCCACCGAGGCTGGATAGTCGCTGAAGTGCAGGTCGAAGTGCAGGTCTCGCATTGCCTCGGGAACGTGCTCGCCAAGCCACTGCGCCGGCCATCGACGCCCGGTGATGCCGATCAAGGGCTTGCTCATGGCTCCATCGTAGAGGTGTCTGGGCAATGAACGACTGACCAACTCCCATTAGGCGAGCAGGGCTCGACTCGAATGCTGCTCGTCATCGCTGGGCGTGACCTCTTGGCCGGAGCGCATCGGCGTGTGAGGTGCTTGGCTGCTAGAGACTCATCCGCTGCGCCGCGTCCTCGGTGGCGATGAGGTGTCGTGCGGCACGGGCCTCGTCGACCCTGGAGACCGGCGTGGTCTGAGGGGCTCGGTGCAGGGACTGGGGGTCGTCGATGGCGCGCTGGGCAATGCGCTCGATCGCCTCGGCCAGCGCCTCCATGGTCTGGACACTCTCGGTCTCGGTCGGTTCGAACATCATGGCCTCGTCAACGATGAGCGGGAAGTAGACCGTGGGTGAATGGAATCCCTCCTCTAACAGGGCCTTGGCCACGTCGAGTCCGCGCACGCCAAATCTGGTCTTGAGGGGCGTGGCGGTGAGCACGCATTCGTGCATGCACGTACGGTCGTACGCCGCGGGCAGGGTGTCCCTGAGCCGGTGACGCAGCCAGTTCGCGTTGAGCACCGCGTGCTTGGCGACCCGTTCCAAACCGTCTGCTCCATGCACGTCGATGTAGGACAGGGCGCGTGCGAGCACCATGGCGTTGCCGTGCCAGCCGTGCACGCGGCCAATCGACCTGGCCGGACGCACCCAATCAAAGGTGCCGTCGGCCAGGCGGGTCGCCTTGGGGCCGGGCAGGAACTCGACCAATCGTTTCGACACGGCCACCGGACCCGCTCCCGGTCCTCCCCCGCCGTGGGGGGTGGCGAAGGTCTTGTGCAGGTTCATGTGCACGATGTCAAAGCCCATGTCGCCGGGTCGAACCACGCCCAAGATCGCGTTCAGGTTCGCGCCGTCGTAGTACAGCAGGCCACCGACGTCGTGTACCGATTCGGCGATCTCGAGGATGTCTTCTTCAAAGAGTCCAACCGTGTTGGGATTGGTCAACATGATGCCCGCGACGTCGGGCCCCAGGGCAGCCTTCAGGGCCACCAGGTCAACGAGTCCCTCACTCGTCGAGGGGATCGTCGTGACCTCGTAGCCGCCCAGCGTGACCGAGGCGGGATTGGTGCCGTGGGCCGAGTCAGGAATCAGGACCCGTCGACGCGCATCGCCCTGAGCGCTGTGGTACGCGCGCATCAACAACAGCCCCGTCAACTCCCCCGCCGCTCCCGCAGCGGGCTGCAGCGTGGCTTCGGCCATGCCGGTAATCACGCACAGTTTCTCTTCGAGGCTCACCAACAGCTCCAGCCATCCCTGGGTCAACTCAGCAGGTGCACCGGGATGCACGGAATTGAGGCCGGGGTCAGCGGCCACGGCGTCACAGAACTTCGGGTTGTACTTCATGGTGCACGAACCCAGGGGGTACATCCGGAGGTCGACCGAGAACTGTCGGTGCGAGAGTCTGGTGAAATGTCCCACCAGGTCGCGCTCCGACACCTCGGCGATGTCGATGGCGTGCCCGTTTCGGTGATGCTCTGGCACGAGGTCCTCGAGGGAGAGCGGCGGAACACCCGTGCTGCGTAGCTGAAAGGCCGAGCGCCCGGGTACCGACATCTCGAAGATCGTGGGCTCGGTGGCGTGGCCGAGCAGTGGAGCCGAAGCGGCGCGCGCGCCGGGCTGGGATCTCGTGGTCACTGACTGACCGCCTTTCGAAGTGCGTCAACGTAGTGGTCGATCTCCTCGCGGGTCCTTCGCTCGGTGACCGTGACGATCATCACCTTGGAGATCTCCTCGGGCACTGACTGGTCATCGCCCTCACACAACGCCGAGACGGACAGTCCACCGAGCACGCCGTCGTGGGCCATCGAGGAGAGGACCTCGCTCGCGTCTCGGTTGAGACGAATCGCGAATTCGCGGAAGAATGGCTGGTTCGACACGGCGCTCACCCCATCGACCGTCATGAGCTCGGCGTAGAGGTAGTGCGCACCCTGAGCGCAGCGAATGGCGACCTCTCGAAGACCCTGGGTGCCCAGCCAACCGAGTTGAATCGCTGCAGTGACGGCCATGAGCGTCTGGTTCGAACAGATGTTGGATGTCGCCTTCTCTCGACGTATGTCTTGCTCACGCGCTCGAAGCGTCGTGACGAAGGATCGTCGTTCGTTGGAGTCAACGGTCTCACCTACGATACGACCGGGCAGCCGGCGAATCTGCTCGGTGGTGCACGCGAAGAGACCGAGGTACGGACCGCCAAAGGCGAGTGGTGTGCCAAAGGGCTGGCCCTCGCCCACGAAGATGTCGGCGCCCCACTGGCCCGCCGTCTTCAACACGCCCGCCGCCACCGGGTCGCATCCCATGATGAACAGTCCCTGGTTCTCGTGGGCCAGTTGCTCGGCCACGGTCATGTCTTCGAGCACGCCCAGGTAGTTCGGATACGCCGCCACCACCGCCGCTACTCCCGTGGCGTCGACGCTCGACCAATCGGTCACGCCCTCACGCAGCGCTACCTCGACGACCTCGTGTCCGGTCCCGCGCGCGAACGTCTTGGCCGCGGCGCGCCAGTGCGGATGCACCCCCGCCGAGATCAGCATCTTGGATCGCCCCGTTGCCCCGTGGGCCATGTTGAGACCCTCGACGAGTGCGGTCGCGGCATCGTAGAGCGAGGCGTTGGGAATGGGCAGTCCGCTCAGTCGTGAGACCATGGTCTGGTATTCGAAGATGGCCTGGAGAACCCCCTGGGCCACTTCGGGCTGGTAGGGCGTGTAAGCGGTGACGAACTCACTTCGAGCGCCGAGCATCTTCACGACGGCCGGTACTTCGTGGTCGTAGGCACCGCCGCCGGCGAAACAGGTCATCATGCTCGCCTTGGCCCGATTGGCCCCGGTGTATCGCGAGAACTGTGCCGCTACGTCGGGTTCGCTCATCCCCTCGGGCATATCGAGGCCACCCGAGAGGCGAACGGCCTCAGGGATGTGGGCAAAGAGATCATCGAGTGAGCCGAGTCCCAGGAACGCGAGCATTCCCTCGACGTCTTCACGAGTATGAGGTAGGTAGTCAGCCATGATCACTTCGCCTTTCGAATGAACGGGAGTTCGGCGATGGTCGCATCGACCTCGCGACCTCGCAGCACAACGCTGACGGGGGTACCCGGCGTCAATCCTTCGTGGAGCAGGCCCATCGCGATGCCGCGTCCGAGCACCGGGGAGAAGTTGCCCGAGCTGAGCGTTCCGACGCTCTCTGCCCCAACGAAGACTTCGGCTCCCTCTCGCAGGGGTTGGCGACCCGACGCGACGACGCCGGTCAGTCCTCGCTCGATACCGCGATCTCGCTCGCGTTCAACTGCGCTTCGACCCCGGAAGTCTCCCTTGTCCCAACCAATGACCCATCCCAGACGAGCCTCGAGCGTCGTCGAGGAGAGACTCAGCTCATGACCGTAGAGGGGCAGGGCCGCCTCGAGTCGAAGCGTGTCTCGCGCTCCGAGGCCAGCCGGAGTGATGCCGGCCCCGACGATTGCCTCGAGTAGTTCTTGCGCGGCCGAGTTCGGTACCGCGATCTCGAGCCCCGCTTCACCCGTGTAACCAGTGCCCGCAACACGTACCTCCACACCGGCGTAGTCGAAACGGGTGACCCGAAAGCGCGCTACGTCGGCGAATCTCGGGTCCACGGCAGCGATCTTGGCTCGGGCGTTGGGGCCCTGCACCGCGAGCACGCAACGCTCAGCGGTCACGTCGACACCCGGTAGGGCGTCGGTCACTCCCGAGGTGTTCGAGGCATTGGGCATCACGTCGAACTCGCCGTTGGCCATCCACCACACGATGATGTCGTCCACGACGAACCCGGCGTCGTTGAGCAGGTGGGTGTACTGCGCACGTCCAGGTTCGACCTTGGCGAGGTCGTTGGTCAAGGTGGCTTGCAGCGCGTCGAACATGTCGGGGCCGTCACAGCGCACGGTGCCTAGATGGCTCACGTCAAAGACCACCGCGTCGTGGCGACAGGCGAGGTGCTCGCTCAACGTTCCATTCGCGTACTGCAACGGCATCGCCCAGCCGCCGAACGGGACGATTTTGGCTCCCAGCTCGACGTGCGATTCGTACAGGAAGGGGCGCCGATCGACCATGGCAGTCACTTTACGCTGCCAGGTCCCCGATGGACCCCAGGCGATGGCGTTCGAGCAGCGCGGCGAAGTCACGTTGGTAGACCACCACGAGTTCGATCTCGGGATAGAGCGAACGAAAGAGTCGGATCTTCTGATTCTTCTTGGTCACGAGGCGTTGTTCGAGAACCGTTAATTCGATGAAGACCTTGCTCTGGGTGAGATAGAAGTCCGGTCGAAATGCCCGCACCGGGTTTCCAGTGGCGTCCCACTCGAGCGGGAACTCAATGGGTTCATAACTCCACGCGTGACCGTAGAGACTGAGGATGCTGGCGAAGACGCGCTCGCTCTCGTGAGCGAAGTTACCAGTCGGTACCACCGAGCGACTGGGATGGCGCCGGCGCGAATCGCCGGACAGCGATGTGAATCTCACGCCGAACGATGCTCCTTCTCCGACGTCGTGACACTGACCTGGCGGATGGTGGTCGTGAGTTCGGCGACCACTTTCGCGAGTGGGACAATATTGAACACGCCTTGGCCGCCGCGCAACAGGTCGACGAGGTCGCCGTCATCGCGAGCGAGTACCGATCCGCTATCGCTCAAGACGAGGCTGGACGACGCGAGGTCGGCGCCGAGTGAACCTCGAAGGCATTCAACCGCCTGACGCGCACGCGCGAGAGACACACCTGAGTTCAACAAGGACTTGATGACTTTCACCTCTAAAACGTCGGAGTAGGAGTAGCGCCTCTTCGACCCACTTCCCTGGGCCGCAGTGATCGATGGCGTCACGAGATCCGTGCGCGCCCAGTAGTCCAACTGACGGTATGTCACGCCGGTCAATCGACATACCGTAGGGCCACTAAATCCCGAGATGTAAGAATCTGTCATATCAAAATCCTCCCGACCGAGGTCTGTCCAGACTATCCCGACGGACTACACGATTGTAGTTACGAGACGATCATTCGACAAATAGTTCGGGACGACCGAGCGCCGGGCTCGACGCCACGGCGTGGAGCCGAGGCGGAATCCGTCCGGCGCGACGTGCTGCGTAGCCCGCTCGCACGCCGTCGCGCATGGCTTCAGCCATCAGAATCGGCTCCAGGGCGCGATTAATCGCCGAGGCCGCCAGAACCCCGTCACAGCCCAACTCCATGGCGAGTGCGCCGTCAGAGGCCGTTCCCACGCCCGCATCTAACAAGACCGCCGCGCTGACCCGTTCCGCGATCAACGCAATCGCGTGGGGGTTGAGGATACCCAGACCCGATCCAATCGGTGAGCCGAGCGGCATGACCGCGACGCATCCCAACTGTTCGAGCCGCTGGGCCACGATCAGGTCGTCTGAGGTGTAGGCCCACACCTCGAAACCCTCACGCACGAGCTGCTCGGCGGCGATCAAGGTTTGGCTCGTATCAGGTAGCAGTGTCAAGTCGTCGCCAATCACCTCGAGCTTGATGGCCGTCGTGTCAAAGGCCTCGCGGGCCAGTTGAGCCAACTTGACCGCCTCGTCGGCGCTGTAGCAGCCGGCCGTGTTGGGCAAGAGCGTGAAGTTCAAACGCCCGAGCAGGTCGTAAATGGAACCTTGCACCGACGGATCAACGCGGCGCAGTGCGACGGTGGCGATCGTGGACTCAGAAACCTTGAGCGACGACTCGAGGATGGCCATGGACCGGAAACCGCCAGTGCCGACGACTAGTCGCGAGGTCGAACTGAGCGATCCGACTTGAAAGAGTTCTCCCACGTGTACCAGCGTACTTACCCTGCGCCGGTACTTACTAGGGTTGTTCGAGTGCAACCAATCACCGCACTGAGCATCGCCGGGTCGGACTCGGGCGGCGGGGCCGGGATCCAGGCGGACCTGCGGACCTTCAGCGCCTTTGGTGTGCACGCGACGACTGCCCTGACTGCGATCACCGCGCAGAACACCCTCGGGGTTGAAGGGGTGGCCAATATCGATCCCGAGATCGTGAGGGCTCAGATAGACGCCGTGGTGGAGGATTTCGATCTCCTCTCCACGAAGACCGGAATGCTGGCCCTGCCCGAGACGGTGGCATTGGTGGCGCACTACGCCAGTGAAGGTCGACTCCCCCACCTCGTGGTCGATCCGGTCCTGGTCTCGACCAGTGGCCACCTGCTGATGCAGGTGGGCGGCGTCGAGGCCTATCGTGATGCGCTGCTGCCGTGGGCCGAGGTCGCGACACCCAACCTGCGCGAAGCAGCTGTACTCTGCGACGTGGACGTTCGTGACGTCCACACCCAGTCCGACATGATAAAACTCGCCGAGACGATTCTCGGCTTTGGGGCACGCTACGTACTGGTCAAGGGCGGGCACTTCGCCGAGCACTCCGTGACCGAGGAGCGAGCCCCAGACATCTTGGTAGGCAACGGTGAGGTAGTCGTGTTCGACGCCCAACGAATTGCGACCACCAACGACCACGGCACGGGATGTTCACTCTCGGCCGCGATCGCCGCTGGACTGGGTCTTGGTCGCTCGATGCCCGATGCGACACGAGACGCCAAGGCCTTCGTCCTGGCCGCGCTCGAAGGGGCGCGAACGTGGCACCTGGGACACGGTCGCGGACCGATCGACCACTTTGGCTGGGACCAGTGAGCGACCAGCCCCGAGCCCCGCTCACCACGACCACCAGCATCTGGCCCGCCGCTGCGATCCTGATCACCGGAGCCGTGATGCTCGCCGTGTTCATGGTGATCAACCTCGTCGCAGACCAGGGGGTCACCCCAACCACCACCACCGTTCCGGTCGTGGTCGGCGGCCTCGCCGTCGCACCATCAACTCAAGTCCTGTCACTTTGTTCGCACAACAACAACATGCCTTCCAACATTTCGGGCGTCTTTCTCGTTCCGCTCAAGACCTCACGCAGTGCTCCTGGCCGTATTCCTAACGCCGGTGCAGGAGACTTCGACTGTTACCAACCCCTGCACACGGCGGCGAGTGCGGCCGACCTGCTCGGTTTCTACGCCGCCCAGCTCGAATCGCGCGGATGGAACCTCTTCTCCACGGGATCGAGCAACGGAAATCCCGAGTCGCTCTTTCAAAAGGCCGGCAACGACGGCTTCTACTGGGTTGTCGGCATTACGGTGACTTCGAGTTCCGCCTCGAGCAGCAATTGGACATTTCGCATCTATCAGAACTCCCAGACGATCTAGACCAGTTCAGGGATGCGCACCCGCTCGTGCTGGGTCACCTTGGACCAGAGCGCCAAGTTGAGCGGGTAGATGACGTATCCGATTCGCGTGGCCGCCGCCGCGCAGATCATCACCGCGAAAGCGATGGAGAGCATGGCGAGCAGTTGCGAGAGATCCAGGGGCCAATGATCGCGTGAATAGCGAGCGGCGAAGTAGCCCCCCACGAGCAAGGTGAGCGGCGCAATGATGTGTCCCAGCGGAGCCCACAGGGTGGTCAAGATGTGTCCAGGCAACGGACTCGCCGCGGGCGATGCGATTCCCGCCAGTCCGAGCGGGAAGGCAAAGACGTTCGACATGAATGCACCAGGTGAGCGAAGGAGGTAGGGCATGACGGTGATCACGACGATGGCGAGGATCCAGCCTCCCACGATCCTCCAAGACCTGCGTTCGTACTTCGAGCGTGCGACCAGCAGAGCCCCCAGGGCCAGGGGCCAAGCGGTCAACTTCATCGCTGCCGCGAGGCCCAGTGAGATTCCCGCCAGGTTCGATCGGCGGCGCTGCAACGCCACCGTACCAAGCAACATCAGCGCGAGAATGGGCATGTCATCGCCACACGTCGACAAGAAGAGCGCTCCGCTGGGCAGGGCGAGGAGCAATTGGGCGACCCTGATCTTCTTCTCGCGTGAAGCGCGCATCAGGCCAAGGGCGCTCAAGCTGACCAACAACGTCATGAGCGACATGACGATGCGTGCGTCGGTCAGCCCCTTACTCTGGTGCGTCTCAGCCGAGGGCAGTCCGAAGACGCTCATCAGCGGGAAATACGGGAAGAATGATTCGTACGCCGGAAGTCCGGGAACCTGGTTCACGAGATGTCCGTGCAACACGTAGGAGTGGTAGAGATCCATTCCCTGGCTCAGGTACTTTCCCGATCGTTCGATCACCGACACCTCGGGTTGGGCGTAACCAACGCCGTGGTCCAGCTGGCGCCACCGTGCTTCGAGTCCAAGTGGTATTGCCACCGAACCAAGAATCACCAGCGCGAGCAGAGCCACCCTCACCAGCGACCCGCGCGCGAGGTCCAGTCGACTGAGCCCCCACGCGATGACCGCGCCGAGCGCGTAGGCGCCACAGGCCAAGTACCCCCACTGCCACTGCGCGGCTTGGGTGGACGTCATTGCCAAAACAATGGCGAAGAGGGCCGATACGCCATAGAGGACCGCGTCGCTCGCGAGTGCGTTGAGCGCCGCCCACCACAACACCAAGCGGGTGCGCACGTTTGTGAGTGGCGCCAACATCACGAGAATTCTAATCCCCGTCGCGCACTGAGCCGTACGTTACTTCGACGGGTCGTTGGCGGCTCGGCGAATCGGCATCAAGGTGGATACTGGCTGGCTGGCCCTCAAGAAGCGGGTCACGATCCGCGAACACTCCTTGGTGCGCTCTTTGAGCAGCGCGTGTGACGCGCCGGGGACGATCGCCAGTTGGGCGTCAGGAATGTTCTCGTACATCGAACACGTATGTTCCAATCTCGCCACGTCGTCGTCACCGGCCATCACGAGCACCGGTACCTCGATCCTGCGCAGGTCCTCGATCTCGAGAGTCGGTCCGCTCTTCAACATGCGCTCGGATTTCATCGCCATGACCTTCGCGTGCGCCACGCCGTTGGGCGAGAGCTCGCCGTAACGAATCGACCACTCGAGAAAGTCTGGTGTGTCGAAATCGATCTGCGGGGTGGCGAACAAGCCACCGAAGTGATAGTTGGCACCGATGAGAACCGCTCGGCGCACGAGGTCAGGACGTTGCAGAACACTCAAGAGCGCCACGTTGCCCCCGTCACTGTGCCCCACCAGATGGGCGGGTCGGCCCAAGTACTCCAAGAAGCTGATCGTCTCTTCAGCCATTGACTCGAAGGAGAACGGTTCATCGGTGTCCGCGGTGCCACCGTGGCCGCGTCGATCAAAGGCGGCGAGGTGGAACTCGCGCGCCAGCTTCGGGCCGATGCTTCGCAGCATGCTCGCACTGCTGCTCATCCCTCCGTGCAACAAGACCACGACGTCGCCGCCCTTTTTAGGTACCAGTGCCCACGTCGGATGACCGGCGAGCGAGATCTCCTTCACCGGGCAACTCTAAGTCTCCGCGGTCTCGATAGCGAGTCCGGGCCCTAATCTTGTTGGGTGCGTGCATTCCTGATCAGCGAAGACGACGAGACCCTGACTTTGGAGGTACGAGACCTGGAGGCCGCCCCCGAGCACGACCAGGACGTTCTGGTCGAGGTCGACTACAGCGGAATCAACTTA
>VFSW01007097.1_pt1 | contig 16334 bp, 24 predicted proteins | sample 5358111 | NCBI WGS metagenome assembly VFSW01 (sample SAMN11554181, study PRJNA540505) | mine drainage metagenome | isolation source: sediment from site ElyBrook_90M | place: USA: Ely Copper Mine, Vershire, VT | collected 2017 | reverse complement strand
TGCCCCCTACTCTTGGGGCCGAGAGGGAATCGAGGATGGGTATCTACCCCTGTAAGCACTGCGGCGCGCTGTTCGTGTCCGTGACCATGACGCAAGAGGAGCACGCGCTCGGCTGTCCGTACTCCAAGGCGAAGTACCCGTGCCGGTACTGCCGCAGGCCGATGCACGTCACCGCCTACGTGTTCGATGAGAACCCGTTCTGCGCGGCCTGCCTGCACGAGCGCATGACGCGCACTCCTGATCCGTTGGACGGTCCGCGGATTGAGTGTGGTCTGCCACACTGAATGAAGTGCCCCTGTCCCGCCCCGCGTCACCTCTTCGGTTGACAGCGGCCCACATCGTCGCCACCCTCGGCCGATGCGAAAACTCATCCCTTTCCTGTTCGCCTGCCTGCTCACCGCACCGCTCAACGCCGACGAACCCGTACGCGTCACTCCCGCCCAGGTGCTCGAGCTGATGTCGCGCGTGCCCGAGAAGGCGCACCCCTCGCGCGCCGGGCGCTACGACCAGGCCGGCGACGCCAGGGAGATCGCGGCAGCCATTGCGGGCGTCGCCCCCGAGCGCGACACGGCGGCCCTGATGACCGTCTACGCGGCCTACGAGTCGAGCAACCAGAAGTGCGTCGTCGGCGACGGGGGTCGCTCCTGGGGCACCTGGCAGCTGCAGTACGTGCCGCGGGAGGTCGCCTGCGATCCCGCCCGGGCAGCTTCAGTCTGGCTGGCGATGGCCCGCGACGCGAGCACGCGGTGCCCGCAGAGCCCGCCTGACGACCGCCTGAGCGTGCTGACTGGGGGCAGCTGCTCGAGGGGGGTGCTGGTGGCCCGGACGAGGGCCAGGATTGCGCGGGAACTCGCCGCCCAGCAAGCCGCCCAGCCCTAGACCGTCAGCCTCGCTCTGCACCCCCTGGGCCCCACGTGCACGGGCCTGCGTAGGCCCTGGCGCAGCTCCAGGTAGCCGCCGCAGGCGCACGTCTGCACCCGCTCGGCCGGCAGCGGCTGGACGGCGTACGGGGGCTCCGCGGGCTTCAGGGCACGCCCGGGGGTTCTCACGGCCACCCTGGCGGCCCGACACTGCGCCGAGATGACACGGGGGGCGCCGCTCAGGCGCACGACGTGCCAGCGGCCCTCGGGGTGTTGGGGGGCAAGCCGCTGGGCCTCGGCGAACAGCTCGGCGATTTCGGTGGGGGTGACGATCATGACGCTGTTCGCGCCAGGTCGTCGAGCCGCAGCGCCTCGCGGCCGGCGACGGTGACCTTCCAGTAGCCCTGGGCGGGGCGCTCCTCGATAGGTGGCGGCTCCCAGTAACCCCAGCCCATCCTGACGCACTCGTCGAACGTGGCGTCGCTGACGGGGCCCTCGCCGGGCGGTCCGACCTCGCGCAGGGCGATGCGCTCTTCGTCGGTGAGGCGTCTCATGGTCGCTCATCGAAGCACGCTACGCAGAAGAAGCGACGCTCCTCGGCCAACGTCGTCACCCATGCACCACCATCCGGCGCTGGCTTGCCGCAGACGTCGCACGTGTGAATCGGTAACCTCCGATGCGGGCAGCCCATCTCGCGCTTGTGGCTGTCGTACCGCCGGCCGCACGCCAGGCACCACGTGTCCGGCTGCCACGTCCACCAGAAGGTGAAGTCCTGCCAGAGGTTCAGCAACCACTTCATCGACTCAATGCCTCCCTCGCCGCCAGCACCACCAGATCCGCATACGCGAGGCCATCGGCGGCCTCGGTGCGCCCCGCCTTGCGCAGCTCGCTCTCGACCATGCAGAGCGTGACGTGGGCGCGGGAGAGGGAGGCTTGGTCGAGGCGGGGTGCGACGACGCGCTCGCTTCCAGCATCACCCGCGTCGTCGCTCTCAGAGTTGTCGCGCACTTGCACCATCGCACCTTGGACGGACCACCATCCTGCCACATTCAAAACGCCTCGCCTGTGGCATTTTGCCTTGCAGGATGCGCGGGCGGGGCGGTAGGGTCGGGGTCGTCTGTGAGGTGTAGCAACCGAGCAGACCGCTGCTTCAATCCGGGCCGCGCGATCAGTCTACGGGGCCGGTCCCCCTCCGGCGATTGCTACCGCGTGGTCCTCGAGCGGTCCGGATTGAAGCAGCGTCGTCCTCTCGCCGAAAAGGGGTCTTCGATGCAAAGCGCGGCTGCGGTGTCTGCTCTGAACGGTGACGCGGAGGTAGCGGCATGATGGCCGCGCAGCTGCCGAAGCCTCCCGAGCTTCGCATCTTCCCGCTGCACGGCATCCTCGAAGGCCCCGCATGCACCTGCTCTCTCGGAGCAGCCTGCAAGAGCATCGGCAAGCACCCTCTGGTCAAGTGGCGCAGCTACGACGAAAACACCAAGGGCCCGAGCGGCGGTTACGGCATCCAGACCGGACACTTCAACGGCATCTTCGTCGTCGACCTCGACGTCAAGAACGGCAAGAACGGCGCCGCCGCGCTCGAAGCGCTCGCTGCGGGTCGGCCGATCCCAGACACGCTGAGCGTCATCACGCCGTCAGGCGGGGGGCACCTGTACTTTCGCCTGCCTGCCGACGTCTACGTGCCCACGACTCACAGCGTGCTCGGGCCGGGGATCGACATCCAGGGCGAGGGCAGCTACGTCGTCGGCCCCGGCTCACCGCACAAGAACGGCGGCATCTACCAAGACGTGCCGGGACCTCTCGCAGACCCTCCGGCGTGGCTGCTTGAGCTCGTGATCGGACAGTCCAAGGCTTCCGAACCAATCGAGACCGAGCACTACACAGAAGATCCGGAAAGCCCTCGGGGCATCCGGGCCATCGAATGGGCCAAGGCTTACTTGGCGGAGGCGGAGCCGGCGGTGTTGGGTCAGGGTGGCAGCGACCGTCTCTTCGCGGCGTGCTGCCGCCTCATGTACTCGGCGCTACCTCTGATCGTCCTGCGCGGCCTCGTCGAGGAGATCTACAACCCTCGCTGCGAGCCTCCGTGGTCGACGCAAGAGATCGAGCACAAGCTGGTCGACGCCGACCGCAGGTTCACTGAACCGAGGGGCTTGCCATCTCTCGACTTCGTCGATCGACTACACAATCGTACCAAGCACACAGAACCGCGAGAAAAAAACCCGGAACATTCGTACTCGTTCGCGGTCGGCGCAAGATCCAACGGGGAAGCGCGCAAAGCATCTTTCAGCGAGATTGCGAGCGACCTCGTAGACCACGTGGATTGGGCTGGCGTGTGGGTCTTCGACGCCTTCCGCAGCCAGGTCTTCGCAATCAACCCGCCGATGAAACTGGACGCCGAAACGGAAGGTCTCTCCGACGCCGACATCCATCGCGTCCGGTTCTGGTTCGAGTACCACGGCAAGAGGGTCGGCAAAGACGATCTCGGAGCGGCGATCGACATGATCGCTCGCAACAGTCCCTTCAACCCGATTCAGGACTACCTCACGGGCCTCGAATGGGACGGAGTCACGCGCCTGGACACGGTTCTGCCAGAGCTCTTCCAAACGCGCGATGGGCCCTACGAGAGAGCCATCGGCCCGCGGTGGTTTCTCTCGCTCGTCGCACGCGCCATGGAGCCCGGCTGCCAGAGCGACTCGACGATGATTCTCGAAGGGCACACGGGCTTCCACAAAACCAGCGCCTTCTTGGCACTCATGCACGACCCGACGTGGTTCGCAGGAAGCACCTGCGGCGTCGACCACAAAGACTTCAAGGAGAACCTTCGCGGGATCTGGCTGGTCGCCTTCGACGAGTTGGCCAACCTGAGCAAGGGCTCCATCGAGAAGGTCAAGAACGAACTCACAGAAAGGCGCGACCGCTACCGCCGATCGTACGGGCGCAACCCTGAAGGTTTCCCGCGCACGTGCGGCTTCTGCGGCAGCACCAACTCCTCTCAGTACCTCAACGACCCCACAGGCGCTCGACGCTTCTGGCCGGTCCGCGTCCTGCGAGACATCGACATCTCTCGCCTCGTCGAGGCTCGAGACCAGCTCTGGGCAGAAGCGTTCGTGAGGTGGCGAAGGGGCGACGTGTGGCACATCGACACCCCGGAGCTCCGTACCCTCTGCGAGGCCGAACAGGAAGAGCGCTACGAGGTGGACGGCTGGGAGGAAGCAATCGTTCGCTGGTTCAACGATCCCACGAAGTTCTCCCGCACCCCCGTCATCGAAGAGCCCGGCAGCGTCTTTCGAGGCGTCCGAAGGTTCGACGGAAGCCAAGGGGTTACAACGGCCGACGTGCTCGAAAATGCCATCGGCAAACTCAAAGGAAACTGGACCAGCGGAGACTCCCAGAGAATTGGACGCATTTTACGGCGGCTGAAAATGGAAAGAAATCAGGTCCGGGTTGGCACCGGGTCTGACGGCGTTCGCGAGTGGCGCTACGTGTTTTCAACCACTTGCGACGCCGGTCACCGAGTCACTGAGTGAACCGGGTGGTTCCAAGGGGAAAAATTTTTGTTCGGCTTCGACCGAAATCAGCCGGACAGCCCAGATAGATATAACACGGTGACACTTGGATCAGGTATCTGTAACCCATCAACAACGCACACACTTTTCTGTCACCAAGTTTGTCACCGGGACGGTCACCAAGCGCTCTTGGGGACACCGGAGGAGTAAAAACAAATGACTAAAAATAAAAACTTGGAGCTTTCAAGGGGTTGCCTGCGTAGGCCGATTTCCCGCCGCAAGCGCTTTGAAGCCTTGGAGCGTTCCGGGTTCAGGTGCGTTTACTTCGGCAGAGGACCCCAAGACGGTGTCGTTCTTCAGGTCGACCACGCCTTGCCTGTCGCGCGCATCGCAGAGGGCAATCGCCTCGCGCTACTTCAAGGAGATACCGCTGTCTGGGGGCCGAGCGGTCTCCTGTCGTGATCTTTCTCCTGCCCCTTCGCACCGTTTCCACGCTCAACGCACGCGAGCATTGGTCGAAGCGTGCTCGTCGGGCGGCCGAGCACCGCGCCCTCTCGCGGATGCTCCTGACAGGCCCCCTGCGCGCCGCGAGGCTCGAGCTGCCTGTGCGGGTCACCATCACGCGCGTCGCGCCTCGAGCCCTCGACGACGACAACAACCAGGGCGCCCTCAAGTCGGTCAGGGATGGAATCGCCGACGCCCTCGGCGTAGACGACCGCACGTCGCTGGTCGAGTGGGTCTACCGCCAGCGTCGCGGAAAGCCGCGCGAGTACGGCGTCGAGATCCAGATCGAAAAAAGATTTGACGTTGCCGAACCGCTCAGGCATTCTCCGGGCGGATGTCACGAGACAAAGCGATGACGCTGATTGCGGCGCGAGCGAACGTGAACCCCAGAACGGTTCGACGTTTTCTCGACGGCGATACCAAGGCTCACCCGATCACCGAACAAGCCATCACAGACGCCGCGAAGGCGCTCAAGATCGATCTCAAACCTCTGCGCAAGAAGCGCGCTGCATGAGACTGTCCGCCTCCCAGATCCAGACCTTCACCGAGTGCCAGCGCAAATGGGCCTGGCGGGTGCTCGATGGCGTCGAGGAGCCGCCCAACAAGGCAGCGGAGCTCGGCGGCCAAGTGCACGCTGAGCTCGAGAAGTACCTGCGCGGAGAGTCGATCGACTTCACGACCGAGCTTGGCTACATCGCGGCGTCCGGCTTGCATCACCTGCCCGCACCCGGCACACCGGGGCTTCTCATCGAACAAGAGTTTCACTTCGAAGGCCCTTCGGGGCACACCTACCTCGGTTACAAGGATCTCGAAGAACCTGGCATCGTCACCGATCACAAGACCACGAGCGATCTGCGCTGGCAGAAGACCGAGGACGAGCTGCGCCGGGACATCCAGGCGACGCTCTACGCGGTCGATTACTTTCGCAAGCACCCGGAGGAGCCGCACGTCGGGCTGCGATGGGTCTACTACCAGACCAAGAACACGAGAAAGAGCGCGATCACCTTCGTCCGCGTCAGTCAACCCGAGACGTGGCAGCGTTTCCTCGAGATCGAACAGATCGCCGAGCAGATGGATGCCGCGACCCAACCGAAAGAAAACGGAGAGCCGGTCCGAGCTCTCGATCTGCCGCCGAACATCGACCATTGCAGCGCCTACGGTGGGTGCCCTCACCAGGGGCGCTGCAATCTCAGTCCTTTCGACAAAATGAGGTCCCACGTGGAACAGAACAAGCTCACGGCCCTGCTCAAGAACAAGACCAACGGCGCTGCTCAGCCTGCGCCCGACGCTGCCCCCGCAGCGGCTCCCGCACCCACCGCCGCCGTGCCGCTGGCCTTCCAGCCCGGCGGCGCGCACCACGGGACCGCAGCGGCGCGCGCGCCCGTGGGCAACAAGCATCTGGACAAGATGAGTGCAACCGGGGCTCCTGCGGCAGCGGCCGTCGCCGCCGTGCCGGCGGCCATCAATCCGCCCGAGTTCCAGCCGCCCCCCGCTGCCGCGCCCACGCCGACTCCCGCTGCGGCTTTGCCGGCCACCGTCGCCGAGGCAGGTCAGGAGCTTCAGGCTTCGCTGACTGCTGGTGAGCCGCCCGAGGCCAAGCGCGGTCGCGGACGTCCGTCCAAGGCCACGCTGCCAGCGACCGGGCTGGCTCCCAAGATCAAGACGCTCTACATCAACTGCGGCCCCGTGGGCGTCGAGATCGTGGACGCCTCGCAGCTCATCGTGCTCGCCAAGCAGCGCGTGATGGCCGAGCTGGGCCTGGCCGACTACCGCTTCGCCGAGTTCGGCCAAGGCCCCGGCATGCTCGCGGTCGCGGCGGTCGCTGCGCTCGACGCGCTGCCCGGCGTGCTGACCGCGGTGCGCCTCGACACGACCACGCCCGAGGGCGCGGTCGTCGCCTCGGAGCTCGTCGCCCGCGCCGAGCTGGTGGTGCGGTGAGCGAGCCCACGAGCGAGGGACCGGGCCAGTGCCAGGTCCACGATGTCACGCCCGAGAACACGCCCGGCGACAGCCCGGAAGTTCTGCACGACGACAGCCGCCTGTGGGACGCGGTCTACGCTGCGGCATGGGTATCGGACTTCCGAGCCGCGAGGGCCAGCGGGGAAAGCTTCGGTAGCGCGCTGGAGAAGGACCACGCCAAGGCTGCTCGCAGGATCGCTAACGCGGCGGTGGCGCAGCTTCGACGGCGATGAACGCGGCGTCGCCCTTCGCCAGTCGGGAGGTGGTCGCTACCTCGGAGATCGCGCGCATCGCGGCGCTGCCGCGCCGCGCGTGGACCGACGAAGCGGCGGCTGATCTTGCCGCGCGTCTCACGCGCGAGCTCAAGACGTCCCGTGGGACTATGTCGCTACGTCCCGTGCAGGCCATCGCGCTCTACGAGGCGATGGAAGTGGGCGGTCTGTTCGGACCGATGCGCGTGGGATCCGGCAAGACTTTGTGCACCTTGCTGCTGCCTGCGGTGCTAGAGGCGAAGCGGCCGATCTTGCTCCTACCTGCGTCCTTGATTCCCAAGACGTGGGACGAGCGTAAGGTGCTAGCAGAGCACTGGCGCCTGCCGACCAACCTGCAGATGATCTCGTACGAGTCCCTGAGCCTCGTCCAGAGCGCCCAGAAGCTCGAGTACATCAAGCCAGACCTGATCGTTGCGGACGAAGCGCACTTCCTCAAGGGGCATCGAGCTGGCAGGACACGGCGCGTCGTTCGGTACATGCACGCGTACCCTGAGACCGGGTTCGCAGTGGTCAGCGGGACGATTATGAAGTCTAGCGTGCGCGATTTTGCTCACCTGCTGCGGTTCGCGTTGAAGGCGCACGCGCCGATTCCTGCAACCGAAGACGAGGTTGCAGTCTGGGCAGATTGCCTGGACGAGAAGGTCAATCCGCTCTCACGTCGTCGGCCGGCAGCGATCTTCGATCTCGGTGCACGTCCGGCCGGCGTAGACGACACAACAGCGGCTCGGCAAGTTTTTCAGGCACGTCTCTTGGAGACGCGAGGCGTCGTGGCTTCGTCCAAGACAGATGGCGTGACGTGCAGCATTCGTATCGAGGCTCTCGAATACCAGTTGTCTTCGGTCACGGAGGGGCACTTCAAGACGCTTCGAGAGCGCTCGGAGACTCCGTGCGGAAAGTCGTTTGCCGAAGCGGCGGAGATGCGCATGTACGCGCGTGAACTCGCGTTGGGCTTTAGCTATACTTGGATTCCAAAAGAGAAGGCCGACGAATGGGGCGCACTTACACGCCAGAACAACTCGCGACCAAAGCGGCAACCAACAAGCGTTGGCGAGAAAAGAACGCAGAGCGACTCAAGAAGTACGAGGCGGGGCGCAAGAACAAGCCCGAACGTGTCGCCGCCAAGAAGCATTGGATGCGAAAACATCGCTACGGCATCACGTCTCAAGAATATGCTGCGCTCGTCAAAAGAGCAGGCGGACGTTGTGAACTGTGCGGACGAAAATTCAAAGGGGGCAAGAAGTCGATCCACGTCGATCACGATCACGAAACCGGAAGAGTCCGAGGCCTGCTTTGCCCCGGTTGCAACACCGCGCTCGGACAGCTTTGCGATCTCCCTGGGGTTGAGCGAGCCCTTGCGTATCTTCTTGGAGCGGAACAGAGCGCCTTCCAGTTGGCTATCCGCGCGTCGGGAATGGCACAGCTTTGTCCGAGACCAGATCGAACAGTCGCACAGATACGACACCATGCTGCAGGTTGCGAATGCCTGCCGTGCCGGTTTGCTCAACTCCGAGACGCTGGACGCGTGGAAGGAGATCGAGAGCAGCTACGAGCCGCTGACAAGGCCGATCTTCTACGAGACGACAGCCTTGGAGACTTGTCTCGACTGGATGCAGAGCCATGTCGGCATCGTATGGGTTGAGCACCAAGCGTTCGGTGCCGCGCTATCGCAACTTTCGGGCGCCCCGTACTACGGACCGGGTGGTCTTGATGCGTCCGGCGCCTCGATCGCGAGCGCGAAGGGCGACAAGCCCATAATCGCGTCAATCGCCGCATGCGGGCAGGGATTCAACTTGCAATCTTTCTCGAAGAACCTCATCACGTCGTGTCCGTCGGGCGCAGCGACGATTGAGCAGGTTCTTGGAAGGACACATCGCGACGGGCAGCTCGCCGACGAAGTCCTGGTGTGGGTTCTCTTCGGCTGCCGAGAACACTACGACGCGTTCAACCGCGCGCTCGACGGCGCGCGAGCCGCAGCCGACACGCTCGGCCACGCGCAGAAAATCTTGCTTGCCGATCTTTGCTTACCCAACATCGACAACCGAACCGGACCCCTCTGGGGCTAAGGACAAGAACATGACCACCAGTTTGTTTGCAGGCCTGAAGGACGCGAAGACCTTCGAACGCGGCACCTATCTCAAGCCGGGCAGCTACGAGGTGCGCGTCAAGCGCGCCATCTTCAAGAAGACGCGCGCCAACGGTGACGCGTACATCATGGAGTTCACCATCGAGAAGTCGGGCTACGAGGAGGCCAAGCGCAAGGCCATCGCGGCCTTCGGCGCGCAGCCCTTCGACATGAAGGAGCTCGAGAAGACGCTGCCCAACCAGCCCGGCACCTCGGCGACGTGGTACCAGTCGCTCAAGGACATCGACATCGGCTTCGGCGCGCTCAAGTCGTTCGCCGCTGCCATCCTGAGTCAGAAGCCGGAAGATCCGGAGTTCATCGAGGCTGTCGAGGGCTTCATGAACTCGGTGGTCAACGAGGGGGCCATCAACGGGATGCTGATCCCCGTCGAGGTCATCACGGTCAAGACCAAGAAGGACACCGACTTCAGCCTGCACAAGTGGGGCGCGATCATCGTCGAGGAGTCGAAGGCTGCGACGGCGTAGTAGGCGTGTGAGCGAGGCGCCCTCGGGATGGTCCGGGGGCGCCGCCGTCGGGAGGTTTGCGATGAGCGAGTGCACGCACGCGACCAGGATCTTGCGGTTCAAGATCGATTCTCGCGGCCGGTACATGTACATCTACCAGTGCGGCACGTGCCATTTCCGCATCGAGCCATGGCTGAAGAAGTCTTGCTTGGACGGGCAGCGGGCCACGCCGTTCGATGTTCAGGCCGAGAGCGAGGCGAAGCAGCGTCACTACGAGGCACGCAGGCGAGAGTGGCGCAGTCGTTACGAGCAGCATTTGCGCAGCGACAAGTGGCGCGAAATCTGCCGTCTAGTGAAGCGGCGAGACCGGGGCATCTGTCAGGAGTGCTTGGAGTCCGTCGGCGAGCACGTTCACCATCTGACCTACGAACGCATGGGCGACGAGCTTCTGTCCGATCTCGTGCTCTTGTGTCGCGGCTGCCACGAAGAGATTCATCCGCACATGACCGTTGATCGCGAAGCAGCGAAGTCCTTCACGTCGAAGTGGATTCCCCAATGAACGTTCGAGTGTTCGACACCGAGACGTGTCTCTTCAGGCCGGGCGTCATGGCTCCGGAGCTGGTCTGCATCACGCACCAGGCGCCAGGGCAGGAGCCCGGGATCGTCCATGCTGATGACCCGCAGGCGCTGCCGCTCGTCAGGAGCTGGCTTACCGGCGGCGATCTGATCGTCGGCCACCACGTCGCCTACGACTTCGCCGTGCTGTGCGCGAAGTGGCCCGAGCTCGTGCCCCTGGTGTTCAAGGCGTACGACGACGATCGCGTCACCTGCACCAAGCTGAGATCCCAGCTTCTGGACATCGCAGCGGGCACATTCCGTGGCTACCTGCACAAGTTCCAGAAGCGCGTGTGCAACGAGCACGAGGAATGCGATCCGGACACGTGCCCGCAGGCCGTCGAGAAGCGAGGGGCGCGGTGGATGCCGTACGACTACACGCTCGACGCGCTCACGTACCGCGCGACCGGACGGCGCCTCGACAAGGACACGTGGCGGCTGCGCTACGGGGAGTTTCTTCACACGCCGCTGTCCGAGTGGCCCGAGGGCGCCCGGACGTACCCGCTCGAAGACGCGCGGGCGACTCTCGACGTGTTCCTCAAGCAGGAGGAGCACGTCCAGTACATCCCCGACCAGTTCCGCCAAGCGCGGGCGGCGTGGGCGCTGCACCTGACGAGCGTCTGGGGTCTGCGCACGCACGCGCCGGGCGTGGACAAGCTCGAACAGGAGACCCTCGGCGCGCTCGCGGCCATCGAGGGCGACCTCAAGGCTGCGGGTCTGGTGCGTGCAGACGGCTCGCGCAACATCAAGGCGACGCGGGCTCTGATGGTGCAGGTCTGCGAACAGCTCGGCAAGCCCGTGCGCCTCACGGCCAAGGGCGGGGTGTCGCTGGATTCGGACGCGTGCGAGGCCTCCGAGTACGATCTGCTCGAGGACTACGCCGAGCTCGCCTCCCTCAAGGCCGTCTTGGCCAAGGACATCCCCGTGCTCCGAGCCGGGACGCAGTACCCGGTGCACACAAGCTTCGGCCTGGCGGGCTCCGGTCGGAGCACGTCGAGCAAGCCCAACATCCAGAACTTTAGAAGGAAGACGGCAGGTGCCGGATGATTGTTTTCTCTGAGAAGCCTTGCAGAGTATGCGGCTCTTTCGAGCGCTACGACAGCGCGCAGAACAAGTGCGTGCCTTGTCACCGAAAGCGCAACAAACAAAGGTACGCAGACAACCCCGAGCGTTTCAAGGCGAACGTCAACAAATACCGAGAAGGGAACAAGGAGAAGATCCGAGAGAAGAAAAAATCTCCTCGAGTCCGAGAGCAAACGCGGAAGTCGCAGAGAGCTTGGCATGAAAGAAATAGAGAGCGCGTAAGAAGCCAGCAGCGAGAGTGGTGTGCGAGCAAGCCGGGAGTTCAGGCGGGCAGCACACCTTCGCTTGATCGCATCGACTCTTCGCTCGGATACGTGAAGGGCAACGTCTGGGTCATCTCCTGGCGGGCCAATCACATCAAGACCGATGCAAGTCTTGAGGAACTGAAGCAACTGGTAGCGGGGTTGGAGCGATTGCAGCGGGCGCGTTTGCTGAGCAAGTTTCGGAGGGCGGTCTGATGGGCATCCGAGAGTGTTTCATCCCGAGACCCGGCAAGGTGTTTGCTCAGGCCGACTTCTCCGGACTGGAGCTGCACACGCTTGCGCAGGTGTGCGTGACGAAGTTCGGACAGTCGCACCTGGCCCAGGTGCTCAACGCCGGTCTCGATCCGCACACGGCGTTCGCGGCCGACATTCTGGGCATCTCGTACGAGGCGGCCGTCGCGCGCAAGAAGGCCGGCGACGAGGCGGTCGACAACGCGCGGCAGACGGCGAAGGTCGCCAACTTCGGCTTCCCGGGGGGCCTCGGCGCAGAGAAGTTGTGCCTCTTTGCTCGCAAGACCTACGGCGTGCACCTGACCGAGGAGCGCGCCAAGGAGCTCAAGGACGCGTGGCTCGGTCGGTGGCCCGAGATGCGCCTCTTCTTCCAGCACGTCGGCGAGCTGGTCGACGAGGACACGGGCGAGGCCCTGGTCAAGCAGATCTTTTCCGACCGGCTGCGTGGGGGGTGCCACTACACGGCGGCGTGCAACACGTACTTCCAGGGCTTGGGTGCAGATGCGGCCAAGCGCGCTGCGTACCTCGTCTCGCGAGCGTGTTACTCGCAGCCCGACAGTGTCCTGTACGGATCACGGCCCGTGAACTTCGTCCACGACGAGGTCATCCTCGAGACCGACGACGTGCCCGGCGCGCACGAGGTGGCGATGGAGCTGGGCCGGATCATGGTGCAGGGGGCCAACGAGTTTCTGCCCGATGTGCCTGCGCGTGTTGAGCCACTGCTGGCCCGCTGCTGGTCAAAAAAGGCAAAGCCGGTCTACGTCGAGGGGAGACTGGTGCCGTGGGCGGCTTGAATAACGGCGGGGAGTCCCTCGTCCAACCCACCGACCGCGAACTGCGCGGCCACGCGCGACCAAGGACGGGAGCGGGAGCGATGACAGTGGCGAGACCCTTCACAAAATGGGCAGGGGGCAAGACGCAGCTGCTGCCGGAGCTTCGCCGCCGCGTCCCCTCGAACTTCGGCCACTACTGGGAGCCGTTCGTCGGCGGCGGCGCGATGCTGTTCGACATGCTGCAGCAGGGCCGCACCGTCGACAGCGACAGCACGGGCACGACTGGCGACAACGTCACGATCAACGACAGCAACAAGTGGCTCATCGCCACCTACCGCGCCATCCGCGACAACGTCCACGGCGTCATCTCGTACCTCAAGGAGTACGAGGCCAGCTACCGCAAGGGCGGTGCCGAGTTCTACTACGAGGTCCGCAAGCGCAATCCGGCGCTGCTCGTCGACCAGGCGGCGGCGTTCATCTTCCTCAACAAGACCGGCTTCAACGGTCTCTTTCGGGTGAACAAGGCTGGCGACTTCAACGTGCCGCACGGCAAGCGCGCGGGAGAGGTCACCATCTGCGACGCCGAGAACCTGCACGCGTGCTCGCACCTGCTGCAGGGCGTCCAGATCCAGCACGGCGACTTCGAGGCGCCACCCGGCGTCGCTGGCTGCGCGAAGGAGGGCGACTTCATCTACTTCGACTGCCCGTACTGGCCCGTCAGCGCCTCGTCGGATTTCACGGCCTACACCAAGGAGCCCTTCGGGCCTGCGGAGCAGGAGAGGCTGCGCGACCTGGCGCTGCGCTTGAAGAAGCGCGGCTGCCGCGTGCTGCTGTCCAACGCGGACGTGCCGCCCGTGCGGGCGCTGTACGCGAAGGGCTTCACGATCGAGCGAGTCGAGGCCCGTCGCGCCATCAACTCCGACGCCTCGAAGCGCGGCAACGTCGGCGAGCTGCTCATCAGTTGAATAGAAGGCGCCCCCGCGCCGTCGAACGTTTCGGAGGTTGAAGATGGCGAAGAAATCTTTGCAGGCGCTGCGCAGAGAAGCGAATCCGGTGGCCGAGCCCAAGACGATCGAGCTGCCCCTGAAGTACGCTCGGTCGCTGGAGGAGTGCGCGGGCGCGCTGGCGGGACTACTCGACGAGGCTCCGTCGATCGACGGTTTGCGCCGGGCCAAGAAAGCGCTCAAGCGCCACTGCGACATGCAGAGCAAGCTGGCGAACGACATCAAAGACCTTCTCGACATCTGGGAGTAACGATCATGGCCCACAAGAAAGCGAAAGACGGCGGCTCGCATCAGGACATGTGGGCGATCGAGCCCGAGAAGCTGGTCATCGACACAGACGAGTCGAGCGACATGTTCGACGAGCGCGTCAAGCTCGCCGTCAGCGAGGATCTGATCGCCAGCATCCTGTTCGCTCCCAATGGGGAGGCACCGCAGGGCGTGCTCGTGCCCATCGCGTGCTTCCGCGATCCGGAGACGAGCAAGATCCACGTTGTCAACGGCAGGCAGCGCGTGCGGGCCTGCATCGAGGCCAACCGGCGCCTGAAGAAGCAGGGGCTGCCGCCGCTACGCATCCGCTGGTATCCAGCCAACCGCGGGACCAAGGCGCGGATGGCGACGATGATCTCGGCCAACGAGGGCGACCAGAAGGACTCGCCGCTGGTCAAGGCCAAGAAGGTCGTGCGCCTGAAGGAGCGAGGCTTCGGCGACGAGGAGATCGGCCAGATGCTGTGCGTCTCGGCCGCAACCGTGAAGAACATGATCGCCTTGCTCGACGCGCCTGCGGCGGTCCGCAAGGCCGTCGAGGCCGAGAAGATTTCGGCCAGCGACGGCTACCAGCTCGCCAAGCTCGAGCCGGAAGAAGCCAAGAAGCGCCTCGAGAAGCTGCAGGCCGAAGCGCCCCGCACGCCGGGCAAGAAGCGCTCAAAGAACGCGAAGAAGGCGCGCGAGATCGTGACGGGCAAGAAGATCGAGACGCCGTCGGCGCCGGTCACCGAAGCGATCTCGACTCGCATGGAGAACCGCATCGCCAAGCAGATCGCTGCCTGGGTGCGCGCCGAGTGGAACGAGAAGAACTGGGCCGGATCGCCCGCGCAGATGGCCGACCGGATCGAGGCGGGGGAGTGGCGGGATGGCAAGGAGGTTGCGGCCGAATGACGGCCATCTACATCGCAGGCGCCTGGGTGGAGCAGCATCAGCGGTCGCGGCCGATGATCGCCAAGCTGCGCGAGGCAGGCGTCGAGATCACCTGCGACTGGACTCAGGCCGAGGGCGACGTGTGCGCGTGCGGGCACCATCGGCAGAAGCACGCGCCGTTTGCGTGTGACGGGCTAGAGTCGGGGTGCAGCCACGGCACGCGCTGCTGGTTCGGAACCGAGGGGGGCATGGCGTTCAATGATCTCTCCGCGCCGCCATCCGAATGTGCGTGCCGCTCCTTCAACGGCATCGGCTCCGGCGGCGACAGCCTGCTGACCGACGCAGACCGCCGCAAGTACGCCCAGGCCGATCTCGACGGCGTGCTGGCGGCCGACATCGTCTGGCTGCTCGCGGCCAACGACAGGGGCGCGTGCGGCAGCTGGGTGGAGCTGGGAGCGGCGCTGGCGAGGCGAGAGCTATGCAGGAACGCTGGTGTGCGACCAGCTGCGCCACACATCGTCGTCTCCGGTCCCAAGTGCAAACGGACCATCTTCACCGAGTTGGCCGATCGCTGGGACGAGGATGACGAACTGGCACTGGGGTACGTCATCGGGCTGCACCGGGGGTCGCTGTGAAACCGCTCTCGAAAGATGAGGCGACCGCTTACCGCGAGCGCTGGCCCTCGTGGGCGCACGAGGCGTTCAAGATCGAGCCCGTCGTCAACGAGCAGGGTAATCACTTCGTGGAGATCGCCTGCACGATCGAGCTGAAGTGCCTGCTCGTGACGCTGCCTATCGATCTCCGTCACGATCCGCCGCCCGCTCTGCTGCGCGAGATGCGTGTGCACATGAAGGGGCACGCGCTCGAGCCGCAGTGCGAGAAGGGAAACAAAACGTGAGGCCAAGCATCTTCTTCGCCGGCCTGGGCGGCCTGTTCACCGCGATCGGTCTCGTGTTCGCGGGACTCGCCATCGGTGACGTCAAGACAGCGATGCAGGCGCAGTCGCTCGACCTCGTGCGCCAGAAGGTCCAGATCGCCGACCTCGAAGAGCGCGTCCATCAGCTCGAGGCCGATCTCGATCGCATCGCGCCACACACGCCGAGGGTGCCATGAGGAAGCTGCCGTCTCCGCCTCGTGCGATCTGGTTCGTGCGCCACGACACGGGCTACTACGTCGTCTACGACACCACCGACACTGTAGAGGCCCGCAAGGCTGGCTATCAGGTGACGAAGTTCGTGCCGGAGAAGCGCGACCGCGTTCAGTCCAGAAGGTTGCCGCGCGTCAGGGTGCCGCGATGACCCTCGACGCCCGCCTCGCCATCGCCGAGGAGATCATCAGTCCGCACCAGCTCAACGGGCGGGTGGCGATCGATGCCATCCGTGAGGCACGGCAGGCGCTCAAGGACGTGCTGCTGCCGGGATGGTTCTGCGAGGCGTGCCGGGTGTGGACCGGCACGGAGAAGGGCGCAACAGCGTGCCGCGCGTGCGGCAAGGATCGAACGCGATGATCTCCGACGCCGAACTGCTCGCCGGTCTGGCCTTCCT
>VFSW01007096.1_pt1 | contig 16336 bp, 13 predicted proteins | sample 5358111 | NCBI WGS metagenome assembly VFSW01 (sample SAMN11554181, study PRJNA540505) | mine drainage metagenome | isolation source: sediment from site ElyBrook_90M | place: USA: Ely Copper Mine, Vershire, VT | collected 2017 | reverse complement strand
GATACGTCGCCCCCACCTGCACGCTCATGCGGCCCGCAACCTCGCTCATGGGGGTCAGCAGCGGCAGCGTGTTCTGGCGGTCACGAACTGTTTCATACGCAATGCCGATCACCTTCTTCTTCAGCAACTCATCGGTGAGCCCGGGCAGCGGCGCCAGGTGCAGATAGGTGAACAGCACCAGGCCCTCGCGGAAGAAAACATACTCGCTCTCAATTGGCTCCTTGACCTTGACCACCAGGTCGGCCTTGCCCCAGGCATAGCCCGCCTCGCCCACAATCTCCGCGCCGGCGTTCTGGTACTCCGCATCGTCAAAGCCGGATTGCGCGCCGGCCTGGGTCTCGACCAGCACTGTGTGCCCGGCCTCGGTCAGGGCCTTCACGCCGGCCGGGGTGACGGCCACGCGGGCCTCATTGTCCTTGATCTCTTTGGGAACGCCGATGATCATCGCTGTCTCTCCTCATCAGAATAGTTCGATGCCAGGTGGGCGGCCCCGCCTCAAGGCAATGCGCGGCGCCCACTCTTTCTCCTGGGCGAAGGCTAAATGAGCACCGCGCTCTCATCCTGGGAGCATCTGCCAAGAATCGTACGGCGCAAACCGCTTCCAATGTGTGCGAATTTCGTGATAAAAGTGCCTTATGGGAACGAAACGTGATAAAAACATCCAATTCTCGCAAGAATCGGGCGCAATGAACCCTGAGGCCGCCGCAGAATACGCGTCCAGACCTGGACGCATCGATCTCGACGAGCTGGACGAGGCGATTCTGCGGTACCTGGAGCGGCACGGCCGAGCCACCAACTACGAGGTCGGCGAAGCGGTAGGCCTTTCCGCCTCAGCCGCCTCACGCCGCATCCTGGCCCTGGAGGCGACTGGCGCCATCCGCGGTTACCAGGCCCAGATCGACGACCGGCTCCTCGGCAAGCACATGACGGTCTTCATTCGCGTAACTCTGGAGCGGCAGTCAGCACCGGTGCTGGCCGCCTTTGAGGCCGCCATCCGCAAGTCAAAGGGCATTGTGAGCTGCCACCTGATGGCGGGTCAGTACGACTACATGCTGCTGGTGCGCGTGGCGGGGATTGACGATTACGGCCGTCTGCACCAGAACGAGTTATCTCGCCTGCCGGGAGTTACAAGGCTGGAGACCAGCTTCGCTCTTCGCGATGTGCTCGAGGACAGCAGCACGTAGCCGGCGCCTCAGGCCAGAACCGCAACTTCTCGTTTCGGAGTACCAAAAGATGTCCCTCACCATGCTTTGCTCTTTTCACCAAAGGCTACGCGTGGTCAAATCGAGATGATTGCAAGAATCCCGACTGTGGACAACTGGGAAAGCGTACCGCATGGCGCTCGATTCGAACCAGCAGCCTCCGAACACCGAAACACCCGATGAGGACAAGGTCTATTTCCCAGGGGTTGAGGCGCCGTCGCGCCGGCGACGTATGAACGCCGAAATGCCCGCCACGGACAAGGCCCTTTCCCCAGGCATCGAGGCACAACAGCATTCCCCGAACGCCGAGATTCCCGGCGCGCAAAAGGTCTATCAATTTGGCGCCAATGTGGAACCGTACCAGCAACATGTTCCCGATGTGCCCGCGAAAGCCGCAATCAACCCAACCTACATCTATGCCGGCATAGGAGCAGGACTCGGAGTGCTGGTTGCGGTGGTGATCGCAGCCACTCTCTGGCAGGTGAACCGGCAAAGTGCGCCGAGAGATTTTCCGCCGGCCGTCTCCATCGAGGATGGGCTGAGGGGCCGCCTGGTGACAGAAGGGGATGAACGACCGGAATACCGCCTGATCATCGGCCCCAACGACCCCCAGCAACTTGCGGGGTTCTCCCTGGCTATCGGGCATTCCCCGCGCCCACTTACTTTCGACATTCAACTCAAGGATTCTCTGGGCTTTGTCTTGTGCGGCAAAAACATTGTCGTGAAATACGATCCGAGGCAGGCGCCGGGTGCTGCCGAGGCTGCTTCGGCATCCCCGGCAGGGAAGGGCAATGCCGAGCAAAGCCTCAGAGACCACGAAGCGCAGGAAATCGAACTGACGAAATTGGAGGCTGTGGAGCTGGAGCGGGAGGTCGGTAAAGATATTTTCCAAAATGACATGGGCCAGAATGGACAAATCGAGTCCATAAGCTCTCAAGGCGGCCTACCGTGCTCGAGGAAGGAGTATGAAGGCGTTGCGGCCTGGAGTTTTTCGTCTAATTTTCCGACTCTTGCCGAGCAGGCTGCTTGGTTGAATCCCCTGACAGACAGTCAGGCGATCGCAACGCGCTCAGCCGCGCAAATATCCGCCGCTCGCAGGGCCGGAAACCGGAAATCTCCGAAGATGCTTTCGTCTTACTACGTTGAGGGAGACGATCAAATCGTCGCGTATGACGCGGCCACGGGAGCAATCCAAACCGCCGCCGCCAGGACCTCCTTCATCGACAAAGCAGGCACGGAAGCCAATGCCATCAAAGGGCATGACTTACCCATTGATATCCATTACCGGTGCGACCAGGCTGGAAACTGCATACTTACAGGCGGAAGCGGGCTCGCCTTGCACGTAAGGCTAAGGAAATAAATCAGTCCCGGTTCCCGATCGTGACTCGGATGCGGTGGCGTGATGCACCCGGCGAATACGGCCGGTAAGGCCCGTCAATCGAACTCTCCGCTATGGACTGTTGCCCATAGCGCTCAGACGCGCCCCTTCCAATAGCCGGGACTCCGCTTGGCATGGGCAACGGCGACGACGTAAACCTCGTCGCGCCAATCGAAGAATCACGATGAAGTAGGGAAACTCCCTGAGGAGGATTCGGGGGGGGCCGTGCAAATAGGCGGGATAACGTAGTGGAGCGGCAGCAGCAGGCTAAAAGGCTCGCAACAACTCGCCCCGGAACCTTCGGCTCAAAGGTATGTTGATTTCGACATACCGGACCGTTGCCAAATTGGGCTCGCGGCGGTTGCCTTCGTGAATCCGCAGGGTCTTCACGGACCGACGATGGCCCGCAAATCCGCTTCGACCTCATTGAGGGAGCAAGTTACGGCGGTCCCGGCCTTGATCTCCGCTACCCTGCGCGCGAGTTCCCCGTCCCAGGCGGCATCGATCTCGGTCTCGGCCGCCTCGCCTTCCTCACTGTCTACGCTCTCCCAAAGCGAGTTGGCCAGCAGAATGTGATGACCCACGGGCAACTCGTAAGCGATTTGTCGGACTTCCTCGTAGGGGTACGGCATGGGCAGATTGTAGCGCGGAATCCCGTCGAACGCCGCATCACTACTTGCTGCCGCCGCGGGCCACGCGCGGGGACTTCGCCAGTTCCGCAGCCTTCTCCGCGCACCATAGCTTGATCAGAGACTGATACGGCACGTCCAGTTTGCGCGCATGGTTGCGGATGGCATTCAGAACGTCTTCGGGCATGCGCAGCGAGATCGTCTCCGTGGACGGGCGCAGCTTGGGAAGAGTCACCAGCCTGGCTTTGCTCCAATCCACATATTGCGTGCTGTCGTTCCCGGGAGACTCCCAGAAGGCGCGCTCCTCGGCCTCGCTGCCGAACTCAGGAATTGGCTTTAATTGCTTGCTCATAAACGGCTCTCTCCTTCCGGCCCATCGCGCGCGCCGAGATGGGTCGAATCAACGTCCCATTTCCGCGCTCCGTGAAAGTAACTTGCAACCAACGATCCTGGTCGGTCCTGCCCAGCGCATGAAATCGCGGTTCCCCATGGCTGTGCTTCAGATCATCGGCCACAAGCAGCGGCGCATTGAGAAAAACCTGCTCTACTTCCGGCTTGGACACGCCATGCTTCTCGTTCTTCCTGGCGTTGCCTTCGTCCCAGTCAAACCCGGTATAGAGCATGGACTGCATTTGTATATGTATGCAATATACGCTATTACAGCACAATTCTGCAAGAACGTGGGAATTGGGGCCGTCTGGCGCTCTCGATCAGCCGACGGAAGCGACTCCCAGATCTCAAAGGCGAGACCTGGGGCACCCGCACCCGGGGTCGATCTCGGCCTCGGTCGCGTCGCCCACCTCGGCATCCACACTCTCCCAAAGCGAACTGGACAGCAGGGGGCGCTGGTCCTTGGGCAACTCGCAAGCGATTTGTCGGACTTCCTCGTAGGAGTGCGGCATGGGGAGATTGTAGTGCGGAATCAGTTGCAGAGTCACTGCACCATTGGGCCAATTTCAGGAAGCTGAGGTCGATACCGTTTCTTCTACTCCAACGAATGCTCTCGGCCAGGCCACCCATATTGGGGACCGTTACTCCTTCTGCAGGAAAGTAGAGCGCCAAGCAGTTTGGTGACCAGTGTTTGAAAACGAAAAACATAAGTGACTTGTAGGCCGCGCTCCACGAAGTTCGACCTATTTGTTTGAGGGCTCGTTGTTGCGGCATATCGACGGAAAGCCAGGCTGTGTGCTCGTCCCAGCGTTGCTGCTGGACTTGCGAGAGTTGCAGCCTGCCAACTTCATAGCGAGCATGCGCGGCATGAACGGCAAAGAACAGCAGATCCGCCCGAAGAAGGTAAGAATGCTCTCTTATGGTCGAGACCAACTCGACAGGAGCGGCCGCCCCCCATGCGGCCTGCCCCATATTCTTCGCCACCTCCGGGGTCGGAAGGATTGGCTCCCGGAGAAGGAACACTATGCTTGGCCAGCCATCTTTGGCCTCGTCATGTTTCCCGATTCTTAACTTATCTCGCATCCATTGGATGGCATTCATCTCTCACTCCGCATTGTCGATCTGCGCCCTCTGCAGCTTGTCGGAGTAATCGACGTATACGGCCTTCCAAGTGGTGAAGAAGTCGATGGCGCCCAGGCCTTCGCGATGACCGTTGCCGGTGTGCTTGACGCCGCCGAAGGGTAAGTGGACCTCCGCGCCGATGGTGGGAGCGTTGATATAGGTGATTCCAGCTTCCAGGTCGCGCATTGCTGTGAAGGCGCGGTTCACATCCTTGGTGTAGAGAGCCGTCGAGAGGCCGTAGTCGATGGAGTTGGCGATTTCGATCGCTTCCTCAAAGGTCGCAAACTCGATCAGACTAACGACCGGGCCGAAGACTTCTTCGCGGGCGATGCGCATGGATGGTGTAACTCCACCCATCACGGTCGGCTCGAAGAAGGTGCCGTGGGCATAACTTCCCTCAGTAAGCGCGTGACCGCCGGCGAGTAACTGCGCCCCTTCGGCCAAGGCTATCTCGACGTACTTCGCCGAGGTTTGAATCTGGCTTTCATTCACCTGCGGACCTACCTCGACCGATTCATCGAGGCCGTTGCCCACCTTGAGCTTTTTGGCGCGCGCGACAAACTCGGCGGTAAACTTTTCCGCGATTCCCTTTTGCAGCAGGATGCGGCTGGTGGCGGTGCAGCGCTGGCCGGTGGTGCCGAACGAGCCCCACAGCGCGCCGTCGAGAGCCAGTTCCAGGTTGGCGTCGTCCATCACAATCTGCGCGTTCTTGCCGCCCATCTCCAGCGACACGGGCTTGAAGGTCGCGGCGGCGCGCTGGGCAACCAGGGAACCCACCTCGCTCGACCCGGTGAAGCTGATGGCGCGCACATCCGGGTGCTCGATCAGCGCCGCGCCGGTGGCTCCGCCCGAGCCGCTCACCAGGTTCACCACGCCCGGCGGAAGGCCCGCGTCGACAAGCGCCTGCACCAGGTTGTAGGTGGAGAGCGGCGTATCGGTAGCCGGCTTGATGACGCACGTATTGCCGGAGACCAGCGCCGGAAACAGCTTCCAACTGGGGATGGCCATGGGAAAGTTCCACGGCGTAATCAGGCCCACCACGCCGACCGGCATGCGCACGCTCATGGCGAACTTGTTCTGCAACTCGGAAGGCGTGGTCTGTCCGAAAAGGCGGCGTCCTTCGCCGGCCACGTAGAAGGCTTCGTCGATGGCTTCCTGCACGTCTCCTCGGGTCTCGGCCAGCACCTTGCCCATCTCCCGGGTCATGTCGCGGGCATACTGCTCCTTGCGCTGCTGCAGCAGCAGGCCGGCGCGCATCAGCACCTCGGCGCGCTTGGGCGCGGGAACCAGCCGCCACGTGGCGAAGGCCTTTTTGGCCGCGGCCACGGCCAGGTTGACATCCTCGGCACGGGAGGAGGGAAACGCGCCCACCACATCGCTGTGGTCCGCCGGGTTCAGGTTGAGGATGGTTTTGCCGCTAAGGGCCACCTGCCATTGGCCGCCAATCAGATTTTGATACGTCGGATGAGTCATGAAGACACCTCGAAAAGTCATGGAAAAACTTGCCGGCCACACAAGGCCGGACCGGATTGGAAACAACTGAGTTTACCGCACTGGGCGGGGTGGGCGCGGCCCCGGACGCGACTGCCAATCGGTCGCCATCGACCTCACAGGCGGGCAGGATCGGCTTTGCCGGCGCAAGCGCCACCGTCATTCCGCCAAGCCTCTCCATCGATCGGGCAGTGTGCCGCTCCGAGCCGGGAGACGCCGAAGCGCTCGGCGCGGGGACGGCCGTTCGTCCCTTTCCGGCGGTGGGTTCGTTCCCGATTTCGCGGTAAATCCGGCGCTTATTCGATCAGATTCGCGGGTGTTTTTTCAATCACACATCTTGTTTTCAATAAGATGGAGACCGCCAGCTCCTAGGAGTTCCCCTGAGGAATGGCGGCGCGGAGCCTGGATCCGCCTTTCATTGTGCAACAGGACCGTATCATTACTCGGCAATCAACCGCGCTGCGACAGATGGCCACTCGTGGTGTGTTGGACGGCGCGTGCGCGCCAGGAGACTTGTGCGTATCCACTTCCAGCCTTTGGCGTTTAGCTCTCGTCGCGGGACGGGGATTGCGCCTGTTTTTGCAGGACGCAAGGCAAAGCCAGGTTCAAAGAGACCCCATTCCAACATCGCGGGCGTCTCACACCACAGCGCTCGCTAGCCGTACAATACTTCTTGAGGTAGATTCAATTTTCCAATGTCATTGAACGGTTATCCTTCGCGCTCCTCGCGGTCGCACGGCCTGCGTTCGCTCTTCAGCATGTTTTCCAGCGACCTGGCCATCGATCTTGGCACCGCCAACACCCTGGTCTACGCGGCCGGCAAGGGGATTGTTGTCAACGAGCCATCCATTGTGGCCATCAACAAGAATACCGGCGAAGTGGAAGCCGTGGGGAAAGAGGCCAAGGAGATGCTGGGCCGGACCCCCGGCAACATCGTGGCCATCAAGCCCATGAAGGACGGCGTCATTGCCGACTTCAAAGTCACTGAAAAGATGCTCAACTACTTCATTCAGAAGGCACATAACCGCAAGATGCTGGTGCATCCCCGGATTGTGATCGGCGTGCCTTCCGAGATTACGCAGGTGGAAAAGCGGGCGGTCGAGGACTCGGCTTACCGGGCCAAGGCCAGCGAGGTTTACCTGGTGGAACAGGCCATGGTGGCGGCCATTGGCGCCGGGCTGCCGATCCAGGAGCCAGGCGGCAACATGGTGGTGGATATCGGCGGCGGCACCACGGACATCGCAGTCATCTCGCTGTCCGGGATCGTCTACTCGCGGTCGGTGCGCATGGCCGGGAACCAGATGGACGAGGCCATTACCAATTATCTGAAGCGAAAGTACAACCTTTTGATTGGCGAGCGCACGGCCGAGCATATCAAGATTGAGATTGGATCGGCCTACCCTCTGGACAAGCCGCTGACCATGGAGATCAAGGGCCGCAACCTGATTGAAGGCGTGCCCAAGACCATCACAATTGAGGACAGCGAGATTCGCGAGGCTTTGGCCGAGTGCATCGCTGTAATCATGAACGCCATCCGCGTGGCGCTGGAGCGGACGCCGCCGGAGCTTTCGGCGGACATCAGCGACCGCGGCATCGTGCTGACCGGGGGCGGCGCGCTGATCAAGAACCTGGACAAGCGCATCCGCGAGGAAACCGGTCTGCCCGTCTCCGTGGCCGACGACCCACTGGCGTCGGTGGTGCTGGGTACGGGCAAGATGCTCTCCGACTTCCGCCTTCTGCGCAAGATCAAGATTGACTGAAGGCAGAGATCAGGGGTCAGAGATCAGAGATCAGTTTTCCGGTTAGCGCCGCACGGAACTTCCTTCGCTCGCCGGCGGCACGCGAGAACTCGGGTCTCTCGGAAGCTCGGTTCCGTTTCGCTACCCCTCGACTTCTGATCTCTGAACACTAGTCTCTGAGCACTGACCGCCATGGAATCGCTTTTTGTCCGCTATCGAAATCTCGTCGTGCTGCTGGCCCTGCTGTTCGCGCAGATCATCGGTCTGGCGGTGCAGGTGCGGCGCAGGGGCGACGGGCGAAGCTCGCTCGACCCCGGTGACAGTTCCGGCGTGCGGTTGATTCGCCTTTGGGCCAACGCGCTGGTGTCGCCGCCGGAGCGGCTGATCCACTCGACCAAGCTGGACGCGGAACAGTTGTGGGAAAACTACCTGGACCTGCACAGTGTGCGGCAGCAAAACCAGGAGTTGCAGAAGACCATCGACCGGCTACGGCTGGAGCAGGCGGCGCTGCTGGAAGACGCAAAGCAGGGCGAGCGGCTGCAAGCGTTGCTGAAGTTTCAGGAGAAGTACATCTACAAGACGGTCGCGGCGCAGGCCATCGGCTCCAGCGGCAATGAACAGTCGCGGGTGTTTTACATCGACAAGGGCTCGGCAGACGGGCTGGATCGGGATATGGCGGTGATCTCCGCCGACGGCATTGTTGGCAAGGTTCGCGACGTGTTTCCGCACTCGGCGCAGGTGCTGGCCATCAACGACCAGTCGAGCGGCGCGGGGGTGATTCTGGAAACCACGCGGATTCGCGGCATCCTGCGGGGCAACGCCAACGGACAGCCGCAGATTGTGGACATCCTGGCCGACAAGCGCATCCAGAAGGGCGAGGTTGTGTTGACCGCGGGCGGGGACCAGATTTTCCCGCGCGGGCTGCCGGTAGGCGTTGTCGACAAGGTGATTCAGGACCCGGAGCGGGACTCGTTCATCGATGTGATTGTTACGCCGGCCGCGCATCTTGACCGGCTGGACGAGGTACTGGTGATCACGTCGATGGAGCCGCGCTTTTCGCCGCAGGACCAGCAGGAGTTGATCACCAGCGAGGCGCTGAAGGGCGCGGAGGCAGCGGCCATCAAGGAGCAGAAGAAGGCGTCCGAGGTGATGGCCGAGCGGTTGCCTGGCCTGATCGATCCCAATCTTCCACCGGATCAGCAGCCGCTACACGACAGCTCGAATCCCAATCCTGTGGGGCACCCGCCGCAGGCGCTGCACCCGGACCGCTTTTCGCCGGGACCAGACGGCAGCGCGGCTCCGGATGGCGGGACTGAAACTGCGCCCGCGGCAACAACGGCGCCGGCGCCTGAGCCGGCCGTAAAGCCAAGCGGGCAAAAGCCGGGAGCGCAGCCCAAGGAGGCTGCGGCGAAACCGGCGGCGAAGCCCGCGAGCCCGAATCCGCCGCAACCGACCCAAAAGACACAGCCCAGGAAAAATCAGCCCGGGAGGAATCCATAGCCATGCCCCTCCTTGGCGCCGATCTGCGCCGCGATCTTGAGATTCGCCGCTATCCGATCCTGGTGTACGCGCTGACGCCGCTGGCCGCGCTGGTGCTCCAGGCCTGGCTGCCGCGGGTGCTTGGCTCATACATGTGGTTCGACCTGCCGCTGGTGGTGACGGTCTACTTCGCTCTGGGCCGCCGCAGCCCCATTCAGGGCACGCTGATGGGCGCTGCGATTGGCCTTTTCGAGGACGCGCTGGGGCATCACGCCATTGGAGTGAACGGGGTTGCCAAGACACTGGCCGGATTTCTGGCCGCATCGGTGGGCGTTCGCATCGACGTGGAGAACCACACCATCCGGCTGGTGCTGAACTTCCTGTTGTCGCTCGTGTCGAGCGGCGTGATGGTTTTCGTCTCGCGGTTCCTGTTGGGGCTGGATTACGAATGGCGCTGGTACTCGGCCCTGTTTACAGCGCTGGGCAACTCGCTGATCGCGCTTGTACTGTTTCCGCTGCTGGACCGTCTGCAGATTAGGGATTAGGGACTGAGGAACCAGGGACTGAGGGAACGGTTAGGGGCGGACAAGCGGTATTTCCGCATGCAACACGAGGACTCCACGCTCGACTGAAACCAGCAGTATCCTGAAGGCTTAACCGATGGACACCGGCAGAATCAACCGCGACGAGAAGATCCCCACCCTGAAGCTGACGGTGGTGCAGTACGGCATTCTGCTGATGATGCTGGCGCTGGCGGCGGGGCTATGGCGGTTGCAGGTGCTGGGCGCGGACAACTATCGACAGCTTGCCGAGCAGAACCGCATCCGCAAGGAGCCGGTGCTGGCGGCGCGCGGCAAGCTCTTTGACCGCGAAAACCGGCTGATTGTGGACAACTACCCTTCGGTCTCCTGCTTCCTGGTGCGCGAGCAGAACCAGAGTGTGGACGCGGACCTGCCGCTGATTGCCAAGGGACTGAATCTCGACCTCGATCAGTTGCGCGCCACACTGCGCCGCTACCGCGCTTCGCCCGGCTACCAGCCCATCCCCATCAAGCAGGACATTACGGCCGACGAGGACGCCTTCATCGAAGCGCACCGCAACGAACTGCCGGAGTTGGAGACGGTGCACGAGGAACGCCGCCTCTATCCCCGCAACGGATTTGCGGCGCACATCATCGGTTACGTGGGCGAGGTGAGCGAAGACGATCTGAACAACCCGCGTTTTGCCTACTATATGCCGGGCGACGTGGTGGGCAAGGCCGGCGTGGAGGAGACTTACGACGAGTTGCTGCGGGGCCTGGACGGATCGCGGGATGTGATTGTCGACAGCCACGGACGAGAAGTGGGCTACCTGGGCGTCCAGCACGCCAAGCCCGGCCAGGATCTCCGCCTCACCATCGACAACGATTTGCAGCGCGCCGCCGAGCTGGCTCTGGGCGACCGCAACGGCGCGATCGTCGCCATGGACCCCCGCAACGGCGAGATTCTGGCCCTGGTCTCCCGTCCCAGCTTCGACCCCAACGATTTCGCGGTCCGCATCAACCGCGCAGACTGGAACCAGCTCATCACCGACCCCGACCATCCGCTGATGGACAAAGCGATCCAGGCACAGTTGGCGCCAGGATCGACGTTCAAGATCCTCATGTCCGTGGCCGGCTTACAGGAGGGCATTGCGCAGAACATGAAGATCACCTGCGCCGGCGGATGGGGTCCTTACGGCTTCTTCCACCACTGCGACGAGCATCATGGCGCGGTGGACATTCACAACGCCATCCCCTTCTCCTGCGACACCTTCTTTTACATGCTTGGCGACAAGCTGGGCATCGACCGCATCGCCAAGTACGCCACCGAATTCGGCTACGGCCAGAAGACCGGCATCGATCTGCCCGGCGAGCAGGCCGGCCTGATGCCCTCGGCGCAATGGAAGATGAAAAACTACCACAACCGCTGGTACCCGGACGAGACCCTCGACGTGGCCATCGGTCAGGGCGCCGTGGAGGCTACGCCGCTGCAATTGGCCAGGATCATCGGCGGCATCGCCTCAGGAGGTCATCTTGTTCGGCCGCACGTGGTCTTTCCCGATCAGCTTTCCACTGACTTCCGCAAGATGCTGCTGGAGAGCTTTCCTGGCGCAGGCGATGTGAATGTCCCTATCGATCCAGAGAACTGGATCACCGTCACGGACGGCATGGCTGAGGTTACCCAGCCCGCCCAATTCCACACCGCCGGTTCTGCCCACCTCGAAGGCATCGACTTCGCCGGTAAAACAGGAACCGCCCAACTGATGAGCCACGAGGCACTGGGGAAGACCGCGAAGGGAAAGGTAACCTATCCCAACGTGTGGTTTGTGGGGTTGACGCCGCGGCGCAACCCCGAGCTGGTGGTTGCCGTGCTTTGGCAGAACGGCGAGTTCAGCTACTACCCGGCCCGCATCGGCGCCAAAATTGTTTCGGCCTATGTGGAGAAGCAACGCCGTCTGGCTCACAACCTCCAGCCCGTCCAGACTGCGGCCCCGGTGGAGATGAGCGCGGTGTGGACGGTTCCCGGCAAGGATTCCGGCACCGCAGCCAAATCGCAAAGCTCCAATGCCCCAGCCGACCGCGTGCAAACCGGCAGCTTCCTGATCGATCACAGCGGCGAGATCGTGGCCCAGGCCGCGCCGAATCAGTCGAAAGGCCCGGCGAAAACCGCGCCGCTGCAAGGCAAAGGGCATGCCCTGGTCATTGCCGCCTCAGGAAAGGGCCGATAGTCATGCGCCGCATCCTGAGCTTCCGCGACTTTGACTGGCCGCTGCTGGGCGTGGTTCTGCTGCTCTGCTTCATCTCCGTGGCAGAAATCTACTCCGCCACGTTGCACACCAAGTACGTCGGCTTCCACACCAAGCAGATCTATTGGATCGCGGGCGGCCTGGTGGCCATGTTTATCTTCTCCCGGATCGATTATCACAAGCTGATTGACTTTGTGCCCTGGGCATACGGCTTCTGCCTGGTGGCGCTGGTGGCGGTGAAACTGGTTGGGACAAAAGTGCTCGGCGCTCGCCGCTGGATCAAGATAGGACCCATGCATTTCCAGCCCTCGGAGTGGGTCAAGCTGATCCTCATCCTGCTGGTGGCCCGGTACTTTGCCAATCTGGGTGGACGCTCACTGACCTGGACGGACATCTTCAAGGCCATTGGCCTGGTGGGTGCTCCGATGGCGCTTGTGCTGATCCAGCCCGATCTGGGAACGACCCTGACCTATACGCCTATTCTGATCGCCGGCCTGCTGCTGGGCGGCATCAACCTGAAGCAGACGCTGATTCTTGGAACCTGCGCGGTGGCACTCGTGGCCGGCGTGTGGACGAGCGGCAAGGCGCTCAAACCCTACCAGAAAGCCCGCCTGACCAGCTTCATTAACCCCGGCGACGACCCCAAGGGCTCGGGCTACCAACTGCTCCAATCGAAGATCGCAGTCGGCTCGGGCGGCATCTGGGGCAAGGGCGCTGCCAAGGGCACCCAGACCCAGGGCGATTTTCTGCCCATCCCGCACGCTGACTTCATCTTTGCCGCATTTGGCGAGGAGCATGGCTTTGTAGGCGCGGTCTTTGTGCTGCTGCTATACTTCTTCGTATTGATGCGTTTGATTCAGAACGCTCAAACAGCCGCGGACCTGTCCGGCTCACTGGTTATCATGGGCGTAGTGGCTGTGTTGACCTTCCAGATCGCGGTCAACGTGGGCATGGTCATAGGTTTTATGCCGGGCACCGGAATTCCTTTGCCGTTAATGAGTTACGGCGGATCTTCGGTGTTGTTTACGTTCCTGGCGCTGGGTACGGTAATGAATGTCCGCATGCGCCGGTTCGTGAACTGACAGGCTGGCCCCATGGGGGCCTTGCCTGGTAAGACAAGTTTTCCTCTTGCGTCCCCTGCCGCAACGCTACGGCCCGCAAGAGATTGAATAGTAAGCTTTTACTGCGTTTTTCAATTTGGAAAACGCGCTAGCCGGCCAGGTCCGGATGGATCTCGAGCCCGGCAGGACAAGGGTTCATGAGCACGCAGAGACGGGAAAACCGCGGGCGGCGTACAAGTTGCACGGATGGCGCGATAGGATTGAGCCAGATCTGGTTCGTTTTCTTCGCGTGGTTTGTCCGTGCAATCGCCTCGGTTGGAACGGCCCCGCCGAATGCAGCCATCGGGTTGCCGTCGGCTAGCTTCCACCCCAGCGACAGAGACCTGTCGCCCCGGGCCCCGAAGCGGTTGGCCACAAACTCTCTGCAATTGGGTCACCGCACCACAAAGCCAGTTCGCCAGGAAATCTGTCGCACCTCGCACAGTTCGCCGCCCCTCCGGGCCGGCCGCTGGGTGAGCGCCGGCACACCAGCGACTCGCAGGTCATCCCTTCCGCTTACCCCCGCCCCTTCCGGTCTCGAATGCATCCATCTGTCCCTCCCGCACAACCCAGCAGGCAAATGCCGCTGGACGGAAAGGTACGATGGCAAAAGAGATTTGCATTTCCTCAACGCCGCATGAAACGCGGCTGGCGATCCTGGAAGACGATCAACTCGCGGAGATCTACTACGAACGCGAAAACGAGTACACCCTGGCGGGGTCCATTTATAACGGCCGCGTCACCCGTGTGCTGCCCGGCATGCAGTCCGCCTTTGTGGACGTGGGCCTGGAGCGCGACGCCTTCCTCTATGTAACCGACTTCCTGGAGATGGAAGATCCGGAAGAATCAGACGAAATTGAAAAGGCCGCTGTCGCGGGAGGGAATCAGGCTCCACGCGAGGTCCGCCATGCGGCCGGGTCCGAGCGAGGCTCCGACCGGAACGGCGGCCCTGGCGAGGGACGCGGCGAAGGCCGCTCCCAGCGTCCCGCCCAAAAGCAGGAGCAGCGCCCCGAACGGGCGGCCGCTGAAGGCAAGCCCCGCGAACGCCGGCTGGTCGTCGAGTCCGCCGCTGAGGGCAGCGCCGTACCCTCTTCCGAAGAAGTTTCAGGTTCCGGCCAGGGGGAAGGCGATGAGGAAGACGGCACCGGCGCGAAGCGCTGGCGCGGACGTCGCCGCCGGCGCGGTGGCCGCGGCACGGCCGGCAGTTCCCAGGAGAGCCAGACCGGCTCGGTAGAAGCCTCTGGCGACCCCGAGCCGCGGAAATTTGAGGAAGGGTCCGAGATCCAGGCCAGCGCAGCACCCAACGAACGGCCTTCGTCCCCGGAGTGGTCCTCTCCAACTCCAGCGCCATCCCCCCGCAGCAGCCAAGCGCCGGTTCCCTTCGTCCTTCCCGGCGAGTCGCTGCGCAAGTACGGCGGAGCCGCGGAAGAGGAAGCGCCGAAATCCGCGCCCGCAGCCGCGCCCGCTCGCCCGGCATCCACCTTCAAGCCGGCGACAATGATTGAAGCGCCACTGGAGTGGGACGGCTGCGGCCTGCTGCCCGGCGAGTCCATCTCGCGGCATCGCAACCGGCAACCCGGGCGGGAGGCCGAGAGCTTTCACGCCGTTGAAGCCGGAACTGCCGCTCCCGACGCAATTGAAGAGCAGGATTTCTTCGACGAGCGCACCGATGCGGCTGAAGCGGATTCTCTGCCTCTCGTTCCCGAAGCGGCTGAAGATCACCCGGTCGAAGAGGACGGGTTCGAGGAGACAACAGAGGTCGCGCATGCAGTGCATGCGTACGAAATCGAAGAGACTTCCGAGGAGAAGGAGCCAGAGTCCGACGCATCCGCCTCACACAACGTCGATCCCAAGCCCCCCACCGGGTTCCGGCTCTTTGGCCTGGGCAAGAAGAAGGCCGAGGAGCCCGCGCCGGCCCCGCCCCCGGCTCCCAAGCCCGCAACGATGACTGCGGTATACGCGTATGCGCCTGGCGCTGGGGTGATTGAGGAAGAGGTGATTGACGAGGAGGAGTTCGACGCTCCCCGCCATCACCACAGCAAGGCCGACGAGCACGATCTGGAAGACTACGAAGAGGAGACGCTTCCCGCTCAACTGCGCACGGGCGATCTGGGCGAATTGCTCCAGGAAGCCCATCTCGACCACAAGATTCAACTGAACTTCGACGACAAGAACGTCGAAGACGAGTCCTTCGACGAGGATGAAGATGAGGACGAACCCACTGCCGAAGGCCAGCCGGCCGCGGGCCAGGGGCCGGAATCGTCGCAGCAGCGCCGTGATCGCGGTAGCCGCGGCCGCCGTGGCCGCGGAAGCCAGCAGGCAGGGCCACAGGGAGGACAGGGCCAGCGCCGCGGCATGACCCGCCGCTCAGCGCAGACCTCCGACCTGCCCATCATTTCCGATCTCCTCAAGCCGGGCCAGGAGATCCTGGTGCAGATCGCCAAGGAGCCCATCGCCAAGAAGGGCGCGCGCATCACCTCACACATCGCCCTGCCCGGACGCTTCCTGGTGTTCATGCCCACCGTCTCGCACATCGGCGTCAGCCGCAAGATCGAGTCCGACGAAGAGCGCCAGCGCCTGAAGCGCATCCTGGTCAGCGAGCGCGGCGAGGCCTCCGGCGGATTCATCGTACGGACCGCCGCCGAGGGCGCGTCGGAAGAAGAACTCCGCGCCGACCTTCGCTTCCTCATCCACCTGTGGGACGAGATCAAACAGCGCTCCGAGTCGTCCAAGTCGCCCGCGCTCATCTACCACGATCTGTCGCTGATCGAGCGGATCCTGCGCGACCAGGTCAGCGCCAACTTCTCGTCGATCTGGGTCGACTCGCAGGACGACTACGAGCGCATCGTGCGTTTCCTCAACCGCTTCTCGCCCACGCTGGTGCGGCGCGTCAAGATGTACACCAAGGAAGTGCCGCTGTTCGAGCACTTCGGCATCCAGGACGAGATTTCGAAGGCCCTTCGCTCCAAGGTCTGGCTCAAGAGCGGCGGCTCCATCGTCATCAACCAGACAGAAGCCCTGGTCGCCATCGACATCAACA
>VFSW01007095.1_pt1 | contig 16336 bp, 16 predicted proteins | sample 5358111 | NCBI WGS metagenome assembly VFSW01 (sample SAMN11554181, study PRJNA540505) | mine drainage metagenome | isolation source: sediment from site ElyBrook_90M | place: USA: Ely Copper Mine, Vershire, VT | collected 2017 | reverse complement strand
CAAGAAGGTTTAATTAATTGGAAATAAATGACTTAGACGATGTTTTGTTAAATCATTTTTAGATAAACTGAGAGCCGATTTCTAAGAGGGCGAAGAGTAAAAGGATCGAGAGGGCTATTTTCCCGCCGGGGATTTGCTGGTGGAGGAGCGAATGGCCGCGGAAATACCGGCCTGCCCATACCATGGCAATGGGCATAATGCCCAAAAGGAGTGCCACACCAAAGCCGCCTGCGTATGTGAGAGCCAGGATAAAGATGTGGGGATAGGTTAGTACAATGAGAGTGGGAATGCCAAAAATGAGGATGAAGGGAATAGTTTTATTTGCCTGCATCTTGAGGCCATCAGCGAGGAAGTCAATAAAAGCGATGGCAATGCCGACGAACGAGGTTGTCATGGCAAAGAAAGCGAAGATACTTCCGACTTTTAAAATAGCCGGATATTGCAAATAGGCTCCGAGGGGTTGCACGGCGTTTTGTCCTAGTTTAAGAGCATCGGCTAGTTGAGGTGGAGGGACGATTCCTAATATCAAAAGTTCCCATATCACATAAAGAACGAGCGGGATGGATGTTCCTATCACGATCGCTTTGCGGACTTTGGAGAGATCACGGCCCATGTAGTTATACAGAGTGGGAATCAAACTTTGGTAGCCGAATGCTGTAAAAACAACGGGGAGGGCTGACCATGCGCTTCCTAAATCGAACTGTAAAAGGAGCTTGCCTTGGATGTGAGGAAGGGCTTGTACGACAAAAACAGCATAGGAGAGGATAAGGCCTATCATGAGCACAAGATTGAATCGATCGACCCATTTTGTGCCGAGATAGACGACAGGTGAAAAAAGAATGACATAGAGAAGAACGCTAGGCCATCCAGAAATGCCCCCACCTGTAAGCTCTGTGACGACATTACCTCCACTGGCAACGTGCGCTACCATCAGACATGTGAAGAGAAAGAGATAAACGATCCAGCAAAAGATTTTTCCGCCTTGGCCGAGGAGTTTGTGAGCCATGGTAATGAGGTTGGCTTCTTTGGGGCACCAGGTGCAGGCTTCTAAGATGAGCAGTCCCGTGCAAAGCATAAATAGCCAGCAAATGAAATAAATGAGCAGGGAAGGAACAAAGCCGCCTTGTCCTGTTGCGACGGGAAGGGCTAGCATGCCAACGCCGACACTCGTTCCTGCTACGAGAAGCGTTCCGCCGAGAAGATGTCCAAACTTATGAAAAAATTGCATAATCAACCACAATATTAGAAATCTCCTAAATGAGTCAAGGCTATGAAGAAAAGACTTCATGGGGTACAATTTTCCCCTATGAAAGGCTTTATTTTTGATTGCGATGGGACTCTCATCGATAGTGAGTATACACATTTTTTGAGCTGGCAAGAGCCCTTACAGAAGAGGGGCGGGAGCCTCCGCGAAGAAGAGTACCATTTTCTAGCCGGCAAGCCCGGTACCTGGATTGCCCAAAAACTTTACGAACAGGTTCGTCAAGATTCTCCTGAGATGATCGCTGAGGAGAAACGTCAGAGTTATTTACAACTCATCAAAAAAGGGTTGCCTGCCATCGAGCGGACGGTACAGTTTGTGCGTGAACTGGCAGCGCAGAAAGAAAAGCTAGGCATCAAATTGGCCGTTGCATCAGCTAGCCATAAACAAGAAATTTTGCTCCATTTGGATCATTTAGGGATCACCGATCTGTTCGAAGCGATCGTGTCAGGGCACGATGACTTAGGGCATTATAACGATCCTGAAGGGACGAATAAGCCCAAGCCTTACATCTATCTACATGCAGCTCAGCTATTGGGCATTGATCCAAAGGATTGTATCGCTTTCGAAGACACTTATACGGGTCTCCAGGCGGCGGTATCCGCTGGTATGAAGGCGGTGGCTGTGCCCAATTCGTTCACGTTTCATCAAGATTTTTCGCAGGCGACATTGCGTATAGAGCCTGAAGCTCGCATCATTCTGTCTGAATTTTTGCAAAAGATGTTTTCTCTATGACAACAGCTCCGTCTAAAAACTATATATCGATGAATGCAGGCTTATTTGTTCAGCTCTTGGCCTAGAGAAATCTGATGAGGTTTTAGATGAAAATTGGAAAAGATATCTGAATGAAGTCTGTGGTTTTAGGTCGGCCTGATTCTATCGATAGAACGTAGCGAGATGGGCAAAGTACGATAGGATCGTTGTCCAAAAACTTGTGGGGGCTGGGTTTGCTGAACTTGACATTTTATAACCTTCTTTGAGCTTAATTATAATCATTTATTAGTTACTGTGCAATAATTAATTTGATTATTTAATAATAATAGTGCAATTATTACAAATAGAGGTGGGTTATGAAAAGACAGTTAATCTTGCTGGCGGCTCTATTTGTTGTTTCATGTGGCTCTCATTCAGGGACATTAGGGGCTAACCTATCTGATCAGACCATCGATTATCAAGTCGAAGGTAACCGATATGCGGTAGTCGTGGCTGAGGATGGTGTCAGTCGCAGCGAAGCGAAAGACTATGGCATGAAACGAGCGGCACAAGTAGCTCAGGATAACGGCTTTAGCTATTTTACTGTCGATAGGGAAAATGAAGTGGCTATGGCAAGATCAGAAAAACAGTCCTCTAGCCAAACGATGCCCCGCAACCTCTATTATGAAATGATCCAGAGCGATAATTTTGGCCGTGAGCCTATCGAGCCAGGCAATCCCCCTCCTACCTCCATGACGCAAGGATATCGTATCGAGTTTTCTTGCTATAAAGAGGCTCCAAGAGGTAAGTCCTACAGCGTCAGTGACTTCCTTAACTAGACATACAGAGAGCTTTTTTAGGTCAATTAATCTATAATGCCCACCATTATGGACCGCCTTCATTCGTTCAGTTCAACAAGTGCTAACTATGTCTCTTTTAGGTCCGCAAAAGTGGGGCTTTATACCTTCATTGTTCTCGGCGCTGCGTATGGGCTTTATAAGATTTTTAATGCCTTTGTCCGACGAGAATCCCCACCAAAGCCAAAGGAGCTTCCTAAACCGCCCAAGCCTGAAGAGACCCTAACAACGTTTCAGAGGCCGACCTCTTCTGTAATCATGGGGAACACTCCTATACCACCTGATGTTTTGGAAATTATTGCAAGTTACCTGGATCTGGCTTCTTTGTATTCTTTTAGCCAAGTTTGTAAAGCACTAACACCCCTAGCCCCCCTGGCTATTTTTAAAAAAGCTTTCTCGCTTGAACCTCCTCCCGAAAGAACATTTATATGGTCAACCTTTAGAGATGACAAGCTGCGTATTTATGACGCGATAGAAGGAAGGGTTCAAAAATTGTGGATTACACAAAATAACGAAGCCAGTTTAGTCCTAGATCAATCCCTGAGTATGCGATTCCAAGATTTTTCGTTTCAAGATATTAGATCAGGGCATCTCGCACAACTGCACGCCTGTCACTGGTATAGCCTAGGAACGGTCAACCACGCTAGCCCTATCGAGCTAATTGAAGAGGTAAAAAAAGTCATAAATGAACCTATCTTCAAGACCGATTCCTACAGCATTAAATTGACAACCGATACTACTCTATGTATCGAACTTAGCTCAGGTGACAAATTCACTATTCAAGAACCGGAAGTGATGTCAATGGATATAGCTTTCGTTGACAAGAGGTGGTTGATACGATTTATCAACTCGATCTGGGGAAGCGGGCCGAGCATTTGCAAGATTACCGAATTTCCTTCCAAAGCCTCTGATACCTGGACTCCTGCTGCTACAAACAAAATCAAGTATGAAGTCAAGCGCCCATTCAATATCAAGAGCTATCAAGTTATCAATGATCAAATATTGGCAGTAGGCTATGAAGATGGCGTCCTGAGGATGTGGGATCTTTCGACGGGTAAGCCCATTGGGATATTGAAGCTCGACCAGCCTATCTTGGATATGACTGTTTTAAATCGCAAGCTATGGCTGGCTTGTACGCGCAGCGTTTTTATGGTCGATCTTCCTCAAAAGCATCAATTTATTAGCAAATAACGAGCTATTATTCTTTTTCGGGGATGAATTTCAGGGCGACAGAATTGAGGCTATACCGCTTGCTGGTCGGCTGCGGTCCATCATTAAAGACATGCCCGAGATGCCCTTCACATTTAGCACAGAGCACTTCAGTACGTTTCGTGAAAAATCCGACGTCATCACGAAGGATGATATTATCGATGCTGATAGGGTCGTAAAAGCTGGGCCAGCCGGTCTTTGTGACATATTTGGTCTCTGAACTGAATAGGGGAGTGCCGCATCCAGCACAACAGTAGGTTCCCTTTTCCTTCGATTTCCACGTCTCTCCAGAAAAAGCCTTTTCAGTCTTTTTTTCGCGCAGAACCTTATACGCCTCAGGCGAGAGACGAGATTTCCATTGCTTATCTGTGAGCTTGAGCTTGTCGGCTCCCATACGTACCCCTATGGTTAGGTTAGGGGTAAAATATTAATTTGTCAAGGTGATACGGTAGCGTGCCTGATTAGAACGGAGGCGTTTGATGGCTTGGTTGACGTCTTTCATGGGGAAAACTTCGACCTGAGCTTTGATGTGGTTGCGAGCTGCAAACCCTAGCATTTCATGGAGGAGGGCGCGGCTGCCAGTCCCCGAGCCGCAGACGGTCCGATTGCCAGAGACGAGAAAGCGCGCGGCAAATTGGAGGTCGCTTTTAGGAAGGCCGACGAAGCAGAGGCGGCCTTTAGGTCTAAGGGTAGAGAGCACCGTGTTCCAATGGAGATCGGCGTGTACGGAGGAGAGGACGAAGTCGAATTTGCTCTTAACAGTACTTAAATCTTCATGGGACAGAAAATGGTGCGCCCCCAGCCTTCTCGCTTCTACCTCTTTATCCTTAGAGCTAGAAATCGCTGTGACTTCGCATCCAAAGGCTTTGGCAAACTGCAGAGCAAGGTGGCCTAGGCCGCCTATTCCAATGATAGCAACGGACATGGGGGCTTGGATGCCATAGAGCTTGAAGGGGGTATAGACGGTAATGCCGCCGCAGAGAAGAGGGGCGGCTTCTGCAGGGTTAATGACGTCAGGGATGGGTTGCACAAAGCGGCTAGGTACGACAATTTTATCAGCAAATCCTCCATAGCGATCGACACAGGTGCGCACTTTGGAAGAGCAGAGCGTCTCTTCGCCCTGCAGGCACCACTCGCAACAAGCGCAAGCATCGGTTTGCCAGCCGAGGCCCACACGTTGGCCGATGTTAAAATTTTTGACGTCGGATCCTTTGTGAGCAATGGTTCCAATAATTTCATGGCCGGGAACGAGCGGGTAATTAGAGATACCCCAATCATCGTCGATGAGATGCAGATCGCTGTAGCATACGCCGCAGTGAGAAATGGCAATCTCTACATCATGGGATCCCAGCGTTGAAAGAGGATATTCAAATGGCTTTAAAGGCTCTTTGGGCCCAAAAGCGGCATAGGCATGGATCATCATAAGAGGGAAAAGTTACTGCTTTACTCGGAAGTTGTCAACTCAGGAATAGTATTGAGAAAACCACGGAATTGCTTGATGGCTTGCTCGACAGGACTGCCTCCTTGGCCGGGTGAGAGGACCTTATCGAGAACATCTTGAAGATTTTGTTTTATGAAGACTTCTTTGAGCATCTCGCCGAGAGCGCTATTCATCAGCTGGTCAGTGAGGCTGCCGCCTTCACTGCTGATTTCATTGAGCTCCATGCGTTTGATCACGGGAAGGCGGCGGACTTTTCCTCCGCGATCACGGTAGAGAAGATCGGTTTGGATATTATTGAGAACTAGGCGGTGGATGAGGACCGTTTTTTTTGTTTTACTGCTGCTATCCTTGGCTGACTTTGCATTATGCATGATCGTAGTCCAATTGCCCTCAGCGCCTGTAGGGGAGTTGAACTCGAGGCCTAAGTAGACATTATCGACATCGATTTCATCGATCACGATATCGTTATGCAGGTAGCGGGTAAGAGGAGCATTGATCATGATGCGGTCGGCGGCGAAAGCCCGTGGCAAAGAATATCCGCGGGGGTTGCCGATTTCGAGTTTTTCAACGTCGATGCTTCGAAGGGATAGATCGATATCACCGATTTCGACGATGACTTTGAGTTTTTTGGAAAGACTGCCCGCTACAATGTCTGGCACGCGCGACCATCCAATAAAGAGGAGGATCAAAGCTCCAATCAAAACGAGGACAACGAGGCCGATAGCGCTGCGCACAAATGTCTTCATATTTCTTTATATATCAAAAATAAATTTTACACACAAGGGGAGAAGTCGGGCTCGTTCCGAGCCTGACACTATCAGAAAATAAAAAGGGCGTCCCGAGAGGGACGCCCTTATGGTGCTTAAAGCTGACTATCGATTAATAGTCGCCGCCGTGCATGGCAGGAGCAGCTGCTGGTTTCTCTTCTTCCTCATCCGTGATGATCGCTTCGGTTGTGAGGAGAAGGGCTGCAATCGATGCAGAAAGTTCGATCGTGAGACGGACGACCTTTGTCGGGTCGACAACGCCCATCTTGAACATGTTGCCGAAGGTGTCATTTTGTGCGTCCCAACCTTCGCTTGTGCCCATAGAGGCCACTTTTTGCACGATGATCGATCCTTCTTTGCCAGCATTCTCGGCGATTTGGCGCAGGGGCCAGAGGATCGCTTTGAGAATGATCTCGACACCGATTTTCTCATCGCCTGTCATCGTTTGAGCGAGCTTCTCAAGAGTAGGGATGCATCTGAGGAAGGCTACGCCGCCTCCAGGAACGATCCCTTCTTCGACAGCGGCTTTCGTTGCATGGACAGCATCGTCTACGCGGTCTTTTTTCTCTTTCATCTCGATCTCTGTCGCAGCGCCGACGTTGATGATCCCCACGCCGCCAGTTAGACGGGCGAGGCGTTTTTGGAGCTGCTCGCGGTCGTAATCGGAGGTGCAGTTTTCGATTTCGCGACGGATAAGAGCGATACGTTCTTGAATGGCGTCTTTATTTTTCCCACCAATCAATGTTGTGTCATCTTTTTTAACGATCGCTTTGGCACGGCCGAGCATATCGATCGTGACGCTCTCGAGTTTAATACCGAGGTCTTCGGTAATCGCTTGGCCGCCTGTCAGGACAGCGATGTCCCCGAGCATAGCTTTACGGCGATCGCCAAATCCAGGGGCTTTCACTGCGCAGACTTTCAGTCCACCGCGGAGGCGGTTGACGACGAGCGTAGCGAGTGCTTCGCCTTCGACATCTTCAGCGATGATCAGGAGCGGTTTTCCGCTTTCTGCCACAGCTTGAAGAAGGGGAAGGAATTCTTTGATGGAGGAGATTTTTTTCTCGTAGATGAGGACATAAGCATCGTCATAGACGGCTTCTTGTGCCTGAGCATCCGTGACGAAATAGGCGGAGAGGTAGCCGCGATCGAAGTTCATCCCTTCGACGATGTCGAGGGTTGTATCGAAGCTCTTGCCTTCTTCTACCGTGATAGAACCATCTTTACCGACGCGCTCCATCGCATTCGCGATGATGTCGCCGATTTCGGTGTCGCCGTTCGCAGAAATAGTCGCCACTTGGGCAATTTCTGTTTTGTCGCCGATAGGCTTGCTCATTTTTTTGAGTTCTTCAGCGATCGTTTTAACAGCTTTTTCGATCCCGCGTTTGACGAGCATCGGGTTAGCGCCAGCCGTCACATTGCGGAGGCCTTCGCTATAGATAGCTTCAGCGAGCAATGTAGCAGTCGTCGTTCCGTCGCCGGCTTTATCAGCCGTTCTATTGGCGACTTCTTTTACCATTTGAGCGCCCATGTTCTCGTGCTTGTCTTCAAGCTCGATTTCTTTAGCAACGGTTACACCGTCTTTTGTGATATGGGGGGATCCGTATTTCTTATCGATGACGACGTTACGTCCTTTAGGGCCCAGCGTGACTTTTACAGCCGCTGCGAGTGTGCGTACGCCTTGCAGAATCTTTTGGCGGGCTTCTTCTCTAAATTTAATGTCTTTGGCAGCCATGATTTTCTCCTTAAAATTAATTTACAATCGCGATGATGTCGTCAGCTTTCACGATAACGTATTCTTCGTCATCGATGGTCACTTCTTGTGCAGCGTATTTGTCCATGAGGATGATGTCGCCGACATTGACAGGTACGGGGATGATTTTACCCTCTTTAGTGGGGGTTCCAGGTCCTACAGCGAGAACTTTGGCTCTCTCTTGTTTTTTCTTCGCAGAATCAGGAAGAACGAGTCCGCCCTTGAGGACTTCTTCTTGTTCAAGACGCTGAGCGACCACTCGATTGCCGAGGGGTTTCAGGGTTAATTTTGTTGCAGTTTGTGTCATAAAATATCTCCTTACGGGAATTTAAAGTAAACGCCATCATAGCCTAAAGACGGAATTTCTAGCAAGGACTTAGCACTTGGCATGGGAGATTGCTAAAAAAATCTTGTTGCATTGCCGGTACGGGAAAAAGATAATCGGAATTATGAAAACACGTACAGAAATTTCTTTAGACGACAAATGGAATGTAGAAGCCCTCTATCCCTCCCTTGAGAGCTGGGAGAAGGAGTTTAATCAGTCGAAATGGCCCCAACTCATAGCTTTCCGTGGCCGTCTCGCCGACAGTCCTGCTGTGATGGCGCAGTTTTTAAAAGATTATTTTCACATCGATCAGGGATTATCCAAACTCTATACCTATGCCCACTTACGACACGATGAAGATGTAGCAGAAGAAGCCCATCGACAGGCCTTCGTGAGGGCGATGACGATGCTGCACCAGTTCCGCGAGGAGATGGCCTGGGTCGAGCCTGAGGTTCTGCAAATGCCTCAAGAAAAAATTAGCATGTTCTTGCAGTCTCCAGAGCTAGCCCCTTATCGTGTATTTCTTGAGAAGATCCTCCGTTTAAAGCCGCATACCCTCTCCACTTCAGAAGAGGAGCTCTTAGCGCGAGCGGGGATGGCGCTCGATGCCTCACATAGAGCTTTTGGAGCGTTCGATAATGCCGATATTAAGTTCCCTTCTGTCTTAGATAGTGAGGGGAAATCACACGATGTAACGCATGGGACTTATTTAAGCTTGATCCGCAGTCCTGACCGCACGTTGCGCAAAAATGCTTTTGAGACGCTTCACCGCACGTTTGCGGGGTTTGAAAACACTCTTTGCGAACTGATTAATGGTCAGGTGCAAAGCCATCTTTTCATGGCCAAAGCTCGCAGATTTAATACCTGCTTAGAAGCAGCGCTTTTTTCTTTTAACATCGATCCCGCCGTCTATACGAATCTCATCAAAACCGTCCGCGAGAAGCTTCCTGCGCTCCATCACTACATGGAAGTGCGAAAAAAAGCGATGGGCTTGTCTGAGCTTCATATGTACGATCTCCATGTTCCGCTCGTACCGAATGTCGATTTTTCGATCGAGTATGCCGAGGCCGAAAAGCATGTGATCGAGGGAGTCGCTCCGCTCGGCAAAGAATATCAACAGCATTTAGAAACGGGGCTCAAGCGCGATCGCTGGGTCGACCGTTTTGAAAACGCCCGCAAACGCTCAGGCGCCTATTCTAGCGGTTGTTATGGCACGATGCCCTACATTCTCATGAACTATCATGGCAAGTTCCATGATCTCATGACGCTATCGCATGAAGCTGGGCATAGCATGCATTCGCTTCTTTCATGGAAGAATCAACCCTACCACTACGCCGACTATCCGATTTTTGTCGCCGAAGTCGCCTCCACTTTCCATGAGGAGATGCTTTTCCGCCACCTCATGCAGGGTGTCAAAGATCCCGCAATGAAAGCCTTCTTGATCAATCAACAGATCGAAGATATGCGCAATACATTCTTCCGCCAAACGATGTTTGCCGAGTTTGAGCTCAAAGTTCATACGTTGGTCGAGCAAGGTGTCGCTTTGACACCCGGTCTTCTCAAGGAAGAATACCACAAACTCAACCAAGACTATTTTGGCCCGCATGTCGTTATCGACTCCGAGATAGACATCGAATGGGCGCGGATTCCCCATTTCTATTACAATTTTTATGTGTACCAATATGCGACAGGGATTGCGGCAGCGCATGCCCTCGTCGATATAGTCGAAAAAGAAGGACCTAAAAACTACCTCGCGTTTCTCTCCTCAGGAGGAAGCGCATTCCCCCTCGATCTCCTGCGAAAAGCCGGAGTCGATATGAAACAGAGCACCGCCATCTCCACACTCATCAACAAATTCGACAATCTCGCCAAGGATCTGCACCGAGTTTTGGAAAAAGATTGAGTAAAATCCGCCGTCTAGGGTATGCGTTATAACGCAATTCGATGGCGTTAAAAAATGTTATGAGTGAAAAGGTGAAAGGGGCGTTTGTCGTCACGAACGACAAGGGTCTTCATACGCGTCCGTCTACCGAGCTCGCTAAATGCGCAGGTCGGTTTAAATCTGTTATTACCCTACGCCACCGTGAGTTCTCTGCCGATGCTAAATCAGTCTTGAGCATTCTCATGCTGGCAGCTGGACCCGGCGCGCCGATTACGATCGAGGCGGAAGGATCAGATGCTGAAGAAGCGGTAAGCTCGCTCCTTCAGCTCGCCAAGAATAAATTCCTCGTTAATTATTAGATTCATTCGGAATGTGTTTGATAATCAACTCATATGCAAGTTGTACAGCTTTATCATAGGCGTTTCTCGATTCGGGCTTTCGCATAGAGATAAAGGACTGTCTTGTCTCCTCTAAGGATGCATGCAAAGAAAGCCTTTCTTCCATTTTGTTTTTCAAAAGCACTTGACGGGTTATGCTGGCTTTTTGGTAAGCGAGAGCAAGATTTACAAGGTCAGCGCCTTGGAGGGCTCTTTGACATTGTTTTTCAGTTCCATGGGCCAGATGAGCAATAGGCGTTAATTCATGATGGTCTTCGTCCTTATCTAAGTTCTCCCACAATCGAGCTCTGCGTAGCTCACGCAGGGGCCGGGCAACGTTATCCTCAAAAGTAGGATCATTGAAGTAGGAAGAGCCGAGATTAGAGAGCTTTTCTAAAGGAAACTCCTCAGGGGTGCAAATTTGATCTACTGGGTCTGTGAATATCGACTGGAATGAGGTGGTGCGTCTTATTTGGATCAAAATAGCAATCTCATAGGCAACAGTTGGGCTACCAGCTATGCCAGCGCGAGCATATCGGGTAATGAGTGTGCTTGTGTCTAATTGCGAGTCAATCAATCCCTGTTGGATATTTTCTTTGAGGACAGCAAATTCTTTCTGCAGATTGAGAAGCTCTTCATGCTCCGGTCTTCCTTTTACGTGGGATCCCTTAGAGAAAGAAAGACTGCTTGCAAATGAATTTTGGGAAAAACCTCGATATTTTTTCTTTTTTTCTTCTTCGGCAATTTTGGTGTTAATCTCTATGAGGAAGGAATGCTCATCTGTTTTCTCTGCAATTGCGGCGGCTAAGAGCTCATTTTTAACTTGGCGAACTAGTAATTGATTGACGATTTGTCTTTCATTGCCTTGGGCTGTTTCGCGCATTTTCATTAATTCTTGGGCAGTCGGAAGCATATTTGGATCGATATACGTCATAGGAAGTTGCCGTTGGCCGGTTAAGACTTGCAGCTGGCTAAATAGGCCGTTGGCGGCGTTGGCGTTCGTGGGGGAAGGATTGCGTAAAAAAGCTTTAAAAGCTTCTTCATAGTTTCTCCTTAGAATCTCCGCGTTCTTATCACGGATAGCTGTTCTTACGAGCGTTTGAGCCAATTCATTTTGAGGCAGGGCAAAATTTGATCCTGTTACTTTGCTAGGGATATGCCTGAGGTCGATGGAGGGAATTTTTACATTGGGTGGCAATTCAGCAAAGGCCCTATCAATAACTGCATCGTTGTTTTGTGTATTCAAAAACCACGTGACAACTTGGACAAATGTTTGAATATTTTGCTCATTTTGTCTTTGCTTTAGGAGTTTTTCGACGACTTGTTTAGTCAAGTTATCAACCACTAACGTCCCAAACAGAAGTTTAATTGCGTTAAGCTCCTGTAACGTGGGTAGTCCTAACGGATCTTTGCTGAGTTTTTTGATAACATCATCGGGTTCGAGCTTATGTTGAGGAAACGTGCTATCCCAAGTAGTTTTTAAGACGGATAGTGACTGAAAATCAACGCTTTCAGTAGGTGAACGTCTAGATTGGGAAGAGGTATGCTGTTGTTGTTCATTAGACGAGCGCTTTGCGTGTGGCTCTTGGTCAAAATATTTTTGAAGCGTGGCGCAATAATCTTCAAATAGTCGATGCCGGTGCATCTGATCGATCACAGCCTTAGCTGGACTTTGGGCGGATATTTTAGGTGCTAATGTTTCGAACGTAGCGAGGTCAGGACATTGAGCCGCATCCATACGCTCTAGGATAGATTGAGGTCGGATCTGTTGAGCTAGCGCGGTAGGATATTTTGATAAAAATTGATTAACTTGTTCAATGTTTTCGTTCGAAGGGTTATTTAAACAATTTTGAATGGCTGTTGCGTATTCCGGAATCAATTGACGTGACATGAGCTTGAGAGCTATTTCCTTCGTTAACGAGTCAAAGGAACTGCACAACACATTCAGTCGGAATTCTTCAACGTGTTCGGGCAAGTGGAGCTGATCAATAACGTTTTGGGCTTTTAAGCTGCTATTGGGGCAACTTTTTGCAAGCTGGGTATAAGCTTGGTCAACGGGTTTTACGTCCTTATCGTGGCATAAACAGTCCTCGATCTGCTTGGCATACTTCGAGACTAGTGCTGGATCAGGGTACACCTGTTCTACGGGTTCCTTTTTTACATACCGCTGATAGATCTGATAAATAACAAGGCCCGTTCCGAAAGCGAGGATGGTTTTAGAGTTGGTCAAGGACCGAGCAAGGTAGGTTCCGCTATTGTAGAGAGCAGAGAAAAATGTTTGTACCAACGCCGGTGGAGTGGGCAGCCTAAAGAATGAGCTCGAGGTGTTTTCGGAAACTTTGTGCATATCTTCTCCTTGCGCTAAAGATAAAGGAAAAAATCTACATCTCTGGCGAATTTATCTCAAAAGAAAAGATTACTCTTCGACGGCGACGGCTTTTTCGAGGATTTCTGCGCGGCAGAAAACAGGGACGTTATGCATGAGGGCGAGTGTGATGCAGTCGCTGGGACGAGCATCGATTTCGACAATCTGTTTCATTTCGCCTTGCGTTTGTTCGAGAAAAAGACGGGCGAAATAAATCGTATCTTCGATGTCGTTGATGACCATTTGCAGAAGCTTGATTCCAAACCCATTGAGAATGCCGCTCAATAGATCATGCGTATAGGGACGGGGAGGATGGCCATGCGCCAGATGAAGCTGGATGCTCGTTCCGACATGCGGCTCCGTGTAGATCGCAAATTTTTTGCTTTCATTACCTAAGATGATGACCGTATAGGCTCGCGATTGCATGATCTTATGGAAGGTGATAGGCACTAACTGCGACATATTCCTTCTACATGGTCGAAATGAAAATAACTTTCAACGGACTTCTAGGTTGCCATCTAGAAAACCGATGACGACGCGACCTGCATAATCTAAAAAGAACCCCGTTTCTACAACGCCGGGAACTTGGAGGATCGCCTCGTGATCTTCTTCAGGACGGCACTTACTGAGTTCGATATCGTAGATATAATTTCCGTTTTCCGTGAGATAAGGTGCACGGTCTTTTAAGCGCAGCTCGCCTTTGTATCCGCGTTTTTTTAACTTTTGAATCGTTGCAGGATGGGCAAAGGGGATGATTTCGACGGGGAGTTTGCGGGAGCCGAGATGAGGGACAAGTTTTGTTTCGTCTAAGATGATGATCATTTCTTTGCTCATGGAGGCGACGATTTTTTCGCGGAGGAGAGCTCCTCCTGCGCCTTTGATCATGCGTTTTTCAGGATCGACTTCGTCGGCGCCATCGACAGTGACATCGATGAGAGTAATCGTGTTGATGTCAATGAGAGGAATGCCGCCTTGCTTTGCGAGTTCCTGCGAACGCGTGGAGCTAGCCACTGCAGTGATCTTAAGACCTTTTTTGCATCGCTGGATCAGATGCTCGATAAAGTAGGAGGCTGTCGAGCCGGTTCCGAGCCCGACGACCATGCCATTTTCAATAAAGGAGGCGGCTTTTTCTCCGGCAATACGCTTGGCGGCTTCTATAGACATGTAAGGCACATTACCAAAAAACCTATAGAATTGCAATTAGACTTCATCCGCAATCTCATCCGCCTATTAAAACCGATCTTTTTCCGTAATTTTGCCTCCCTCCTCCTTGCCTACACACTTCGTGTATGTCTCGTCGTCAGGCTCCAAAATTACGAAAAAATCTTCGATTTTTCTAAGCAGAGCAGGTTACGCATGAAGTCTATTGAATCAAAATAGGTAGGGCTTCTATGATTGTGTTCCTATGGCAACATTAAGAAAAAGTTTGAAGATGGGCATGATTGCAGAAGAGAGCCCCAAAACCAAAAAAGCTAGGTCCAAATTGAAAGAGCGCCTTTCTACTCTCGAGAAAGTGGTGTCCAAAGTATCTCCAGCGACCTTACAAAAAAAAGCGCGTCCCTCTGCTAAAATCAGCAAAGCTGTCGCCAAGCTTCAAGACAAGCTGGCCTCTAAATTATGAACGTCTTCGATTGTTTAGAGGAACGCGGTCTTCTCGATACGCTTACCGATCCTACGCTCAGAGAAAGTCAAACACCTCTCAATCTCTACTTAGGATTTGATCCGACAGCCGACAGTCTCCATGTGGGAAATTTAGTCGGCATCGTCATTATGCGCTGGTTTCAAAAGTTTGGCCATACTCCCCATGTCATTTTAGGAGGAGCCACCGGCCGCATCGGCGACCCGTCTGGCAAAAGCACCGAACGGCCCCTTCTCGATACACCGACCATTGTGAACAATGTGCGGCGGATCAAGAAGCATTTTGAGCAAATCTTAGATTTTTTCCATCCGACCGCTCGCCCGCTTGTTCTCAACAACGATACATGGCTGAGCACCGTTAATTTGATCGACTTTTTGCGCGATATCGGAAAACATTTCCGGGTCAATGTCATGCTCACGAAGGAAATGGTCAAAAACCGTCTCGACTCCGAAGAGGGGATTTCGTTCACCGAGTTTACCTATCAACTTTTGCAGGCCTACGATTTTTATCATCTCTTCAGCCATTACAAAGTGTCGTTGCAGCTCGGTGGAAGCGACCAATGGGGGAATATCACTGCAGGGATCGATCTCATCCGCAAACTGACGGGTAAATCTGCGTACGGAATGACATTCCCTCTGCTGACCCGCAGCGATGGCAGAAAATTTGGAAAAACCGAAGAGGGAGCCATCTGGCTCGCGGCCGATCGGTGCTCTCCTTATCAGTTTTATCAATACCTCTATCGCATGCCCGATGCCGATGTGATCAAGCTCATGCGCATGCTCACGTTCATGCCGATGGAAGAAGTGCGCACGTGGGAAAAGTCCATGGGGCAAGAAGGCTATGTGCCTAATTCAGCACAAAAGAAACTGGCTGAAGAGCTCACCCGCCTTGTTCATGATGAAGATGGGCTGAAGTCAGCGCTCGAGGCGACACAAGTCGCAGCGCCAGGTCACAGCGCCGCTCTTGATCCCGCCATTCTTGAAAAAACGTATCAAGAGATGCCCCACGCTATTTTGCCTCGAGAAGAAGTCGTTGGTGCCAAGTATGTGGATGTGGCTGCCAAGGCGGGCCTTATTACGAGTAAAGGGGAAGGGACGCGCCTGATCGAGCAGGGAGGAGCCTATCTCAATAATGAGAAGATAGGAGATGCTCAGTTTCGTTTAGAAGAAAGCCAGTTGATCGGCGGAAAATTTCTTGTGTTTTCTGCAGGAAAGAAAAAGCGCATCATCATCAAGGTCACTTAATCGTCGACGACTTCTACTTCGAGGAATTTGCAATTGGGGGAGAATGTCCCTGCTTTTTGCAGTTCTTGGATATCTATATTGGCATATCGAATAGTCTTGGCTCTGAAATCTATTGGAGCATCATAGCATCGAAGAGCTACACCGTTTAAGAAGATTTCGTAAGCATTCAAAACAAACTGTGTCTGGGCGGCAATCGTTGTGATAGGTTCATTCTCATCGCCCGAGTCGATCAATTCAATTAGAGCCGCCTGTAATTTAATCACGGGTGCTGCCATGAAACGGCCTTGAAATACGAGATGTTGTTTGGCGAATAAGTCGATGCTTTTCGTTTGGTGGATTATCACTTCTAGGCCCATGGTTAACGTATCAGGAGTTGGCTGGTGTGGTAGCATGCTCAGGCCTGTAAAAACCAGATCGCCATTGTAGGGATAGATCTCATTTTGTTTATCGAGAGAACGGCGGAGCATCTCAAGAGAGGGAATATTCGGACTTTTGCGCCCAGCATCATAATTGTTAACAATTTGTT
>VFSW01007094.1_pt1 | contig 16336 bp, 13 predicted proteins | sample 5358111 | NCBI WGS metagenome assembly VFSW01 (sample SAMN11554181, study PRJNA540505) | mine drainage metagenome | isolation source: sediment from site ElyBrook_90M | place: USA: Ely Copper Mine, Vershire, VT | collected 2017 | reverse complement strand
CACAACGGCGGGCGCTTCATCCGCCAGCAGTGCGAATCGATCTTTCGCCAGACCATCCTTCCGGCAGTCGTGGTGGTCGTCGACGACGCTTCCACCGACGAGACGAGGGATGTCCTGCAGGACATTTCCCGTAGTGCTCCCGTGCCCATGGACATTGCCGCGGTCGACTCGTCCGCGATCGCGAACCTCAAGACTAGGATTGCCGCGAACTTCTCCAGGGGTCTTGCCGCGGTGCGGGAGTACCGGTTCGTTCTGCTGGCAGATCAGGACGACGAGTGGGTCGAGGACAGGCTCGCAAGCCAGCGCGATGCCCTTCGACAGTCTCCCGGCGGTCTGCTCGTGGCCGGCGATGGCCTGCTGATCGACGAGGCGGGCACGCCCACGGGCGGCCGCCTTCGCGACGCCTTCCCGGTGCCCACCGATTGGGCGCGACTCGACGCGGCGGGTCGCATGAGGGTGGCACTGCGGCGACCGCTGGCCACAGGCGCTGCTTCCGCCGTGACCGCGGAGATGATCGGCCTAATGACTCCGGTGCCGCGCGGCTGGCTCCACGATCGGTGGGCGACTCTGGTTGCGGCCAGCCGAGATGGATTAGTGCTCCAGCCCGAGGTAGTGATTGGGTATCGGATACATGCAGGGCAGACCCTTGGAGGAAGGCAGGCACAGGCAGGACTGGGAAAGCGCCGTTGGCGCCAGGTCCTCGACCGCGGCGCAAACCCGCTGGAGGCAGCCGCTCGCGCCAGAGATGTAGTCCGAAGACTCAGGCCCCTCGTCGCCGATCGAGCGGTCCGCGCCGAACTGTCCTGGCAGGCTGTGCTGAGCTCGGCCCTGGACGTGGCATGAGCACTTCAGCGCGGCCCAGGAGCGTCATCTGGGACTACAGGTTCCTGATCTGGAACTTCGCTCAGCGGGACCTCAAGTCCCGATTCAAGGGCACAGCGCTCGGCTGGGCGTGGTCCCTGATGTTGCCGCTCGCAACTCTGCTCACCTACAGTCTGGTGTTCTCCGTGATCTTTCGGGTCGCACCCCCCGAGTTCGGGAATGGCCGCCCAGGCTTCTTCCCGATCTGGCTCTGGGCTGGGCTAATCCCCTGGTCATTTTTCATGATCGCCACGACGGTCGCGATGCCAACGCTGCTTTCCAACGGTCCGATGCTCCAGAAGATCTACTTCCCCTCGTACGCACCCATTCTGGGCGGGGTTGTGGCAATCCTCGTCCAGTCCGCCATCGAGCTGAGCATTCTTGGTGTTGCCATGCTCCTGGTGGGCAATGCCGGCATCACATGGCTGCTGTTTCCCCTGTGGGGGGCCATCTTCGTCGCTTTCGTCGCGTCCGTGGCTGTTTCCCTCGCCATCCTGAACGTCTACTACCGAGATCTGGCACACCTGGTGACCGTCGTTCTTGGGCTGCTCTTCTACCTGACGCCGATCATTTACCAGATAACTCTCGTGCCGGAATCCTGGGGTGGCATTCCGCTGCAGACGATCGTGCGCCTCAACCCGCTCGCGATCTACCTGGAGGCGTTCCGCGGGCTCGCCTACGACCTCAAGGTGCCGGATCCTCTGGCCTGGTTTGGCATGGTGGCCTGGGCGGCCGCCGCGCTGGCCATGGCCGTGCTCGTCTACCGTTCGCGCGGGCTGGACATAGGCGAGTCCATATGAGCGACTACGCCATCACGGCCGAGAAGCTGTCAAAGCGCTTCTGGCTGCACATGGAACGGCGCACGGGCCTCAAGGAGCGGTTCATCCGAGGGCGCGCTCCCCGGGCACAGGAGTTCTGGGCCTTGCGCGACGCCTCGTTCGAGATAAAGCGTGGCACGACGTTCGGGCTGATGGGCCAGAATGGATCAGGCAAGTCCACGACCCTCAAGGTTCTCGCCGGCATCTACCGCCCTACAAGTGGTCGAGTTGAGGTCAATGGCCACGTCTCCGCGTTGCTGGAGCTGGGCGCCGGTTTCCATGCCGAGCTGACAGGCCGCGAGAACATACGCCTCAATGGCGCGATCCTGGGCCTTTCGAAACGCCAGATCGATGCCGCGATGGATCAGATCATCGACTTCGCTGGACTCGGCGACTTCATCGACTCCCCGGTCAAGGTCTACTCGAGCGGCATGTACGTACGGCTTGGATTCGCCGTCGCGGTCTCGCTGGACCCGGAAATCCTCATGGTGGACGAGATCATTGCTGTCGGCGATGAGGAGTTCCAGCGCAAGTGTTTCGACTATCTCCACGAACTGCGCAAGCGCGGATCAACCATAGTCCTGGTTACTCACTCGCTGGGCCTCATCAGGGATCTGTGCGATCAGGCGGCCTGGCTTGAGCACGGACGAATCCGTGACCTGGGGCCCGGAGGCGCGGTCGTCGACAAGTACCTGGCCGACGTCAACGACCGGGAGGTGCGAACGGCCCAGGAGCGGCTCGTGGCGGAGCGAGAACGCTCGAACGATCGCCAGGGATCTCCGGCTCCGGAGGCATCCGAAAGCAAGTCTGAGGTAGTTGGGACTAACGACGGCGTGCGCGACTATGCAGAACCCTCATTGCCGGCGGAAACCGCGAGCCGCCCGCGTATCGGATCAGGCGAGATTCGGATCACCGGCATCGACTATCTAGACGGCGAAGGCCACCCGTCTCCTATCCTGCTCTCCGGATCGCCATGCACGGTGCGGATGCATTACTCGGCCAGCCAGCCCATCTCGGGCGCCGTATTCGGCATCGGGTTCTTCAACGAAGCCGGCGTCGATGTCTCCGGCACCAACTCCAGACACTCCGGTGCCTGGCGGGTGGAACGTGGCTCCGGATACGTGGATTTCGAGATGAGAGAGCTGCTGCTCCTGCCTTCGACGTACAAGGTGAGCGCGGCGATTGTGGATCGGGGTCACACGTTCGACCTGGCAGACCGAGAATACGAGCTGCGAGTTCGCGGACGCGGAGATGAGGATCCGGGCGTTGCTCGGATGCCGGGGAACTGGCGGCCACCTGTCCCGCTCGCCAGGGACGGCGAAGTCGACGGCCCCAGACAGGAGACTGCCGGTGCTCAGTAGGGCAACCATGACCAGCGCGCTGTTCGCCATCGCGACGGGCGACACGGAGCGAGCGCGGGCCATAGTGACGACCACAGACGAGATCGACGACGATACTCGAGCGATTCTTTCGGACGCCTTGGCGCCGGGTCTCACAGGATCGCAGCTGGCCGAGAGCTTGGGCGATGCGCTGCGATCGCTCGGTGCCGACAGGCATCTGGTGAACGAGTGCTACCGGGTCGCTTTCTATTCCGGCGACTCCTGGGTAGCGATGTCCAACAACCCGCTCTTCTCGTACTTCACGGCTAACAAAACCGGGATGGCGGCGGACAAGTGGGTTCACTACTTCCCGATCTACGAGCGGCACCTCGCCGCCTACCGTGGACGAGCGTGCCGCGTCCTTGAGATCGGTGTGTCGAGAGGGGGCGGACTGAAGCTTCTCAGCCACTTCCTCGGCTCAGAAGCGTACGTGGTCGGCATGGACATCGAGACGGGAACGCAACGTGCTGTTGGCTCTGCCTACACCGTGGAGATTGGCGACCAGGCCGACCCCGAGTTCCTCCGAGGCGTGGCCGAGAGGCGTGGGCCCTTCGATGTCGTGATCGACGATGGTGGTCACACGATGAAGCAGCAAGTGACCTCGGTGCAGACTCTGTTCCCGCTTCTGGCCGAAGGCGGGACATACATCGTGGAGGACTGCCACACATCCTACTGGCCCGAGTACTCCGACCAGACGCCCGGTGAGCCGACCTTTCTGGACTGGCTGAAGGCCCGTGTGGACGATCTCCATGCCTACCACTTCTCGACTTCTCGAGATCTCTTGGAACCATGGCAGACCGATCTGGCCGGACTCCACGTCTATGACAGCATCGCGGTCCTGGACAAGAAGCATCGCGACGCGCCGTTTGCTGAGATAAGTGGGGCCAGCGAGTACATCAACTACGATCGTCTCGCGGTCGCTACCGAGGAGGAACTCTTGGCGAGCCGAGATCTAGCCTGGGCGCGCGTGGCCGAAGTGGAACTTCGCGCGTCTGAGGTGGAGGTCGAAGCTGTTCGACAGGAGGCATTCAGGAACGAACTCCTCGACCTTAGGGCCAAGGTGGTCGAGCAGCAGGAGGAGCTCGGCCTAACGCAGAGTTCTCTGCTTGGCAGTTGGGGGATCATTCGAGAGATGCGTCGAAGTCGGTCCTGGCGCCTCACCGCGCCCCTGCGGCGGGTGAAATCGGTGTTTCGCCGTCAATGAAGATGCTGCCGTCCTTTCGATCCAGGAGAAGACCGCGAGTCCTCGATGGTCAGGTCGTTCGCGTAGAGGGCAGCGAAGATCTGGCTTCGATTTCCAGTCCGGCGCGTATCGCTCTGATTGCGCACTGGGCGCCCGACAACCGGGTCAGCAGATCCGTCGTCGAACTGACTCGCGCCCTCACGGACGACGGTTTCGCGATCGTACTGGTTAGCACGGCGGAGGAACCGGGACCGCTCGCCTGGTATGAGGGACGTCCCGAGGGGATAACGGTGCTGCGCCGAGGCAACGTTGGCTATGACTTCGGCTCGTGGGCGACAGCCCTGAACCGCTATCCGCATGTGGCCGATGCGGACGAAGTGCTCCTGGTCAATGACAGTCTGGCCGGTCCCTTCCGCTCCATTGGCCGCCTTCTGGGCAAGTTCCATGGCACCGGCGCGGACGTCTGGGGAATTACGGACACCACGCAACATACCCATCATCTGCAGAGCTACTGTCTGGGTTTCAAGCATCAGGTCCTGCGAGAGGCGCCGCTGGCGGCCTTTTGGCGGAACATCCGCGTGGAACCGTCTCGCGACGACGTCATCCAACGCTATGAACTCGGCCTGGGTCGGATGCTCCACCGTGAGGCGTATTCGCTCGATCCGGCGATCCCATATCGACTGGTCGTTGGCGAAGGCTGCAATCCAACGATCCACGGTTGGAAACGTCTCCTCGACCTGGACTTTCCGTTCGTCAAACGAGAGCTGCTACGGAAACCTGAAGTGGCCGCCGACGGCGAGGACGTCAGGGAGGAAATCGCCAACCGCTTCGGTGTCGAAGTCAGCGACTGGGTATGAGTGGGACGCGGGCGACGGCGCTCCGACATCGGGTCTTGCCGTGCCAAGGCCGCTGACCCGCGCCAGGATCAGGTCCGGACTCTCGAGGGTGCGCGCCAGCCTCGTGACCCGGACACGCTACGCCGTCATGGTCCTGAACCCCTCCGCCTTTTCGGGGCGTGTCAACTCCCCGGCCGATTTCCAGGCCTGGACCGATCGCGGACGTGGAAGGGCCGTCGGCGGCATTCCTGACGAATGGTCGACTCGCGTCAAGGTGCCGTTCGAGTCCCCGTCTCGGGTCGTCGTCCTTCTTCACGTTTACTATCCCGAGCTCCTCGACGAGATCATCGGCCAGCTCTCAGCCATCCCCGTCTCGTTCGACCTGATCGTTACGAACGCATCCGAGGTGGACGTAACCGTCGACCCAGGGCGTCTACCGAGGATGGTCAATGTCGCCGTTCTCGACGTCGCCAACCATGGCCGGGACATCCTGCCCCTCATCCGGGTAGTCAACGCCGGCCTGCTGGATCCCTACCAGATCGTGCTCAAGATTCACACCAAGAAGAGCGAATGGCGCGATCGCCATCAGCTCCACGGGACTGGTGCCGAATGGCGAGGCAAGCTGCTGAGCTCTTTGCTGGGCAGCGAGGACAACGTCCGCGACATCCTCGGTGCCTTTGCCGGGTCTCCCAGCCTGGGCCTTGTCACGGCGGACGGCAGCCTTCTTGGAGCCAGGTACTGGGGCGACAACGAGCCCGTTGCGGGCGCTCTTCTTCGTCGCCTCGAGCTCGACTTGCCGACGGACCTGCAGTTCCCGGCCGGATCGATCTACTGGACCCGCGGCTTCGTCCTGCAGGGGCTCCGCGCACTCGGCATGTCCGCAGCGGATTTCGAGCCCGAGTCAGGCCAGGTCAACGGAACGACGGCACACGCGATCGAGAGGCTGATTGGGATCCTGACCGTGGAGGCGGGTTGCACGCTGGCCGAGCGCTCTCAGGTCAGCTTGGTCGGTTCGGGGTCGGACCTGGAGAGGTTCGAACTGGGGATTGAGGCTCGCCCGCGGGTCCGCGCGATCCCGTTCTATCTCCCCCAGTTCCACCCCATCCCGGAGAACGATCGATGGTGGGGAACCGGCTTCACCGAATGGTCGAATGTCGCATCTGCGCGTCCGGTCTTCCGCGGCCACGATCAACCCAAACTGCCGGGCGAGCTAGGCTTCTACGATCTACGAATGCCCCAGACGGTGGCTCAACAGGCTGCTCTGGCCGAGATGGGCGGGCTCGCCGGCTTCATGTACTACCACTACTGGTTCGGGGGCCAGCAGCTGCTCGAACGGCCCATCCACGAGCGCGTCGAGGGCGACCTCGAGCTGCCTTTCTGCCTCATGTGGGCGAATGAGAACTGGACGCGCAGGTGGGACGGTCGCGAGTCTGAGGTTTTGATGGGACAGCGATACCAGGACGTGCCGAGCGAGCGCTTCCTGGACGACGTGCTCCCCATCCTGCGCGACCGGCGCTATCTGCGGATCAATGGGCGAGCCGTCCTCGCGATATACCGGCCGGGCCAGATACCGGACCTCTCGGCGGTGATCGAATCCTGGCGTCGGTCTGCCCGCGACGCCGGCGTCGGCGACCTCTTCGTTCTGAGCGTGGACGTTGCCAAGGAGTTCCATGGCGTGGACGACGGGGCAGGATCAGCGGGCTTGGACGGCCGCCTGGGTTTCCCGCCCCACAATGCGTTGTGGAAGTGGCTCCCCTTCCAGGCAGTGGGGGCTCCGCGAGGATTCTCTGGCCGAGTCCTGAGCTACCGGGCGATGGCGAACGACGCGATCGGCCGCCTGAACCAGGGCATTCCGGGGGACTACTTCCCGGGCGTGATGGTTGGCTTCGACAACACGGCTCGCCGGCAGTCGAGCCCGGACATCTGGTACGGTGCCAACCCGTATACCTTCCGGCGGTGGCTGGCCGGTGCCGCGGATGCCGTCGCTGATCGTGATCCGGACTGCCGAATGGTCTTCATCAACGCATGGAACGAGTGGGCCGAGGGCGCGGTTCTTGAGCCCACCTCTCGGTTCGGCCGTACCTACTTGCTCGCGGTCAGGGACGTGGTGCTCGGTTAGCCAGAGCCAAAGCTTGCCGGCGTACCCTTTGGCCGCTCAGTCGGCGCTCGGATCGGATAACCTACCGGTGCAAGGGGTGCCTGCGATCGCGGCAGCTGACCATGGCTCGGGGTGCGCGGCCTCGATGTCGTGAATATTCTCCTCCGGTCCAAGCGATAGTGATGGAATCGTGCGCGAGAATCTGAAGTACTGCGTGATCCTGCCGGCCTACAACGAAGGTCTTCATGTGGCAACCGTGGTGAGCCGCATCCCCGACTGGGTCGACGGCATCGTAATCGTGGACGATGCGAGCACCGACGACACACTCGCAGTCGCCGAATCCTTGGAGGATGGGCGGGTCCGCGTCTGTCACCACGAGAAGAACTTGGGCGTCGGCGGCGCCATGGTCACGGGGTTCCGTGCGGCCCTCGATGGCGACTACGACGTCGTCATCAAGATGGATGCCGACGACCAGATGGACGCCACGGAATTGCCCACCCTTGTCCGGCCAATAGAGTTGGGTATGGCGGAATACGTCAAGGGGAACCGCTTCCGGCGAACCGGGCGTCCATCGGCCATGCCGGCCGCCCGATGGTTTGGGAACGTGGTTCTGTCGTTCCTCACCAAGATCGCGAGTGGCTACTGGCACGTGTTCGATCCGCAGTGTGGATTCATCGCGATCACCGTGCCAACGCTCCGTAGACTCAAGCTGGACGGCATCGCCCGTGACTACTTCTTCGAAAACGACATGCTGATCCGACTGAATGTCGTCGACGCGCGTGTCGTGGATGTGGCTACCTCATCGCTGTACGGCAGTGAGGTTTCCTCAGTGAGGATTGGCCGCGTCAGTTGGACGTTTCCGCCGAGGCTCCTGCGTGGCTTCATCTGGCGGTTCGTCAGGCGTCATCTGATGAACGACTTTGGCTTGATTGGGTTTCTGGCTATCGTCGGCACGCTGTTCACTCTGTTTGGCGGCGTCTTCGGGCTCTACAACTGGGTCCTGTCGGCCTCCAGAGGCGTACCCACGACTACAGGCACGGTAATGATTGCCGTCGTGCCGTTGATACTCGGGATACAGATGATGCTCCAAGCGCTTTCGCTGGAAGTGCAGACCTCCGCGGGGGCGGCCGAAACCCGCGAGTACGCCCGGGCTGGGGCTCGGACGAGGCCTGCTGCGCGACCTCCCAGTTCCGCGAAGGGTGGCGAGTAGTTCCACGGTCCGCTCTTGGCGGGCACTCGCCCGCTGGCTGTCGGGAACGAGTGCCCTAAGTCGGCGTCTCGAAGACCCATCTCTGCGAGATGAGATAGTTGATCGGGATGATCACCGCCGACATGAAGACGCGAATCGCGACGTAGGGGAAGCCCAATGGCCCCACCAAGAGACTTGTAAACGAGACGGTAACCAGCCCGTTGCCAACGATCAGCGCGACGTATCTGAAGCTGGAAACCGGAATCGTGGTCTGAGCGTCCGGGAAGACCCATAGGCGTGCAACCACAAACAGTACCGTGGACGCGCAGGACCACGCCGCTCCACTCCCAATGACGACGGGCGCACCGACGCGCACGTACACGACATAGAAGGTCGTCAGGTCGCAAGCCATACCGATGAAGCCCAGGACGAGGAATCGGAACGCCCTCGGGCTCAACAGGACACCAATTGTCGATCTCAGTGCTGGCACCGTTATGAGTGTCCTGACGCGTAACCGACGATGTCCCGCATCGCGTCCGTGACCCGCAGACCCGCCTCGACGCTCAACCGGTTGTCGACTGGAGAACCGTCGGCAGCCATGAGGGCTCGCGCGAGCACCTCGTCGATGCCGTAGTGGAGATTCCCGGTCACACGCCGCGTGCCATTGCCAACCACGCCCGACCAATGCTGTAGCGTGGAAGTCAACGATGTCGTGAGGACCTGGCGAGCAAGGTGGATCCCGTCATAGGGAAGCCGGATGGCAATGTCGCGAAACAAGTCGTAGACGATCGTGCCGGCGTCGCCACTAACAACCACGCCCCACTCGCTGATTCCCGCGTCGAAGTGCATCGCGATTTCGACGGGAATTCCTTCGTCCGACAACAGCATGGCCGTTAGGACCGATGGTGTTGGGTCACCCTGATCCTTTCCCTGGTAGGCCGCAGCCCCGTCGACGGATATCCGTCCCACGAGCGCTTCCGCTAGGTAGAGGAAATGCGCCGCCTCATCCCAGAACAAGCCCATTGGCAGCTCTCGATACCAGGTCGGGAGACGACGTGCCTTCGTGCTCCACTGGTACTCCTGAACCGATCGTATCTGGCCAATCGCCCCGTGTCTGACCCAGCGAATTGCCTTGCGGAATCCCGAAGCGAATTGGAAGTTGTGCATCACCATGACAGCTGGGTTCCGGCCAGCCAAATCGAGCATGGCCGCCCGATCATCCGCGGTTACGACGAGAGGCTTCTCCACAAGGAGCGCACTCGCGGGAGCGGCTTCGGCCAGTCTCGCCGCGATCCCGGCGTGTGTCATAGGCGGAGTGCCGACTACTATCAAGTCCGTTTGCGATAGCCAACGCGGGATCTCGTCGCGGATGACATCGCCGACGAACTGGCGTGGCCCTCCCGGGCCGGAGAAGCTCTGCACCGCGCGAGCGGCGGCAGACACTTGATCCGCGACCGTACCTGCGACTCCCACGATCTCAGCGCTTCCTAGACGCCGAAGCGCGGGAATGTGTCGCGTGCTCGTTATGTTGCCGCACCCCACGAGGGCAACCCGCTTCTTGGTCATGTCTTCTCCAGGTGGGCAAGGATCCGATCCAGAACCAGTGGCCAAGTGAATCGTCCGGCAACCAGCGTTCGCAACGCTTCGCCTGCTTCTCTTACTCGGATTGGATTCTGCGCGAGTTCGCTGAGCAGAGTCCGTGCTTCTTCCGGCGAGTGAACAATCCAGCCGCCGCCAGTGCTGCATATCTCGTTCGCACCACCGACCGGGTACGTGACTATCGCAGCTCCCCCGGATCCCGCCTCAAGGAAAACGGTCGGGAAGCCCTCCGGATACTTCGAGGGCAGCAGCAGCAGGTCGGCGTTGCGCAGATGCTCTTGGACCTGCTCCGCGGTGATCGGGCCAGTCAAAGTGATCTGATGGGGAAACCGCCAGGAACCTGCTCGAACGGCCTCCATCTGCGTTCCATCGCCGCAGATCGTCAGAGAGACCCCGTCGAGATCCCCGACGATTCGGATCGCGTCCAGCGCTCCCTTGCTCTCCTCCAACCGGCCAGCGAACACCACCCGCAGCATGTCGTCCACTGGCCGAGCACCGCGCGGAGCACGGATCTGATCCGCGCCGATACCGTTGCCCACGTTGGCAGACGCCGTGAATCCCAGATGGCCAACCCAGCGCATCGCCTCGTCCGACACGGCCACGATTGTCTTCACCGTGCGCCCAAGCACTGCCGCGAGCGCGTGCTCGTAGATCGAGATGACTCTGTCCAGTATCCACTTGCCGGAAGGGATGTGGCCGGACCCGTGGTTCACCCACACCATCCGCTTTCGGCTCTTGCGGGCAGCGACGGCCACAAGGACATTCGCGAGGAAGAGATGCGACTGGACGATCACAAGGTCGTATCTGTGGATCGAGACGTGATGGAGCACTCGCGCCGTCGAACGGCCTGGCAGTGGAACGGCCAGGCGACCTAAGAGATTCACCGACGGGATGCGATACAGCCGCTCGCCATAGAGTCCCGTCCGCGCTGCTACCTGGCTGTCAAGCGAAGCCTCGACAACCTCGACCGCCCAACCCCGCTCGCACAGTTCACGAGCCAAGCCGGCGCTGTATCTCTGAATCCCTCCCACGCTGGGCGGATAGAAAGGGGTAACGATCAGCGCCCTCACGCCATCCCCGGCACCAGAAACAGCTGGTTGAGTTGCCTGCCTTGCGAAGCGACCCACTGTCCGGCGAGAAGCTCGAAACCCTCATAGCCGAATGGAGCCAGAAGTCGGAGGACTTGCTCGTATGAGCCGGAACACTCAATGAGCAACGCTGGCCTCGAAGCTTCGATGAGGCGCAGACCTCCGGCAAGCACGTCTAGTTCGTGGCCCTCCACGTCCACCTTAATGAAATCGGCGCTCGTTGCGTGCTCGTCGAGTCGATCTATCTGTACGGGTAGGGCTCTTGCTCGGAACCGATCATTCCGGTACCCGAGGACTGAGTCTGGGGAGAACCATCGGTGTGCCCCAGCTTCGTCCAGCGACGCGAGGCCGGGAAAGGGAATGCCGTTGTAGGTCGGCATATAGAGGGTCGCGCTTCCTGGTGCCATGCCGAGCGCGATTGGCTTTATCTGCACCAGCGCGTCGCGACTGTACAGTCGGTCAAGCCGCGCCGCCAACGCCTGGTTCGGCTCAAAAGCCAGAATCGTTGCCTTCGGATAGGTCCGTTTGAGGGCGGTGATGGACTGTCCAAAGTTGGCGCCGACATCGATCAGAGAGTGGACTCGGTCAGTCGGCACGAGTTGCTCTATCGCTCGGAACTCCGGCTCATAGCTCGGCCGCAGTAACCCTCGTAGCCGCCAGACCGCACCAGTCTGCATCGCACGGTAGAGGAGCGGAAGTCGCAGTGCGACCGAACGCGCAGCAACGACGAAAGGACTAAGGGTCGCACGGCCTGTCGTCATGCACTCCTACCTGGCTGCGGACCCGGCCCAGCCAACTATCGTCTCAGGACCGCTCTAGCGGCACGCTTCCGGCCAGAGGGTCACCCCATGGTACACGGACGGACCCTCGGATCGCCAATTCGATGAACGGCCGTTGGCTGGTCGTGGGCCGCCTTCTGAGCACGAATCCTGCTTCTGCCGCGCCCCACGCGCTCGTCATCGGGGTTTGTTCTAGCCTGCTCCGACTTCGGAACTCGTGAGCGGAAGTTCGTGCTCGGTGTGAGAGAGTCCTTTGGCTCTCGCCGCCTGCAGAATCTGATAGGCGCTGACCAGCACGAGCACGGCACCTAAAGCGGCCGACAATCCGAGTCGAAGGGGGTTTATCGCCGGATAGGTGAGGTTAGCCGGCAGGTCCGATGGATCAAGCCCGAAAGCGTATCGGATGGCATTGACCCAGACCATCACTCCCAAGGACATAAGCGAGATGCCGGCAACGACCAAGACAGTGCGCGGGATGAATCGCCCTGACCACAAGAGCAGAAGCAGCATGAACCCAAGAGCGAACGGGAGCGAGTAGCGACCCTGCCACCATGCGGGCCATGTCGCCCAGCCAAGAGCTTCGATCGCGCTCGGAGCGATGAGTATTCCCAGAACGCCACACGCGATCGCCAACTTGCCTATTGCAGGCAACCGCGTCAGTAGCACCGCCCATGCACCGGTGCTCACGAGATACAGCATGCCAGGCATAGGCGTGTCAAGCCATCCCAGTACGCCGAACATCTGGCGTAGCCGATCTGGGAAGGCGAGCAGCGAGTATGTGAACCACAGGACTAGGTTCTGGGGCGTTAGGACGCTGTAGGGTTGGTTGTTGGTGCCGAATGCCGGATGGGTGAGTGTCCAGAGGAGCCCCGCCAAAATCCCGGGGCCAACGGCCAGGCCGAGCATTAGAAGTGACCTGCGCTGCGGCATAGGGCGAGCTAGTACGATCGCCGACACGGTGAGGCCGCCAGCCCAGACGAAACCTAGTGGTCTGGCCAGACACAGTGCGATGCTTGCCGCGCCGAGCGCTGCAAGTGTCAGCCTCGACCAAGACGACGACCCGGCCGTGCGGCTACTCCAGACTGCCTCGCCGAGTATCGCAGCCATTACTAGACCGCAGGTTATCTCCCAACCGCTCGGGTTTACCGTGACGCCCATGAACAGTGCCATGGGCGTGGAGACCATCAGAAGGAAGCTTCCCCAAAGGGGATGTCGCCGCCCCATATACAGTGTCAGTAGGAGGAGAGTTCCGAGGTTAAGGGCCAGCGACGCCAACCGACCGCCCAGATCCGCGTATTCGTACCCGACCTTCGCTGCGATCCTCTCTCCGGCGCCTACAACCCAGTAGTAGAACGGTGGGTAGTTGACGACGTTGGAGACGGTGACTGTGCCGCCAATCGCGGACCGTCGGGGCATGCAGGAGGCACTCACGTTCGGCTTACCGTAGTAGCAGGGGCCGACCCAGAGCGAGGCCGGCACCTCAAACCAGACGGGCGAACTCGGCGCAAACCAATTCTTGGAGAGGTACCAGGCGCTCACCTGGTGCACGGGTTCGTCAGGTCCCGCCGACGGTGGCGTCGAGGCCAGCAATCCGACTGCGGCAATCACCACCAGGAGCCAAGCCATCAAGGGTGACGGCCCGCGAAGGCGGTGCTCCCTGCCCAGGCCAGGGTCTACCCCTGTGCTGGTTGCCGCCAGTGACAGCTGCGTCGCTATTGCGTCGGGCTGTTGTTCGGCCAAATCGTAGGGCATCAAACCCCTCGCACCTGTCTACTCATCGCTCGACCAATCCTAGAGGGTTGCGGACGGAACTGCTCCGGGCCATGGCGATGGCTCTCGCACCTGTTCGAGCCATGCCAACGTCACGGCTGCCAGAGAAAATGAGAAGATGCCGCGCATGACCTTCGACGACCCGTCCCGCCGGACAGAAATGGCTATGGGCGAGTACGCCCCTCAAGTCGAGGAGCGAGCCCGACGAATTCTCGCCGCGGTGGACCTTTCAGGTCTCGGCCTCGAGATCGGAGCCTCCTACAACCCGCTGCTGCCGAAGCGCTCCGGCGCGAGGATCGAGATCGTCGACCATGCGACTCGGGAAGAGCTGGTCACCAAGTATCGGGCTCTGGGCATACCCGATGAACAGGTAAACCAGATCGAGGAGGTCGATTACGTCTCCGGGGGCGGAAGTTTTGTCGAGGCCATCGGCCGCACTTCTGCCTACGACTTCATCATCGGCTCGAACGTCATCGAGCACATGGTGGACCTCATCGCTTTCCTGCAAGACGTAGATGCTCTGCTCAAGCCTGGCGGCCGGCTGTCGCTCAGCGTCCCGGACCTGCGGTTTTGCTTCGATCTCCTCAGGCCGGTCACGTCTATCTCGGACGTCATCGATGCGCATCACTACCCAACGCGTTTCCACACCGCGGGCACACTCCTCGAGTACACGACATATTCGTGCATGCGCGACGAAGACATCGCCTGGTTGCCCGAGGATGAACGTCCGGTTCGGTTCCGCTGGCCCGAAGCGGACAGCAGAAAGCTGATCCAACAAGGCCTGGACCAGGCGGAGTACCACGATGCCCACAGGTGGACCTTCACCCCGTCCTCGTTCGCCCTCCTGATCCAGGATCTCCGCGAGCTGGGTTATCACTCGCTGGTCCAGATCGACAGCGAGCCCCCGATCGGGTTCGAGTTCTTTGTGACCTTGGGGCATAGCGACAAGCCGGCCCCCGCTCGGGACCGGCTCGAGCTCTTGCAGCAGGTCCGCAGCGAACTAGCACTCGTTGCCGAGCGTGATGGCCTGGGGCCGAAGGCCGTCCAGCTCGCTCGCGATCTCGAGACCGCCCGTCGCGAAGCCGAGGCCGCCAGTCGCGATCTCGAGGCCGCCCGTCGCGATCTCGAGACCGCCGGTCGCGAAGCCGATTCCTTGAGAGTCCTGGTCGCCCAACGCGAAGAGGAACTGGCCGCCGCCCGTGATGAGACAGAACACCTGCGGCATCTCGAGCTCTTGCGCGAGGAGGCCCTCGCCAACCTCCATCGCGATCTTGACGCGGTTCTTGCCTCCAGGTCGTGGCAAATGACCAGGCCTGTGCGCTTCCTCTCAAGCGTCTTGCGGCGCCGATAGCCGGATGCGAGATTGCGAATGCCGTCGGGAAAGCGCGGAAGCCGTCAAGATACGCGCGACATGACATCCAACGACTTCACCGGCGCACAACGGCCAGCCCGCGTCGAGGTCCCTCTGGACGACGAGCGAGTTCGACGAGTCCTGGCAACCGTTGACACGTCAGGCCTGGGCCTAGAGATCGGGCCGTCGTACAATCCGCTGCTCCCGAAGCGCTCAGGCGCCAGCATCGAAATAGTCGACCACGCGTCGCGCGACGACCTCGTCGCGAAATACCGCGCCATGGGAGTGGCCGCCGAGCAAGTCGATCGAATCGAGGACGTGGACTATGTTTCGAGCGGTGGCAGCCTGGTGGAGACGATCGGCCGGGCATCCGTCTATGACTTCATCATCTGTTCCAACGTCGTCGAGCACATAGTTGACCTGATTCGCTTCCTGCAGGACTGCGAGGCGCTTCTGAAGCCCAATGGCAGGCTCTCGATGAGCGTGCCGGACCAGCGCTACTGCTTCGATCTGCTAAGGCCAACGACATCGAGCGGCGACGTGGTGGATGGCCATCTCAATCCCAGCCCGTTCCATACGCCGGGGAGCCTGCTCGAGTCCACTACCTACTCCTCCAGCCGGGATGGGCACGAGGCTTGGGGACCGGGAGCAACCGGACCCCTTGTCTTGCATGTGGCCGGCCATCTGATCCCGAGGCTGATCGACCAGTGGCTCCACCAGACCGAATACAACGACGCTCATCGGTGGACCTTCACCCCATCGTCGTTCTCGCTCCTGATCCAGGACCTGCGTGAGCTCGGCTACCACACGCTGATCGAGCTCGATAGCGAGCCTCCGCTCGGCCACGAGTTCTTCGTGACCCTCGGCCATGGAGAGCCGCCGTTCCCGCATCGAGATCGACTCGAGCTAATGCAGCGGGTCCGAATGGAGCTTGCGCTCGCCGCTGAGGACGATGGCCTCGGTCCGAGGGCCGAACAGCTCCAGCAGGACCTGGTTGTCGCGAAGAGCGAAATCGTGGCACTGCGGGCCCAGTTACAGGGGGCTCCCCTCGCACTGCCGGCCGACACTGGCTCGGCCGCGGTGAATCGCTCGGAAATCGAGGGGCTGAGCGCCGAGCTGGCTCGCGTTCGCCGGCAGCTCGACGGCATGCTGTCATCTCGGTCGTGGCGCTTGACAGCGCCCCTTCGCAGGCTGGGGTCCGTTGTCCGCCGCTAGGGCCGACTGGGGACCAAACCGACCTCAGGGACCCGGCGGCACGCAACGATATTGGGTCTGGTCGAGCGCCAGCTGAGTGTGGGCTCCCTCTCGCATGGCCAGGCCGTTCGAGGTTAGGGCGACGACTCCCAGCAGCACAGAGGCCGCAATCAGGGCCCAACCGCGCCGGC